>Ga0169931_10013732_pt1 | contig 11028 bp, 8 predicted proteins | sample Kivu_15m_20L_FD_129675 | JGI IMG/M metagenome (GOLD analysis project Ga0169931, IMG submission 129675) | Freshwater microbial communities from Lake Kivu, Western Province, Rwanda to study Microbial Dark Matter (Phase II) - Kivu_15m_20L... | ecosystem: Environmental > Aquatic > Freshwater > Lake ... | reverse complement strand
TTTGCTCTTTCCTTATTATGTTCACGAAACTTATTGATGAAATACTTTTCCTTACCCATCATTAGTACATCTTTCACTCCACCTAATCCTTGCATAAGGTGCTGATTAATTTTACCATCATGGAATTGCCTTGCCTTACCCCAATTAAGTATTTTAGTTTTGGAAAAGAGATGGAATAAGTAAGATGTGAGTACAAGGACAATAGTTACACTCATTGCCGCAAATGGCTCAATAATTATTAGGACTATAAAAATTCCTAAAATCATTGCGACTTCGAGCAACAGAGCACCAAATGCCTGCAACACTCCATTTAATTGAATAACTTCCCCTTGAATATTCTTTAACAACTGGGAAGAGTTTCTTTGAAGATGGAAATAGTATGGCTGGTTCAAATACCCTTTAAATAAAATATGAGAAAATTCTGCGGACAAATCAGCATTAAATTTGCTCTGCTTGTAATATAGGTACCCTAAAACAATAGTTTTTACAAAATAAACAATAGTTAATAATGAAAAACCAAAAAATATCAAATCTCTTTGATCAGTTACTCCTAAAGTATTAAGGAAAGAATGTAACCCTGGATATTTATTAGGTATATCATTTTCAATTATTAAACTGAGAGCTGGAACAAGCATTCCCAAACCCATCATTTCAAATAACATACCAAAAAATAATAATATTAGCAATATCGTTAAACGTTTTTTAAATACTGGAGGTAAAAGATATAAAAATTGCTTTACTGATTTCATTTAATAATCATTGTAAGAGAATTATTACTCTATTGAAATACGAATTTTTTTTTTTAGTTAAATTGACTACAAGAAGCAATAAGCTTGGTATGAGAATTTTTTTCGGAACATACTATTATATGACTAGTGTAACAAGTTTTGGACTAAAAATTATGATCTATGATTTCGCAAATAATGTGACCAATTAAAATATGTGCCTCTTGAATCCTGGCAGTAACACTACTAGGTACAACTAAGTTATAATCACATATTTTATTGAATTCACCACCACCATTTCCTGTAAGCCCAATAAGAATACAAGACTTAAAGCTCCCAGCTCCAAATGCATTAATAACATTTTGGCTTTTACCACTAGTTGATATACCCAATATTATATCACCCTTGTTTGCCAATGCTTCTACTTGTCGTTTAAATATGTCTTCGAAAGAGTAGTCATTACCTATTGCTGTCAGTGCTGAAGTGTCAGTAGTTAAAGCTATAGATGGCAGAGGAATCCGTTCACGTACGAATCGACCAACTAATTCTGCAGAAATATGTTGCGCATCACCCGCGCTTCCTCCATTCCCACAAATAAGAATCTTGTTTCCTCTTTTAAAGCACTCAACAATAACATTTGCGACTTCTCCAATCTTAATTATCAGTTTGTCATCAATTGAGAGAATTACATCAATGTGAGAGTTTAGCGATGATTTTATTATTTGATTTCCCATTCTACTAAATAACAATTTTACTAAATTCACTTAAAGAATTTAAAATATGCCTCGGTGCAAATTTTAAATTATGATTGCCCAAATCTTTCTGCACATAAATTGTGTTTGATATTCCACAATTGACGGCTAATTCTAAATCTGATTCTTTATCACCAACCATCCACGACTCTTTTAAATTTAATGGGTAATTCGCCAAAAGGTTATCGATTAATCCACTCTTGGGTTTTCTGCACTGACAATTAATGTGTGGGCTATGAGGACAATAAAGGACTTTTTCAATGAAAATGGATTCTTTTCTAAACTCACCAATCATCCAATCTGTTAACACTAAAAAATCATACTCAGAAAAAAAACCTCTTCCAATTCCAGACTGATTTGTAACAATAAAGATTAGATAATTATGATTTTGAATCCTATGAAGCATATCAAAAATTCCGTCTATAAATTTGAAGTTTTCGACACTAGACACATAATTAAAGTCGTGGTTAATTACACCGTCTCTGTCTAGAAAAAATGCTTTCACTCCTGTAATTTAATTTTTCTAATTATCTCTGAAGTACTTTTGCCTTCTACAAAAGGCATAATTATCGTTTCATTGGTGACATTACTACCAACTACATCTGACTTTTTATAATCGCCTCCTTTTACGAGAATCTGCGGTTTTAACAATTTGATTAATTCGATTGGTGTTGGATCATCAAATAAAATTACATAATCTACAAAGCCGATAGCTGATAAAACAATTGCCCTGTCCCTTTCATTAATTATAGGCCGGTTCGGTCCTTTAATTTTTCTAATACTAATATCACTATTCAGCCCAACTATAAGTAGCTCGCCTAATTTGGAGGCATCTTGTAAATATGAAATATGCCCTGAATGAAGAATATCAAAACAGCCATTTGTAAAAACAACTTTTGACTTTGAAATTTTTGACAAAAAGTCTTTTGAAATATCACTTGAATTATAAAATATTTTACATGTTTTACTTTTTTGATTATTCAAATCCTCAACTTCTTCTATAGTTGCAGTTGCAGAACCCCGTTTTTGAATAACTATAGATGCAGCCTTATTTGCAAATTCAATAGAGTCCTCAACACTTAAGCTAGTAGCGATACAATATCCCAAAGATGCGATTACTGTATCCCCCGCTCCAGTTACATCATATACTTCGCTGGAAAGCGCAGGAAAAATTTTAATATTGCCAGATTCTGAATATGCAATTCCATCAGCTCCCATTGTAACTATCTGATGGTCTGTTTTCTGTATTTCTTTTAATTTATTAATAGCCAATTCCAATGTTTCTTGATTATTTATGTTGATACCTGTGGCTAATGATGCTTCTAATTTATTCGGTGTCGACAGGAAAACCCCCTTGTATTTTGAAAAATCGCGACCCTTTGGATCTACTAAAATTCTAATTTCACTATTATTACACAATTTAATAATCTGATTTAGCAATGAGTCAGTAAGCAATCCTTTTGCGTAATCAGAAATAATTACTAAATCAAAATCACTCAAGTTTTTACTAAATTGATTTATTATTTTAGATTCCACATCTAAAGGAATTCCGCTATCTTCTTCTTTGTCAACTCTTACAATTTGTTGGTTTCCTACTTGAATTCTTGATTTAAAGGTTGTGGGTCGATCTATAACTTGCAAAATATTATCATGTTTAACATTTATTTCGCTCAACATTTCTAATAATTTGAAGCCATTTGTGTCTTTACCTATAATTCCAAACAATTCAACATTAGAACCAAATGATTTTAGATTTCGAACGACATTACATGCACCACCAAGTACGTAAACTTCACTTAATGCTTTAACAATCGGTATTGGTGCTTCTGGTGATAACCTAGTAGCTTCACCAATAAAATAATGATCTAGAATTAGGTCTCCTAAAACAGCTATATTAGGCTTTTTCATTTTTTATCAAAAAATCTAGGTAATCAGAAATCCCATCTTCTAATGAAAATTCCGGATTATAATTTAAATGTTTAATTGTCTCAGATATATCAGCTTCTGTATAAAATTGATATCCTGAATTATATGGATTATCTATTAAGTTGATAGGTATATCTGTTCCGAGCTTCTTTTGAATAATATTTAATACTTCCATAAAAGACCTTGCTACACCCGATCCTATATTAAAAATACCACTCGCATCTGAAAATGCCGCTTTAATATTGCCTTGAATTACATCATCTATATAAACAAAATCACGGAATATTCTTTCTGAACCTTTAAATAAGGTTGGACTTACTTCTTCAATAATTTGATTTGCAAACTGAAGAATTGTGGAAGCAGTTTTACCCTTATTATGTTCCCCAAAACCATAGACATTGAAATATCTTAATCCAATAATCTGAATATTGACATTTGATTTAATAACCGATTTAGTTATATTATCCATAGCAAATTTGCTGAATGCATATGGACTATCAGGATTTTCATCACCAAGCTTTAATGCTTTTTGTTTTGAATTTCCATAAACAGCGGCAGATGATGCATATATAAGCTTTGCATTAAGTTTTTGGGATAACTCGATAAAGTAATTAAATGAATTGATGTTATTTCGAAATATTTGACTTTGGTCATCAACTCTTGTATCCGAAATTGCAGCTAAATGGAAAATAATTTCAAATTTTTTTCCTTCAATTTGCTTTAAATCAGATTGATTACAAATATCTCCACAAACAACTCGGCCTCGAAAATCTTTTAAATTCTTGAAAGTTCCTAAATATTTAAGGTTTCCATTTGAAAGTTTCACACCATCAAAAAAGTGATCAAATACAGTTAGGTCATTATTAGGATCAAGTTTTTGTAAATGCAATGCAAGCCGTGAGCCTATAAAACCCGCTCCACCAGTAATAAGAATATTTTTAGACATAATTTCATTCCCATTTTATGTTTTTAATCAATTTGTAAACAATATCTAGCCCAGATGATAGATCAATTTTAGCCTTCCAACCCAGTCTATTTATTTTACTTACATCTAAAATTTTTCTGGGCGTTCCATCTGGTCTAGTTGCATTCCAAAAGATATTTCCTTCAAAATTTGTTAATCGCTTTATTAGCTCAGCAAGTTCTTTTATCGATACATCCTTACCAGTACCAATATTTATAATTTCCTTTCCATCATATTTCCTCATCAAATGCATACAGGCCTCTGCCAGATCATCTACATGCAAGAATTCCCTTCTCGGGCTACCTGTTCCCCATAGTTCTACTTGAGGTGAGTTATTCCGCTTAGCCGTGATGAACTTTCGCAACATGGCCGGAAGTACATGGCTTTTATTCAAATCGTAATTATCATTCGGACCATAGAGATTAGTAGGCATGGCTGAAATAAAATTGCAACCATATTGTTCACGATAGCTTTCGCAAAGTTCAATACCTGCAATTTTAGCTACTGCATAAGGCTTATTCGTGTACTCTAAAAAACCACTTAACAAGTATTCTTCTTTTAAGGGTTGAGGTGCTAACTTTGGATAGATGCAGGAAGAGCCTAGGAACAATAATTTTTTTACTCCGTTCAAATGACTGTAGTGGATGACATTACTCTCCATCATCAAGTTATCATAGATAAATTCTGCTCGGTAACTATTATTGGCTACAATGCCTCCAACCTTTGCTGCAGATAAAAACACATAATCTGGTTTTTCCCTGGCAAAGAACTTAGCTACTGCCCGCTGGTTGCGCAGGTCCAGCTCCTTAGATGTTTTGGTAACAATATTTGTATATCCTTCCAGCTTTAGCCTACGAAGAATTGCCCTTCCAACCATTCCACGGTGTCCTGCTATGTATATTTTTGATTCTAAATCCATTTGTTATTTAGCTATAGACTGTCGACCATAATGCTTCATTAATTATTCAAACTCATTATTAATCCCATAACCGTTCTGTCTCAACAATTGCTCCTTATTAAAGAGTTTTAAATCACATTCTACCATTTCCTTCACCAAAGACGCCAATGTATAATTAGGTTTCCAGCCCAGCTTAGTTTGTGCTTTAGTTGGGTCTCCAATCAGTAAATCTACCTCTGTGGGACGATAATATCTCGAATCTACTTTAACAACTTCCTGCAGGATTTTAATCTCATCATTTCCCCCGTTATTTACCACTATACCTATTTCCGCTTCACCCTCCCCCCTGAATTCCAATTCCACACCCACTTCTAAAAAAGCCATACGCACAAAATCACGTATATTGGTTGTAATACCAGTTGCTATTACAAATTCCTCTGCTTTGTCCTGCTGCAACATCAGCCACATGGCTTCTACATAATCTTTGGCATGCCCCCAGTCACGCTTAGCATCAAGATTACCTAAGAAAATAGTTTGCTGTAATCCCAGAGCAATTTTTGCTACACCCCGAGTAATTTTTCTTGTCACAAAAGTTTCTCCGCGGACCGGTGATTCATGATTAAATAAAATACCATTGCAAGCATACATATTATAAGCTTCGCGGTAATTTACTATAATCCAATATGCATAAAGTTTTGCTACTGCGTAGGGACTTCTGGGATAAAACGGTGTAGCCTCACTTTGGGGTACTGCTTGAACTAATCCATATAATTCTGAAGTAGACGCTTGATAAATTTTTGTTTTCTTAGTTAAACCCAATAAACGAACTGCCTCTAAAATTCTTAATGTACCAATACCATCTGCATTAGCGGTATATTCAGGCTCCTCAAAACTTACTTGCACATGACTCATTGCAGCCAAATTATAAATCTCATCAGGCTGTACTTCTTGAATAATGCGTATTAGGTTAGTACTATCAGTTAAGTCACCAAAATGTAAATGAAGATGCTTATTGGGGATATGCGGATCTTCGTATATATGGTTAATTCCTTGGGTATTGAATAAAGAAGACCTTCTCTTAATTCCATGAACCTCGTATCCTTTATTCAATAAAAACTCCGCAAGATATGCTCCATCTTGACCAGTAATGCCAGTTATGATTGCTTTTTTCATTTAATATACTTTGAAAGTAATAAAACTGAAAAGCTTAACACCTCGCTTGATGAAAATGCTTTAAGGTAATTGTTAGTTATATTCAAAAATTCCATAATCGTCACGAGTATTCTCAATATATATATTTTTACTTTTGTAACATTAAGCTTTCTTTGATTTGGGTTATCCCCAGGTAAGAGTTTATAATTGATTTTAAATTTTAACTACAAAAATTTGGAGACTCCTGAACAAAATCTTTTAAACCAATCATTCAAGTTACTAATATTGTCAAGGCCAGCATAGTCATATAATAGTTTTTGTCAACACTTACAATTAAAAGATTCTCATAACAAAAGACTGTAATTATGACCCATTGCTAAATATCGCTCATTCCATTTATTATTACTCTCGACAAAAAATGTATCAGAAGCTTTTCAATCATTCGAAAAATCAGGGTTTTATTATTTGCAGAACCCTTCAAATCCTTTAACCCAACATCATAGACTATCCCTCTGCAAAATAATTTTGATTGTCTTCAGCATAATTTTAAAATCTAAGAATAAATGAAGATTTTTAACATAATATAAATCATATTCTAACTTTTGAAAATTTTTACTCGGATTAGCCCTTGGGTCATTAACTTGAGCCCACCCTGTTAAACCAGGCCTTATTAAATGCCGCAATTCATAATATGAATTTTGCGAATCTAATTCATTGACGATTTCAACTGTCTCTGGCCTCGGCCCAATCAATGACATTTGACCTAATAAAATATTAAAAAATTGTGGAAGTTCATCAATTTTTGTCGTACGAAGAATCTTTCCTAAGGGGAATATTCTTTTGTCATTTTCAGTAGTATATCCTTTGAAAGTAGAATCAAAATACATAGTTCGAAGTTTGTATAATTTGAAGTGCTTGCCATTTTTCCCTATTCTGGATTGTTTAAAAATAATTGGGCCCTGAGATGATAATTTAACAATAAATGCACCAATAAGAAATAATAATAATGATATTGGGAGTGAGAATATTATGAAAAGAAGATCGAAAAAACGTTTATAAACTTCAATCTTTGAATTAACCTCTAAATTAATAAGTTCCCTTGATGACACCCAATCACCATTTAAATTTATAATTTGAACTTTCTTAAAATACTTTTCAATAAAATTACTAATGTCATATATTTTATTATTTAATACCCGAATTTTATTGATCAGCAATAAGACATCATTATCAAAGTTCATTCCATTATAATTCTCAATGAAAATTTTATCAAAGTAATAGCTATTATTTAAGGTAGCAATTACTAAACCCTTTGATTCAATATTAGTGTCCAAAAATGAAATAACAATATTTCTTAATTTTTTTTCATCGGAAATTAAGGATAGCGTCTGTCTGGAAGGATTTAGTATTAAAAATTGTTGTTTTTTTTTATACATATTAGCTAACAGTTTATATCTAGAACCTTAGAAAATGATAATTTCAATCTGCCGTTTTGCTCTTAATCAAATTGGGCATACTTATATAAAAAACAAAAAAATATAAAGTAAAAAACCGCAAAAGAAAAACGAAAACTACAATTTAAGTATCAAGAAACTATCTTTCTCCAAAAATTTTTCAATAAATTCTGGAGAATTAACTTGTCTTTCAAATCAGAGATGGAAGTTTATGTTAAATCACCATCAGCATTGCTGATTTAAACCACTTTGATACTGCAAGATATAAAATTGTGAGGAATCCTGCCAGGAAGCCTCCAAGAATGAGTGATTTGAGTTTACTGGTTTTTTCTTTTTCTAAAGGAAAAGTGCTTTGATCAACAATTTGAATCACAGGTGTTTCTTGGTTCAATAGTGTTTTTGAAAGTTCAAGGTTCTTGACCACTTCAGCAAAGATGGTTGCTGCCATGGTCTTATCTCGGGTACTGATTTCAGATGAAATGGCATTTGTTTTCAATGCCGGATTGGCATCGACCAAAGCCTGTTGAGAAGCGGCGGCACTGAATGTTTTGTTGTTCAAGACTGCAGCAAGACTATCTGCTTTTCTCTGCAGCATAGCAACATTAGCTGCCTTGGTTTTTATTTTGGATTGCACATAACGCTCCGTTGCAATCTTTACCAATCGATCTAGAAATAATTTGGAAAAGCCTTCGTCCAATGTTGTTGTTTTTGCTACAATAAAAGAGGCTTTTTTATCAGGACGAGCAATAGCAAGTTCAGACTTTATTATACCGCTCTCTATCGCTTGTAATAGGCTGTCCTCTTTTCTTGGGAGATTGTCAATGTTGAATTTAGAAAATTGAATGTTGCCAATTTTTTCATTTTTACTCCATCCCTCTTTCATTTTATTTACCTCAGCATAACGATCTGCAAGGGTAATACCAGTTTTTTCAACCATAGGTGTCAACAATGTTTCTCTTACCAAACTTTCACTCTTTAAGAAAAGTAAAATATTATCCCCGCTGAAAATACTACCACCTCCACCTCCTCCTAGATCAAATCCAAATTGGCCGGCTAATGAAGCCAAACCACCTCCGCCACTTTTAGCATCTTCTACAACAAACGTCATTTTCGCAATGTATTTAACTGGTTGCTTGTATGCATAAACAAATCCAATTGCCCCGCCAATCATTCCGGCTAATACGATGAAAATCCATTTAGAAAGTAAAAACCTCCAGAGTTGTTGGAGTTTTTCAATGAGTTCTTTGAGGGAGATTTCGTCGGAATCGGTTGTCAGTTGACTGTTGACGGTTTGTATATTATTTTCAGTTGTCATTGTTGTCGTTGTTGCCTTCGTTATGTTTTACTTGAAGAGGAGAACAAAAATTGTACTTAGTGATGTTAGTGCAGAAATGAGGACTCCTAATTTGGAAGAATCGAAGCCTTTGGTTGTTGGTTCCAATGGAACAAATATCGTAGATCCGGGTTTAACTTTTGGATGAAACCTAATGCCTAAAAATGATTTTGTTCTTGCTGCTCTTCCATTGGCATAGGAAATAAAGGCGCGCGTTTTATAGGCATTCCTTGAATAACCTCCTGCTGCAGAAATATATGATCCGAAAGAACGGCCTGTTTGGTACTGAACCGTCACAGGTTTTAATACTTCCCCACCAACACTCACTGTGTTGTTGAAACGGGGCACGACCAGTTCATCTTCGTCTTTTAAGGTGATATCATCTTCGGAACCCGGATTTCCAAGTATGCTTTTCAGATCCAATGCCACATCAATGGTTTGAGATTCCAGTTCTGCATTGTCCACAAATTTTCCTGTATCCTGTGTTGATTTTGTATCCAAATTATCCAGTTTAATACTGCTCTTTGCAAGTCGTTTGATTTGGGCAGTATCCACTTTCTCTTTTTTTCTGATCAATTTAGCTCCATTGATATCTGCATATGGCAATAAACCCCCTGCTCTTTCTATCAATGAACTGAGTCTTTCTTCCGGATTTACAAGTGTATAACTTCCTGCATATTTTACTTCACCGGAAATTTTTACAGCCACCTGTTTGATCTTGGAAGGATCTACTTTTACACTGACTATATCATAAGGCATCAGGTAAACATTTGATGCAACATTATCCAAGCCCTTTGTTAGATCAACATTGATGATTTCAGAAGTTGCTTCGCCCTTTGATTGCAAACTGATATCTTTTTTTCTTCTCCCGATTTCAATTCTTGTAGGTATAGCATTTTCTAAAAATCCTCCAGCTTGAAGAATCAATCCACCCAATGTCATGGAGTCTTCGTACCTGAATTCACCTGATTTTTTTACAGGTCCGAGCAGTCTGACATTTGCAGAATCCCTCAAATCAATTGCTGATGCGACATGAATGCTATCTTCTTTTTTTAACAACACCCTTTCATCACCACTGATGATGGATTTGAGGTTCAAGGCAAGGAATGATCTTTTGAGATCATCGGTCTTTCTCACCATGTTCGCTCTGTTAATAAATGCATCTTCTTTAAAACCTTGTGCTTTTTCAATCAGCTTCTTCACATCCATGTCTTTCTCTAATGCATAAGCACCTGGCTTGTAGACTGCGCCGGTGATATAAACACGGTTTTCAAATTTACTCATAACTGAATCTACATACAATGAATCACCATGCTGAAGCAAGAAATTATTGAACCCCTCTTTGCCAACATCAATGATTTTCTGTTGCCTATCGGTGAACCTTGTTCCAGAAACAGCACCTCGAAAAGCATTGCTTTTAAATCCGCCTGCATATTCAAAAGCCTGTGCTATGGATTCATTGTTTTTGATTTCAAAAATTCCCGGGCGATTGAGTCCTCCATCCAAATTCACCTGAATACTGGCGAAAGGAACTTTGATAACATCATTGTCTTGCAAAGAGAGATTAGATTGTTGATCACCTCTTACAATGAAATCATAAAGATCAGCAACTACAAGTACTTTGTTGTTTCTGATCAATTCAATATTTCTAAATGAGCCATTGTCTAATGGTCCACCTGAAGCATACAGTGCATTGAACAAGGTTGTGATAGAAGGGAGTGTAACTGTACCAGGTTTTTTCACCGCTCCAATCACAGAAACTTGAATGCTCCTTACAGAACCCAGTGTTAACTGCAATTTGGTTGCTCCTGAAGAAAGTGCAGG
>Ga0169931_10013731_pt1 | contig 11029 bp, 8 predicted proteins | sample Kivu_15m_20L_FD_129675 | JGI IMG/M metagenome (GOLD analysis project Ga0169931, IMG submission 129675) | Freshwater microbial communities from Lake Kivu, Western Province, Rwanda to study Microbial Dark Matter (Phase II) - Kivu_15m_20L... | ecosystem: Environmental > Aquatic > Freshwater > Lake ... | reverse complement strand
TTGAGAGATAGTTGCGTTATGGGAAGCAAGATTTGAACTAAACTGTTTAAAAAAACAGGAATTAATTTTTATTTAGCACTCCTTAAAGGTAAGACCGTGAGAGTAGACGATTCTAGAGTGTCAGAGATCAATATTTTTAATTCAAACAGCTTAAAACTACATGTTAAAAACTTCGAGCTGAAAGTAAAAAATACAAAAATCTTTATTAAGCCATGCCAAAGTTAGTTCAAGACGAGTTTTTTTACAAAGCAGCTCTGAAGCATAAATTGGGTGCTTCTCCTAATCGAGAGATGGAAATAAGACGTATGCCAAAAGATTAGTTGATCTAGTAATATACAGATGACGCTTCACTAAACACTTTGATTTCTATTGAAGCATTAAGCAAGGCTATAGCTTCAATATAAAAATATTTTTCAACCAGAAGCGATCTGAGTTATGTCGCTTCTTTTCGAAAAAAATTACATATTAACTACTACCCCGAAGGAAGAGATTTTTCGCTTACAGAGTAAGAAGATCTTTTAAGACATATGAATTTATTTGTATGTGTTAAGTATCGTAATGCGGGTAAACTTTCTTCTCATAACTGGTTTTTCAATGGATTTTGCAAAGAACTTAATCCGAAATACAGCATATTGCTTGACGTAGGTCTGAAGCCAGCTCCTGATGCTCTATACAAAATGTATTATCATCTAAAAAACAATCCAAAAGTAGGTGGAGTCTGTGGATTTATGAAGCTCAAAATCGAAAAAATAGGAGATTAGTAAATCGAAGAAGACTCTATAGACGCTCTTTCTGCTTTGACTTTGACTTTTGTCGACATTCAAAAAACACAACAAATGTAGTATAATTATGCACATATAATCGACAAAGCCTTTTAATCGGCGTTTGGCTTCATCCATGTGCTTCCAGGTGCTTTTTCAGGCTACAGTATGAGTGCTCTAAAACCATAATAAAACCAAGACAAACTTTTGAAATAATATTTCAGGTCAATAGGCTAAAAACTTAGCAATTTTTTCATAAAAAAATCAAGTTACACTGTAATGAGTGTCCTCGTAAGAATTTTATTTCCCGAATTCGTCTACAGATGGTTCTACGACATCGATCCAGATTCATAATAACAAATGATTTATGACGAAAACGTTTGTCTGGCTGAGGATCGCATACTGTGTATGTAGATTCACAAAAACGGAAGAGATCTAGTTTTCTTGCCTGATGCTTTTGGATAGGTGGATCCTATCAAAACTGTACATGGACTAATGGGGCAAAGAAAAAGATGGATGAATGGAAGTTTGTTTGCTTTTGATAAGGTCAGAAGGGAATTGTCGCATATGAATTCTTGTTAAATATTACTTCCTTTGCAAATCTTCTTTTTGAATTTGCAGAATTATCTGGCTTTTTTTGCTATTGCACTTTTTGGATTCACTTTTCATATTTCGATGCTGGCTTTTCGCAAAGATGTACTACCTTAAATATTTAAAGAAATACCCAAAACTTAAAATAACGTAAATAATACAGCTGCTCGAGTTTTCGACTTTTTCGTTTATTTTTTCGATTTTGTATACGCAATGATAGTCGGTTGTATCGTATTTTTCAGTCTGACAACACCTGCTAATAGGCCTGTATACAAGCCTTACATATATTTCGTTTCGACTATTCTCGGATACATGACTCTGATTACTTTCATTGTGCTGTTATACGACATGATACGAGGACTTTCATCTGAAACTACATGTAATTTTTTATATATTTAGTTTTGACTGCCTAGAGTTTTTCAGATCAGATAGTTGGAGGCAAAATTATTTTGACTATATATAGATGGTCAGTTGTCGGTCTTTTTGGTCTTTTCACTCTTCCTTTGCTACTATTTTGTTGTCTTTTTTGCACTTGCTGGCCCATAGTTCAGACGCTAAAAGACACTCTCTCATTTATTTTTTACAATACTAGCTATCTAATCTTACTGACGGTTTATGCTTTAGCACGTATTGATGATATTTCTTGGGGTACAAAAGGACTTTAAAGTGCAACTCAGAACTAACGACAAGATCAATGGAAAACAGTAAAGTTAATACTTTTCACTAAGTATATTGTCTGGAATATTGCTGCTTCAATCGTTTTGTTTTCTTTTGCTTAAGAATAAGTTCCTAGATTTTACATAACTTTCGCAATTATGTGCATCATTATCGTTACTTTAATGGTAAGAATACTGATCGGAAGCTTGTATTTGATTAAATACAGACTTTGCACGGTTTGCTCCAAGACTAGTGAAGTAGAACCTAAGCATTCTGATCTTGGAAAAGTTATACAAAGATTGAGTTAGTCTATAAAACAAGAAATAAGAGCCAGATTAATTGCTATAAGCGGGTTTAAGAATCAAGGAATGAGCTACATTCAGGCCATAAGGACATACAGAAATAATAAGAATGCTCAAGAATAGTAAAGATAAAAATTCAATCAAGAAAATATGACAAGATCGAAGATATTTATAAGTAAAAAAGTGAAAATTGACTAAAGAGCATCTATGAGACCTCAGAAAGCTCAAACATTGATCAGAAGATGATAAATAAATCATAGTATTGAATCAAAATCTCTAAATTGCGTATTTGATTAGATTTTTGGGATTTGAGTAACCTTTGCTTCCCTTAAGCTCTCGTTTTTTGTTTAAAAGTCCATAGTCAAAGTGTTCTTCTTTGACTATATTTTTAAAATCAGTTTTAGTTAGATGTGGCATCATCATAAGTTTTTCCATCACAGCCTTCTAGATCCTTAAACTTTGCACTCTTTCTTCTTCAGCTTTTTTCCACAACTCTGATTAAATGTGAGTCTGTTATAATTTACAAGCTGAAGTAGCTCTTTTTTGTTAGTTATAGACATCAAGCATGAGCATAAAATCAGCTCGAGTTATAGTTTTTTTGTATGAATGAAAATGCCAATAGAGAAAGGTAAACCAGTCCTACTAAGTGATATTCTTACAATGTTACTTGGCAGTTTTGAGCAGTCTATTTATGATAGAAGTACTTAAGGTAATCCAACTGATTGTTGTGATTGTGATCCAGGAGACGCCAAAGAATAGCCCCGACTCTTTGACTACTTCGGGTTATTTTTGACATAGTTGAGTAATCTTGCTCAAGGCATTTCATCTACTCAGAAATGACGAAAGCAGTGAAATAGTGTATGCTCTAAATTCTTTAAGATTTGCACGAATAGCTGAATTTTTAAGGTTTATTTAAGTATTGAGAAGGATTAGTGATCGTGTGTGAAATCAAAACGAAATCTTGATGAGGTAATAGACTCTCCAGAAGATCCTGATATGTTAAATACTTCTTTTCATGCGAATATTTATGGTAAAATTTAGTGATAGTCGTCGGCTGAAAGTAAAACTTGTGATGACTTTTTAAGCTAATACTTACATAAGAAAATTTTGCAGAATATTCGGATAGATTACTCCGCGCTTATCTAAGTCGATCATTTTGAAACACTATATATAGTCTTCGATCTGATGGACTGTTTGGGCTAATCTCCGTTTTAGCTATTGAAGCTAAGTAAGAAAAAAGTTACTTTGTTTGTATAAGATGCTGTTTTTTGTATATAATCGAGAAATTTTTATACTGCAACGAGCTATCCTGTATTCATTTTATTGAAATTTTTATAAATTTATAAAATCAATAAACAATAATTAGTCGACGATATTAAAAACGTTTTTATTTCATAATAGTTAATTTTATTTTAATGATTTTTATGTATCAAATCTGTTGAAATAATCATTTTTTTCATCTTCTGAGTAATTTTAGAAACAATTCTGTTTTATCGCTGGATCCCTGTCTGTTATTTCTATCTATATAATTCATCGAAGATGGATTCCGACCTGTACGAGCTCCTAACGAATCTAATAAATTACTGCTTATTTTATTGATATGCTTATGCTCAAATCTAAGCTCCTTAGGTCTTAAAACTTGCTGAGTTTATCTCTTATTGTAGCTTGATTTAGCCCTCGAATTCGCAACTTTTTCCTCTCTTGATTGTCTAGACATTATTTTTCTCTAGGGTAGCTTGAAGGGTTCTTCTGTATAGTTGATTGTCACTGTTATTTGATTCTCTTTGTTTTAGACACTAGGTTGAACAGAATTTATCAATTTTAGAGAACGTTTTGGTAATACAGGAAGTTTGCTTTCTTTTCTTTTGGGTTTGATTTTTGTACATTATGCATAACGTATCAAATTTTGACTCAAAGTCACATAGAGATCTGTCGGCTAATCTCTTGATTAATTGCTCCAAGAACTGCACTGGGAAATATTGTCCTGCATAACGGATTAAAATATTATAATATCAAAATGTATATTAAGATACTAAAAAATTTATTTATAATAAATTAATCATCCATTTATTGACTAAATGGTATGTGCACGTTTCCAATTTTCAGTAGTTCGGTACCATTTTCTCATAAATTTCGTTGGTTTTGTTAGAGATCTTCGTTATTTAAGCCCTCCTGTGCTTTTGAAAATATTTTTTGATGAAACTTATGTCCGAATGTTTATTGATGCTTTTTTTCTATTAAACTTTTATCTTAATCTATCAAGTGCTTTTGTTTAAGCAGCCTAATTATTTTAGATTGTCACATTGAAACTTTTGGCGATGGCTCTAACTTGCTTGTTCATCTAATTTTCAATAAGCTTGACCCGTGGCTTATGCTAATACTTTATTACGTCTTATTATTTTTATGAACTCATTATAAGCCTAGCGTTTCTCTACCTATCTCTTATTTATCTTCTGATTTCTCTATCTCTGATAGCCGGTGTGAAGTTATGATATACTAAATTTTTGACATTAGTAAGATAATATTGATTTTTTTAGTTTTTCATGTATACATAAGTAGCTTTTTGTATTCTGATATTATGTTAGTAGTTAAAAAACATTGATATTTTTTGATTACAAAGTTGTAAATATTTGGTTTGACCATATTCTCGTAATAATTTTTCTTACTTGCCTTTTTTAGGATCCGTCAATAAATCTACAGCTAGACCAGCTAACTCATGATTGTCTTTTTCATCAAATTAAACTTATATTTACTAAGGAATGACATCTAGTTTGTTCCTTAAATATCTTATTTTTTGATAAAAAACGTTCTTTTTAGGCAGCTGACAGGTTATCAAGAGATCTATGTCTGTCAGCATCTACATTCTTTACTATTTTTCAACAGTTTAAAAACAAGCAATAATTTGTTATTCTTTAGTCGTTTGTGGATTGAATTTTCTCCATCGATATTTGAAAAATTAATATACCTCGTTCATTTTTACTTTTTTTTCGTTGGTTTTTATGCCTTTGATTTCAGCAGAGTCTGAATAGAGAACATCAAGAGGTGCTTGATTGTAAAAAATACATATTTAAGGTATTCTGATGCCTATCTTATTTTGAGAAGTTGGTGTTTTTTTGAGATGCAGTAGTAAAAACGTGTAGGGATGTTGTAAAGTAAGGCCATAGTTAGTAGGGTAGCTACAGTTGCTATTGGTTTAAAAAAATGATTTTACAGTTGGTCTTAGTTTTGTGAAATGTTGTAGTAGCTATAAACGCAAGCATTAAGGATCGTCTTAAAAAGTGGTCGAATGAGTTTTTATTCGCATTACGTTTTATAATAACTAAATTATTGTATTATTGTATAGTTTATCATTATTTAATCACTTTGCTAGATTGAGCTTCAACTGTTTGAGTTGTTAATGATGCCTGTTTTTTATCTGTTAAAGAGCCACTCTAAACTTTATACAGCATCCCCGTTTACATATTCTTGGCAATTTGCTTTCCAAAAGCTGCCATTACTCCAAAAGTCTGTTAGTAAGCTCTTTTCCTTTCTCAAGTCCTAGCTTTTAACTCACATTTTCATAATTTTTTAATCGTTTTTAGATCTAGAATAGTTTTAGTTAGTTCGCGTCTATGTTCAAGCTTTCGATACAAATATTACACCAACTAGTTTCTTTCATTTAGGCTATAATTTGTTTGTAAAGATCTGTCAAAGCTTTTAGATTTTTCTTTTAATTATGACACTTAAGAAGGTCGCATTCTTTTAATGATTATGTCTGCCACTGAGTCTGCAGCTATCTTTAAAATTTCGTTTTTAGAGCTGTACAGATCTAAGGTCCAAGTAAATTCATGATTTCTTTGGTGTCTTATTCCGATGAATGATGTTGACGATCTAATTTCTTTGTTGTACGTTCAAGCATTACCTTTAGATACTTAAGTCTGCCAAAAATTATAGCCCAAAAAAGTATAATAGACGCTCCAGACCAGATCAGAATAGTCATTTATGATCTAGTTTTGAACATGTATAGATAGGCGCCCACAGATAGAATGACAAGTAGAGTTGCTAACTTGAAAAACAACATTTTATCTCGAATGAATTTTAATGATTTTTATCGTTTTTCTTTTAGATTTTTCAGCCTTTGTTTTTAGTTTTACGAGTCGTTTATAGTATTCAGGATGTAACCAAACTTACTTTCATAAGTTTTGCGCCCGACAAGAAACGAAATAGCGATTGCTATGAACACGGTGACTGGGAAAAAGTGTTCCCATTGTGAGAATTTTATCAGTTAATCTTGGATGCGGAATAAATATGGCTGTATGGTATTCATATACGTATTAATAATTATTTGATAGAAAAGAAAAATAATAATCTTTTTGTAAAATGTAAATGCAAACAAAAATTATTATTTAACTTACTTTTAATTTTCAAAATGTTAATATTTACCATTTTAGATGATGCCAATAATAATTTTAAGATCGTATCAGCATCTATCATGAGCCACGTTATGCCCTTTTAAGATTAGTAGAACCCTTAACCAACACATTCGAATTCCTATAGTCGCAGCAAAGATCAAAATAGCAAAGTATTGTCTAACGATAATCATAAAGATTCATATTAATCTACAAATGTGCTTGCTAAAAATGAAATCAAGAACAATTTTTCCCAAAAAAATAGAAATAATCAGTTTCCTGATCACTAATAAAATGAACCTACGTTTGAAACTAAGGTTCTAAATTCGTCTTAAAAACACCGGTAAATAATGCGATTGCCTTAAGTAAATGATTCTAATCAATAATTTGAACTTCTTGAAGAATAAAAATCTTAATAAGTTTCTACGCCGGTAAAGAACCGCAAAGTTAGATAGCGAAGACATATCAAAAATCTTTAAAAATCTGAAAACAACATAATCCAGTTATAGCCATAGCAAAATAAGCAAAAAATATAAGAAAACGTCTTTTTAAAAAGAAAAATGAGTTCAGACGACTACTAATATTCAGTAGCGAATTCTCTTCATTAACAAAAACCATAAAAAAATATTTCATCTATCGTTGCTGATAGCATTAATAAGAGAAATAATAAAGAATAACCTCATTTAGGTATCAAAAAAAGGTATCTTTTTAATAATATAGAAAAAATTAAGCAAAAGATATAAAGCCTTTTAAAGATTTATTGCCAAACGACTCATATACTAATATTATTTCGGATTTCAATGCTAGCAAAAAAGCAAGCGCAAGCACGCAATAGGCTTTCCGAAAATCATCTAATACTGAATCAAGTAGCTAGAATATTCTGAATCAAGCATCTCTTCAGATACTTGCGTTTCCTCCAGATTATACCCTAAATTTTAAACTCATTAGAAACAGAACATGTTTGAAAAGATTTTATCTCGACTACAGTCTTTTGAACGCTTCAGATTAGTTTCTGATAAGTGCAAAAAAGATGCCGTTAAATTGGAATTCGACCTATCATTTTTCCCTTGAAAACGGAAAATATGATCTATCTAATTAAACATGTATAGCCAAACTTCATGGCAATTTCAACGGATCAATCTACAACATGTTTACAAACAATCCTAAGGGAAAATAGATGGTAGCGACTATCAAATACAACAGCGATTGTAATTGTTTCAATGTCAAACCAAGACAGGTTGAAGTCTACATTAAAGATTGCAGATCTTAGTATTCGTTACTTTAGAAACAAAGATTAGATGAAGGCTGGAATCTGGCGTAGCTTTACGAATTATATGATAACCCTGCGAATGGTAAAGTAAGAAAATTGGTGAGTAAAGAAGCCAAGTGGAACTAAAAAACAGGTATTTATCACTTGAATTTTCATAAACAAGGTATTGCTTCAGTAAAAAATGTTATTTTGATTTAATAGAGCACGAAGAAAGAGGCGCTTGTTCTTTTGAAGCAATCTGATAACTAGTTTAGCTTCGATGTTTCATATCCTTTTTCGCCTTTGTTGGCTTTTGGGTTCGCTATGACTAACTTTGATTTCAAGTTGGCCTTACAATGATGCTCAGTACATATTATTATAAATATTAAATCAAAAAACAACAAAATCAGATTTATTCTAGTTAATAAATAAGCATTAATTCAGTTTTCTCTAGCTAATTTTTTGTTTTATTTTAGTTATCTATTATAAGATTCCTCATGCACCTTATAAAAGCAGGCACAGGAATAGGCCCAGACTGGAAAACCACACAACACAACATAAATTTGATCACTCTTCGAGTGACGGGCCTGATGAGAAGCAAAGTTCAGTGCAACTAAAGAAGTTTCACTGGCCTTCTCAAGACCATCTACCTGCTTGACGAGCCCCCCGAAATGTGCCATCAAACATGGATAACAAGAATCAAGGATAAAGAAAAATCGTCTTCCATCTATAAAATTATACAATTTGTGATGAATAGAATCAACGGTCATCTTCAACTGTTTGTGCAGGAGACTTTATTTAAGTAAAAAAAATAAAGCTCATTGGCTTATATTAATAAAATAAAAATCTTTTTTAGCTCAATAAAAAGATTAAATTTAACAAATAAAAGGTAAGTATTTAAGATTACGGAGGACTTATAAAATAATTTTTTGAGTAAATAACTTGGAATCCTCATACTAGACTCAAACGAAATGATGGATGATAACAAAATGTAGGATCGGTAGATGAGCTCTGATTCTATCCCAGGAATAATGTTCAAGAAGATATCTAAGTGATGTTATGCAATTAAATCGATTATAATTTAAGGTTGTAATAATTTGCAATAAAGCTACCTGATTTAATTGAATAAAATTTTGAAATTAGAATTGAGGTTCATGTTTTTTTAATTCATTAATCTAAGGGTATTACTTAATGTATACACTCAAGTGCAGAAATTTAGGCTCTCTCTTTTTGACTGTTATGCTCTTATCTTGCTCTGCTTACTGTCAAGGTGGTGGTGGTGGCGGCGGTGGTGGTGGTGGCGGTGGTGGTGGCGGTGGAGGAAGATCATATAGTTCATAAGATTATTGGACTAACTGCACGGTCTTCAACGGCACTAAAACATGCTGTAAATAAGTTGACGGAGCACTTAAATGCAGGCAATATGAATAGATCAGTGACCTAGCTGCAGTGTTAATAGTCGTAGGGTTTTTTGTTGCTATATGTGGATGCGGACACTGCTCAAACATACAGCAATAGAAAAAGAACAAGAAAATTATTGATTATGCCATGAATTAGTTTTAGGGCAGAAGGTAATAACAGCCATCGATTATAAGTCCTTAAATGAGGCAAAGCATGATTGATACCTTCATGCAAAGATCCTATAAAATTTTCATACAAGTCAACACAATCAAAGTCTTTAAAGTCTTTAACTGTTTTGTAAAAGTTACAGATCTTAAAAAAATTACAGAGTACAAGTATTAAATATACTTTAAAGGCAATGATGAAATCGGATCTAGTAAAATGCATGGACTTCTACTATTTACAGGATCAGGAATAGCATTTAAACTTGTGAAAGTTTACAACAATCGCACTAAAGCCGGACAGACTGATGGCTGGTAAAACTTGTTTTACTAGGGAACAGGCAATCCTGACAAATTCTAAGGCGACTGGGCTTATCATGGATTCGAGCAATCCTAGGAATACTCAGGCACATGGGTAATGACTCCTTAATGATCAACATTAAAACAATCATTATAAAAAAATGTTGTTTTTTTAAATTTGATATGAATAAGTTAACAATAAAATATTAGCTTTTGATTTAAAAACCTTTAAGTCTCATATACTTACTTTAAAAAATCTGTTCTTTATTGAAAATAAGGTAAAAATATTAAATTTTTGTGGTCTTAATCCTCTTTAATAATTTTTTTTGCAAGTTTTTTTATTTTAACAATTTAGACTGCTTAAAGATACAATTGAACATTTTTTATGATTGTAATCGATATATCTTTGATGAATAAAATCACGTTCAGAACCCTAGCTCTCATTTTTGTCGTTACTCTACTTCTCTCGAATACTGCTTAGTGCCAACGAGGAGGCTCTAGGTCCAGATCTAGATCTAGTTTTAGTTCTAGTTCTAGTTTCGGCTCAAGATCCAGATCGAGATCATTCTGGTCATCTTCGAGCTCATACAACTCAAACAAAAACTGCACTGAAGTAAACGGCACTACAACTTGCTGCAATATGGTCGATGGAATACTATAGTGCAAATAACAATAATAATTTGGCGCAATAGCTTTGATAATAGTAGTTATTGGATTCGCCATTTTCGCAGTAATCGGATACTTAGCATCTAAAGCGCAATAGAAAAAGAACAAGAAAATCATCGATTATGCTATGAATTAGTTCTAAGGGAGAAGGGAAGAATGGCCTTCGACGACAACTCCAGAAATCAGACAGAATATGATTGATTGCTTCATGCAAAGGTCCTACAGAATGATGATCAAAGTCAATGATAATGCTGAAAATTTCAACTGCTCGGTCAAAGTCACAGATCTGAAAAAAATTACAGAATACAAATACTAAATCAAACTCGATGGAAACGACTAAGTTGGGTCAAGCAAACTTTAAGGACTTTTACTTTTTTCAGGTTAAGGAATCGCTTTCAAATTTTCTAAGGTCTACGATAACCGCTCTAAAGCTCAACAGACTGGAAATTTTTCAAATTTGTTATATTAAGGAACGGGAAATCCTGATGAGTTCGGAGGAGATTGGGCTTTTCACGGATATGAGCAGTCTTTGGAATATGCAGGAAAATGGAAG
>Ga0169931_10013730_pt1 | contig 11029 bp, 7 predicted proteins | sample Kivu_15m_20L_FD_129675 | JGI IMG/M metagenome (GOLD analysis project Ga0169931, IMG submission 129675) | Freshwater microbial communities from Lake Kivu, Western Province, Rwanda to study Microbial Dark Matter (Phase II) - Kivu_15m_20L... | ecosystem: Environmental > Aquatic > Freshwater > Lake ... | reverse complement strand
CTCAGCCGCTGCCTCTTCGGGCTCAGCCGCTGCCTCTTCGGGCTCAGCCGCTGCCTCTTCGGGCTCAGCCGCTGCCTCTTCGGGCTCAGCCGCTGCTGCCTCCACCTGGGACTCAGCCGCTACCTCGTCAGGCTCAGCCGCTGCCTCCACCTCGGACTCAACCGCTGCCTCCACCTCGGGCTCAGCCGCTGCCTCCACCTCGGTCTCAACCGCTGCCTCCACCTCGGGCTCGACAACAGCGACCTCAGGTTCTGTCGCCAGAATCTCTGGTTCCACTTCCGGTACATCGCCGCCCAACGAAGCGATCTGCTCGCGGACGCCGGGCTGAGACGGATCCAGCGCCAATGACTGTTTCAGATTCTCCAGTCCAGCGGCTGTATCGCCGAGCCGGGTGAGCTGAACCTGTGCCATCTCGCGCAAAAGACGAGCACGCAGGCGATCCTCACGCGGGATCTTCAACTCCACCTGAAACAGCTTCACCACCGTTCCCCATTGCTCCTCTTGCGCATAAATGCTGCGCGCAGCATGGAGCGAGTCGGTAAAGTGAGGATCCAGACGGAACGCCTTCTGATAGGCTGCAATGGCCTGCGCCTTATCAAACAAACGCGTCTCGAACACCCGGCCGGCCGCGTACATGAGCCGGGCGCGGGTCGCCTCAGCCGACGCATAGTCGCAGAACAGCACGTAGGCTCGTGTCAGCCCTGACCAGTCCTGGTCGGGCGAAAATGCCATCTGAAACGCGCCAACAAGGCTATCGTCAGGCAGGTCAAGGCCCACCACCTGAATGAACAGCGCGCGGGCGTGCTCCGCGTCCCGATTGTACTCCTGAGCCACCCACGCCGCTCGCAGCAGAAAGCGGGCCCGGTGCGCGGCGTCCGTAAGTCCGACAGCGGCATCCGGCAGCGCCAACGCCAGTGTCGACCAGTCCTGACCATGCGTCAGTGCACGATCCATGGCGGCGACCACTTCCAGGTCATTCGGGTTTTCGCGCAGCGCTCGAAGGTACTCGTCAATCACGATCGCCATGCCTCGATGCTCCAATCTGGGGACAATTCACCCATCGGGTGAGCCCGGTCATTCCATACAACGATTAAATAACCCACCACCGTTCAAGGGGTGCGTTCAAGTTCCAATACAGCGGCCTCGATCGACTCGCAGCGCGCGAGCGTGAGATTCGGGTCGCACATTGTGCGCGCGCGCTCAAGCCAATGCCGAGCCTGACCTCGATCTTCGGCGCTGCCGCTCTGTGTCGCCTTGCGCCACCATGCCACGCCAAGGTTAAACGACAACGACATCGGCACCGAACCCAGCATACTGGCCGCTTCGGTCAGCTTCTGCACGGCTTCATCGACCTGCCCGAGCTCCAGATAGACCATGCCGAGGTCAGCACGATTCTGGGCCTGCAGCGACCTCATGGCCGTATCGTTTGGATTTTCGTTCGCAAGCGCGTTGCGAAACACCTGCACTGCTTCACTGGGACGACCGAAGCGCATGTACACCTTCCCCAGCGCGCTGTACCCGACGGGGAGACGCGGTGAAGCGTAGATCGAACGGGTATACAGATCGATTGCCCCTCGGATCTCACCACGGCCCTCCAGCAGCACACCCCAGCGGTACCAGGCCAGACCATGATTTGGATCACGATCCGTCGCCAACTGGAACGATTGCTCGGCATCCGAGGGCTGGTCCAACTGCATCAGTGCAATCCCGCGCTGATAATGAACCTCGGCGGTGTCCATACCGAGTTCGATGGATGTCTCAAGTGACTCCAGCGCCGCAGCTGAAGCGCTGTAATGCTGCAGCTGCATCAGTCCCCTCTGGTAGTGGGCCAGCGCATTCGTCGGATCAAGGTCGACGGCCTGCTGCAGCGCGTCCATACCGGCCGCTACGTTATTGGCCTGAATGTACTGCCCGGCAACTCCCACCATCTGGTTAGAGTTCACCCGCTGCATGCCACAGCCCGCGGCGCCAACGAACGTCAGCGCCACAATCCACGACCTCATCTTGCGATTCAACACCATGGGCGCACTTACCTGAGTAACCCGAGGGGATCTCTTGCCCTTCTACCGGAACCCACCAAGGATCGGCAAGCGACACGACAACGGACACACTTCAGGACGGTCGGACCGCCTCACCCGTCACTCGTCCCCTTTCGCGCGTCGCGCTCGCGCGCCCGACACCAACCGCCACGGACTGTGAATTTCACCTTTCGCAACCGCAGTTGCGCGCAACGCGGCTCACGACATGCCGTGCTTTACTGCCATCACCTTCTCGATTGCGCGCGCTTTTACAGGGCGCAGTGTGGATTAGGGCGCGGGGGGAAACCGAGGCAAGCCTACGCCGTGGATTTCCAGTTCGAGCGACCAGTCAAACGCGTCCGGACTTTAACCACCCGGAGCGAAGTCGAAGGGGAAGTTCACGCGAACCGTCCCACCACCACGCGGCTCGGGAAAGCGCCATTGCCGAATACGTCGGACGACACAGCTCTCCACGTCTTCGCTGTTGAGCGTCGTGTTTCCTACCTGCGCGGCAGCCACTGCACCATCAGGTGAGATGACCCAGTTTACGGTAACCCGCCCCTCCAGGTCCGGGTTTCGCTGCAACACAGACTCGTAGCAGCTTCGAATCTCGCGTCGGTGCTCGCGCACAACCCGCTGGATGATTTCGCGGTCAAGCTGCCCCTGGATTTCGACATTCCCGCCGATTCCAACTGTACCACCCGCCTGCGCACGCTCGGTTCGCTGCAAGCTGGTGGACACCGCCTGATTCAACGCGCCGGAGTTTCGGTTACGCAGGGCGATCGGACCGCCTCCGAAGCCACCTGCCATGGATCGACCGCCTCCTCCGAGACCACCGCCGAAGCGACCCAAACCGCCCTGGCCGTAAGCCGCGCCGGCGCCGGCACCTTGAACCGCACCGATCGCGTTAATGGCGTCCATTCCATTCGGAATCGCCGAACCAAAAGCGCTCGTGGGGGTGTTGTTCATCGCGGAAAGCACACCGCGGTCCTGCACAGCGGCTCTGGCTTCTTCTCGCATCAACTCCACCTCACTCGGGTCCATGGCGTCTCCTTCCACCGCCATTCTCCCCTGAGGCTGGTCTTCCGGGATATCTTCCTGTCCGGCACGTCCCTCTTCGCCAGCCGCCTCCTCTTCGGTCTCCTCGGGAAGCTCTTCCTCTTCCCCCTCTTCGGGCTCCGGTTCTGGCAGAGGCTCTTCCTCGATCTGATCTTCAATGATGATTTGTGCGTACAGCTCGGCGATATTCACCCGGTCGCGACCCAGATCGGGGGCCTGCACATAGTACATCAGGGCTCCCACGACGAACGCGTGGAGCATGAGCGAGATCATCGCGAAAGAGAGGCTCGTGCTGTCGAACGCTACGGGCAGCGCCAGAGGTTGGCGAGTTGTATGCCGCAGAAAAAGCGTCAAATCTCCCATCACGAGACGAGCGCGAGTCTCGGCGGTGAACGGAAGGGTCACGCCATTTGCGCCCGAACGCGCACCCGGAAGGCTGCTGGCATCCGATGCCCGATAGCGGGTGCCTCCGACGTAGATATCGCCGTCCATCCATGGAGCGATCGTGAGCGACGGCTGCCCTGCAGTCCCATCCATGATCTCCAACCCTTCGCCCTTGATAGATGGATGATCAAACGCAACATTGGCGGACTTTCCGAGACCAATGACCACTTTGAAAGAGCCCTTGAACAGTTCCTCTTTCACGACAAAGTCGTTGAAGAGGACGGCCACCTGCACGCTTCCGTCCGATGTCGAGGGACGAGGCAGATAGCGCCGGGCGTATACGACCTCGTCCTTTGGAAGTTCGGCTGCCTTCTTTTTTGCCTCTGCAGCCTCGGCGAGCGCTCGCTCATTCACCGTCAGGAACAGAATTTCGGTCTGACCTACCCGGATCCGGTCTTTGTTCTCGAGTCGCCGTTTGTGAATGAGCTCACCATTCACATACGTACCTCGTCCAGAGCTCAGGTCGATGATGTGAACATCATCACCCGTCACCTCAACGAGAGCATGGACGCGGCTGACGCCTTCGTCGGCAACATAGATTTGAGACTTCGGATGGCTACCGATTTTGATGACGTCCTGAGCGAACGTCTCCGTTCGCTGGTACTCACCATTCTGTAACACTTCGAAGTAAAGTTCGCGGGGGGTGCTCATGGCAGCCTCGGAGCGCGGAGCCAGGTCCGCCGACGCAGGAGGTCCAAACAAATTCAGGCGCATCGCGGTCGCGAGGCACCGCCGAGCCGAACGACTACACTACAGGGTCTCTACAGACTTCACCATCTCGGGCACGAAGTCCTGACGAACGGGCAACAAAGACGACCGTTGACGACCACGCTGACCACCGATCAACTCACCATCGGGCCGAACCACGGTACCTTCAATGTTCTCGGCTTCAAAGTCGAACTCCGTCTCGCGCTCATACTGCACAGTGCCCGCCTGAGCCGGGTCCTGGGCAAATGCCGATGTAGAGAGACCCATCAGGCAAACAAAGAAAAACAAAGAGGACTTTTTCATGGCAGTTCTCCTTCACGCACAATCGTCACATGGCTCTTGGACACCTGACTTTCAGACTTGTTCCACAATCGGTAACCATTTTTCATGGAAGTGATGGATCACATGCCGGCACAACGGCAGGGTCCATTTCGCCAAAGTCAGCCATGGCGGATGCGAGTTCGAACAAATTGTTCAAGCGCCGAGTGACATCCTCGAAAGACTCGTGACCACTCGCGGACGGGTTGCTCAGAAACCGTTTATAAGTGCTGCACGCGAGCGCGTAATCCTGACGTCCTTCCTGCTGGAGCACAGCCACATTGTAAAGTGCAGACAGATTGTCGGGATTTGAACCTAACACCTGATCGTACTGGGCCTGCGCCTCATCGTACATTTCGAGTCCGCGAAGCGCTGCGCCGAACGACAATCGAATGTCAGCATCATCGCGTATCAACAGCGCATGCTCAAAGGCACCCGCTGCCGTGGGATAATCACGGAACGAGAAAGCCATCGCGCCCATGTTCAAGAAGGCATCGATGTACTGTGGATCCAGCTCTGCAGCCAGACGGAAGGCCTCGTACGCGCGCAGCACTTCTTCCTGCTCAAGCGCCAACAAGCCCAGACGGTTGTAGAGCGACGCAGACACGATACCCTGCTGAGCTGCGTTCTCACAAACCAGACGGGCCAGTTCGATCTGGCCAATGCCCTGATAGATTTCAGCCATCTGCGTGTAGGCTTCTGCGTCGATGTCTTCGAGCAGGCCGTATCGCAGACGCTGAATGGCGGCACCGTCGGGCGTCCCATCACCACCTTCAGGCGGAACCTGCGTGGATCGGTACAACATGCTGAGGTTGATGTTACAACCCGGCTCAGACTCTCGACGCCCCAGACACTCCTGAATCGTCGCCAGTGCGCCCTGGATGTCACCGTCCTCCAGCTGCATGAAGGCCAGATTCGAAAGTCCACGGGCATACTGTGGATTCAATTCACCCGCACGGCGATAGGCTTCTGCGGCCCCTTCCCGATCACCTTGCTCGTAACGCATCAGGCCGATATTGAACCACGCGTCGGACAACCCTGGATCATGCTGGAGCACCTGTTCCATCAACGAAATGATCTCGACGTACGGACGTTCGCCCGGCTGGGACTCTACAATCATGGTCGCCGCACGTTCCCATGCGGTGTTGGCCTCAGCGGCTGCCTGCGCTGCCAGCTCTTCTGCAGTCGGGACGTACTCCGGCTCCACCGGAACAACCTCGACCGGCTCAACAGGGGTGGCTTCCAGAGACGCGGCAGGTTCATTCCCGCTTTGAGGCGAACCGCAAGCTGACACCGTGCCAAGGATGGCTGTGGCCAAGGTACCTGCGACGGCATGATGGAAGAAGCGGGCGGACATCGACGTCTCGACTCTATTCGGCAAACGGATCATGGGGACACCTCCGCCAACTCATGAGACGCAGCCGGCGATATCGAAGCTCCTGCGTCAGGAGTCTCCTCGGATGACTGTGCGGGGGCGGGTGCGGCGGGACGTTCGGTCACAAAGGGCGCCTCGTACCATGCATCGGACGAGTAGCCTGGCGACACGACGACCTCCGTACCCGCCTTGAAGGTCGGGTCCAACTCCTGATAGTAACTGGCGGCCAACTCGGCGAACGAGCTGAAATAACCAGCCGAACGAGCGGTCTCGATCGCTGCTGCGTACATATCCATGGCGATGCTCTTGTACTCAGCTGCCCTGATCTCGAGCTCCTCGCGATACACCTCTTCTTCGATCACCGACATGCCTTCCGGGATGGGTGAGTCGATCACCTTCTCAAAAAACACATGATACAGGCGCCCGGTGCGGGTCAGACCGGCAACCGACCAGCCCGGCGAGCCAATCGGAATCACCATCGCATAGGCCGCCTGAGCGCGTGTACCTGCCTCCTGACTCGCCATGAATGCAGCCTGAACCGCCTCTTCGTTACCGCGGAACTCGATCGCCTCGAACTCGGCGAAGATGCGTTCGCCCAGCATAAAGTGGGCCTTCGCAGCAGCGTCACGACCCGATGCCAGAAACGCCGCGCGTGTCTCTTCGGCAAGACCTGCCCACAGGTCAACCGCGCCCTGATACCATACGGTTGCCCGGTCTGGCTGTCCGCGCTGTTCGTAAATCTCCGCAATTCGGATGTGCGCTTCCATCGCGCGTCCGGGCAGAATGACCGAATAGTCGTCGATCACGCTCTCGTACTGGTCCAGCGCGCGACCCGTGTCACCCTCCTCCCGGTAAATCTCGGCGATGGTGTAGGCCGCTTCGGCATTGGCCTGCACCTGTTCCGGCACGTCGGGGTCATTGTACCGCATGAACGTGCGTACATTCTGAATCGCCGCGTCGTATTCGCCGAGACCGCGACGACAGGTCGTTGCATTGATCAAAGCGTCACGTACCGAGTCGCCCTGAGGAGCTCCCTCCACGTAATCTTCGTAGTACTGGGCAGCTTCCGAATACAGCGCCAGACGATAGTACGTCTGGCCCATCAGGAAGGTCGTCTCGGGCACCAGATCGGAGTTGGGCACGTACTCAATCAGGTATTGATTGGCGAGAATCGAGCGAGCCAGCTTGTTGCCATCCTCGTAGGACACCGAGGCGTTATAGAAAGCGCGGTCCAGAATCTCGGATGTGTAGTGGGTCTCGACAAACGCGAAATAGCAGTCGCCTGCCTCGACGTAACGGCCTGATGTCTGAAGGTCACGGCACTGCTTGAAGTCGATGGACTCGGAGAGTTGGACCAACTGCGTACCGAACGTGGGATCTCCCATCATCACCGGCATGGCCTTCAACATGTCGATCCACGTCTTCATGTCATCAAAGCGCCGAAGGACGGCCAGTGAGTCCAGCAGCAACGTCGCCGATAACACGGCGCGCTGCGGGTCCACTTCCTGGTAGTTGGTCGCGATTCGACTGAATCGCTCCGCGGCCTCATCGAGATGATCAAACGTATAGTACATATACGCCGTCACGAACTCGATCTGGACGGCATCTTCGACACTCGGATTGGTCCCGAGGTAGCGATCACAGGCTGTCATCATGCGACTGTAATCTTCGGTGATCTCGGCCGGCTCGGGGATCGGTGGCAGGTCGGACTCGGCAGACACCATCTGATTTCCCGACTCGACCGCCTGCTCGGCGGCGACATCCACCATCTTCAGGTACGCACCGCAGGCATTGTACGTAGCCATCTCGTCGTACTCGCCGTTGCCGTCACTGCGCATCATCGTCTGCTCGTAAGCACGCGCGGCCTCCTGATAGTCCTGACGGTGGTAGTACAGCAGCTCACCGTACAAAAACCACATCATGTAGGCGCTTTCCGTATCCGGGAAGTTCACCAGGTAGTCCTCGAACAGCTCATACGCGAGCGCGTAGAACTGGTCACTCCGCATCGTCTGCGCCTCTCGATAGTAGGTCAGTGCAAGAATGCGTACGACCTGCTCAATGTCCTCTCCCAAACCAGCGACGACCGCCGCATCATAGTCCGCAAACGTCTCAGCCATATTGTACAGTTCAAGCAGCCTGGTCAGCTCGCGCACGATCTCGACCTCGTTGCCGGACGGCCGAGTATTGCTCACGATCTCCTGCTGGTACTCGATCACGCGAAAACTGGTCGCGTTGCTGGCGATCAGTTCGCGGTAAAGCGCGGTGGAGTCATCGTAGCGGCCCTTGTCTCCGTAAATGCGCGCCAGGCGTGCAATCAGGTCAAACGCGCTATCGGGCGCTACCGTCTGGAAGAATGAAACCGCCGTCTCGGCAGTATAAACTTCCGAGTAGAACAACGTCATATCGCGCAGCGCATCGCGACGCAGCCGCTCACGGTTCTCGCCGGCAGCGATGCGCGCATCGGCCGCCTGCACCGTGTCGTAAAGCTCCTGCAAGGCGAGCTCGTAACCCGCTGCGTCCTGCGACAGATTGTAATCGCACCACGCCAGCTTGTAGAGCGCATAGGGGTACACGTTCGATGTAGGGTTCAGGGTCACATCGGCATAATACCGACGCGCGGTGTCCATGTACCCTTCGGCAAAGTCGATTTCGCCGAGCATCAAAAGCGCCTGCGGCAGGTAGGGCGAGCGAGGATACTGAGCGGCCAGTGCCTCGAACACCACACGCGCCTGATCGGTCTGTTCGCGCTGCAAAAGGTTGACGCCAAGATAGTACATAACGGCGTCGATATCCGGGTACGTTGTCTCGTAGTCCAGATAGATGGAGCGGTAGATCTCGATGGCCTCGTCGGCATACAAGTCGGCCTGAGCCAGATCGGCGGCCGCGTTCTCTTCAAGCGCCCGAGCGCGCTGCGGATTCGATTCACGCGAATCGAAGGCCGCGTCGCGCTGCGTGAAACCGCGCTCTTCATAATAGCGAGAGAGGTCGTAAAACAACTCCGCCAGGCGGAACATGTAGTCGGCGCGCTGAGGGTCCGCCACCGGCGTTCCATCGACCAGCCCCCGGAGGCGGCTCAACGCGGAGCCCGTGCGCTCGACGAACTCGACGTCCAGCACCTCCTCGAACTCAGACGCGCGCACCGAGTCAGGTCCCGATCGCGCGTCCTGAAGGGTGTCTCCGCGTTCCGGCTCGTTAAGCGCTTCGACAGGCGAAATTTCGACCTGCGTACGCTCGCTCTCAAGCCCTTGCGCCCGAGCGCCTGAAGGTAGTGTCCACATCAGGGCGGCAACCAGAACCGCCCACGTGCGTTTGCTCATCATGCAGTGTCTCTCCCAGCGGCCTAACCACGCCGCACGGCGGCACTTACTCGCAGCGCGAGTTCACGTGATAGTAGTAATAGCCCAACTCGTCTTTCCAGTATTCGCCGTCGAACGTCCAGACCATGTACTCGTTTGAGGCAGTCGATACGTCGTCGAGGCTTTCCCCACGGAATAGCTCCGCGCGGAGCTCGGCCGAAATCTGATCGGCTTCCGCGAGCTGTGTCTCGACCTCGACGCTTGTCATCGAGCGGTCATGACGTTCCAGCTCCTGAAGGATGCCACTCAGACGTCCGCGGACCAGCGCGCCAGCTTCCGCCACCGCGAAGTCGCGCGTCGCCAACACCTCGTTGTAAAGAAACTGTCCGAGGTCAGACTGTGCCCAGCCAGCGTCTTCGCCCTGAATGTATCCCAGCTCGCGATCGAGCTCGTCGATGAACGCGACCGCCTGACGAATCGACCGAACATCGAGCGTGACGCCAACAATCTGCTGCAGGCGAGGGTCGAACCGTCGACCACCCTGCTGCTCCGCGCTCTCCCGGAGGAAGTCATAGTAGGCCTGATCGTCGGCAAGCCCGGCCATCGTCGCCCGCAGCTGATCCAGCAGCGGACCGAAGGTAAAGTCGAACTCCTCAATCACACCGGCAACTTCGCGCCATCGACAGTTATAAAACAGAATCACGGCCTGCAGGACAGGCGCTTCAGGGTAATACTCATCGTTGAAGAACGGAGAGTTCAGACTGTGCAGATTACCCAGCGCCCGATTGAACTGTTCGGACTGATAGAACGCCCAGGACGACTCAAAAAGTGAGTCCAGCCAGTACTCTGAATTCCGGGGAATCTCACCGTACAGCTCTTCTGCACGCACGAAGTCGCCTGCACCGTAGTACGTGCGAGCCAACGACAACTGCGCGAGCTCATTCAGTCGGCGCGACTCCGAATCCCCTCGGCGCGTAAGCTCCATCACCTGCTCGAACTTCGCGATCGCCTCACGCGCCTGACCCAGGCGGACATGGGTGATGCCGGCAAGGAACTGCGATTGGGTGTAGAACTCCGACACAGGCGTCACGAAGCCCAGATACTGCAGGGCCTGCTCACGCTCGCCAATGTTGAAATAGTGCTCTCCAAGATAATACGCCAGCTCGTCGCGGTACTTCTCCTCGACGCGATCCGGGAACAGATCGGCAAAATTCGAGATCCGACGAAGCATCTCGGCGTCACCCGGAAGCCGACGCGCAATCACGATCATCCACTCCGCGCTCGCCTCGAAGTAGGGATGAGCCGGGCCTTCCAGAATAATCTCGTCAAAGAACAGCAGCGCGCCCTGCAGAAGACGCATACGAACCAGCGTCTTCGCCAGTTCGAACTGGGCCCGCGGACGAATACTGTCCACCGAGATGTCGGGGTCGTTCACGACGCGCCAGAAAAATCCTGACGCCGCAAGAAAGTCCTCAGCCTCGTAGTACGTGATACCGTCCTGAAGATACCGCGCCGCGGACGTCGACGGCGCCGTCACGTCGTTCACTTCCTCTTCCTCGAAGACGAAACCATCGTCCTCGCCGAAGACCATCTCTTCGTCCTGCGCGTTTACCGTCCCGGCGCCAATCAGGCTGCACAGTCCAAAGATTGCTGCAGGAAATCGCTGTGTCAGCCACGGCTCTGTGAGTTTGCGCATTGAGCGTCCTTCTTCCACGTGCAGTCAACGGTCGCGCCAGCTGTCTGGTTGCTCTCCGACCGTGATACTCTAGCCCCGCGCCGACGAATCCGTCAAGCAACGCGTCCTGACACGG
>Ga0169931_10013729_pt1 | contig 11030 bp, 10 predicted proteins | sample Kivu_15m_20L_FD_129675 | JGI IMG/M metagenome (GOLD analysis project Ga0169931, IMG submission 129675) | Freshwater microbial communities from Lake Kivu, Western Province, Rwanda to study Microbial Dark Matter (Phase II) - Kivu_15m_20L... | ecosystem: Environmental > Aquatic > Freshwater > Lake... | reverse complement strand
GTTTTTGCCATCGTCCCAGACGATAGTTTGTTGCATAAGTTGCGATTGTTTACGGTGGTGAATAGCCTGCCGACGGCCATTATCATCGGTTGCCTGCTGAAACTGGCGGTATAAAGCGTCCAGCTGCTGCAGCGCTGGCTCGGCATCAGACAGGCGAATGGGCCGCGTGGCGCGGGCAGCTGTCAACTGCATGGCGGCACTTTTTAACACTTGCCGGCTCGCGTTATCCGGCAACATCCGTTGCAATGTCCAAAAATCAGCACCATTGGCCAGCTGCTGGTACAAATAATCTTCCAGCGGCGGTAACAACGCTTGTTGCGCACTGCGGTGCTGCTGCGGATCTGGCAGCTGGCATTGTGCGCTATCTGGCATGTTCGCTGTGTCGACGGAGTCTTTCTGTGTCAGAGCCTGTTTAGCTGCAGGCGTGTCAGCCGATACACGCTGGATTGCGGTTGGTGGATGATTGGTTGGCGCAGCAGTTGCTGGCGTGACCGCATCGAGTAAAAACCAACGATAGCCGGCAGCGCTGAACAGAACTGTCAGCAATAGCCACAGCAACAGACTGAAGCGTCTTAGTTGCACCATCAGAGTTTCCTTGTGAGATGGTTTATAGGCCGTCTGCCCAATGATCAGGTTTGAATGAGTTGCTAGCAAATCGCAAATGAGCAGTGAGTATAATATTTTATGTTAATTAATTGCAACGACACAGAGCGTAAGATTAAGACAGATGTTTTGGTTACAGGTGTAAAAAAACGAAACCAAAGCCAGCAAAAACCTCGTTTAAAAGGTCTCACTGTTAAACGAGCCGGCCAGAAATCCCGGCCGGCCCATTTATCAGTGCGGTCACTCAAACCAGGGTAATCAGCGCTGATGGCGCGCCTTGAGCACGTCTATCACATCGTTTAATTGCAAATCTTGCGAGCGTAACAACACCAGCAGGTGGAAGATTAAATCCGCGGCTTCGTTTTTCAGCTCGTCGCGATCGCCGGCCATAGCTGCCAGTGCTGATTCAACACCTTCTTCACCGACTTTTTGCGCGATGCGTTTGACGCCGCGGGCAAACAATTTGGCGGTGTAACTCGACTCCGGATCAGCATGCTGGCGCGACGCTATCACCGCTTCTAAATCAGATAAAAACGACAGTGCCGGCGCGTTGCTTTGCTCGTCATGCCAGCAGGTTTCGGTGCCGGTATGGCAGGTTGGCCCGTTCGGTAACGCCAGTGCCAGCAGGCTGTCGCGGTCACAATCGGCCGACAGCTGCAGCAGTTGCAGGTAATGACCAGAGCTTTCGCCTTTGGTCCACAAGCGCTGTTTGCTGCGGCTAAAAAAGGTGACGCGGCCGCTTTGCAGCGTCTCGGTCAACGCGTCGCTATTGGCATAACCCTGCATCAGAATTTTGCCGGAAACGGCATGCTGGACTATTAATGGCAACAAGCCATCCGATGGCCAGGCCAGCTGTTCCAGCTGATCGGTCAGATTATCGCGGGGATTGAATACAAAACTCATGGCCGGATCTCCACACCCGCGGCAATTAACGCCGCTTTTAACTCACTGATGGCAATAACGCCTTTGTGAAACACCGAAGCGGCCAGCGCGCCATCCACATCGGCTTTGGCAAACACATCGGCAAAATGACTGATGGCACCGGCACCGCCGGATGCAATCAACGGCAGCTGGCAATGCTGGCGCACCAACGCCAGCTGGGTGATGTCATAGCCCTGCCGCACGCCATCTTGATTCATGCAATTCAGCACAATTTCACCGGCGCCGCGCGCCTGCACTTCACGCACCCAATCCAGTAACAACCAGCGGGTTTTCTGGCTACGGCTTTCATCGCCGGTATATTGGTACACCTGATACTGGCCAGTAGTGACATCAAAAAAACTGTCGATGCCAACCACCACACATTGTTGGCCAAATGCAGCGTTAAGCTCGCTGATAAGTTCCGGCCGGGCTAATGCCGGGCTGTTGACCGAGATTTTATCCGCGCCAAGCTCCAAAATTTTACCGGCATCAGCTACCGACTTAATACCGCCGGCGACACAAAAGGGGATATCAATCACTTCGGCAATTTGCCGCACCCAGCTTTTATCAACCACCCGGCCATCGCTGGAGGCGGTGATATCATAAAACACCAACTCGTCGGCCCCTTCCTGCGCATAACGCGCGGCTAATGGCACGATGTCGCCGATGGTTTCGTGGTTGCGAAATTGCACACCTTTGACTACCACGCCATCGCGTACATCCAAACAAGGGATTATCCGTTTTGCCAGCATGCAATAGCCTCCTCAATGGTAAATTTGCCCTCGAGTAGGGCGCGGCCCAAAATCACCCCGGCTACCGGGCTGTGCGCCGGGCCTTGTTCACTGCGCAGCGCGCGGATATCGGCCAGGCTGCCAACACCGCCACTGGCTTGCCAAGCGATTTGTGGGTAGGCCTTGTGCAACTGTTGATACAACGCCACATTCGGTCCTTGCAGCGTGCCGTCTTTAGAAATATCGGTGCAGAGTACATGCTTGGCGCCAGCTGGCAGCAGCTGGTCCAGAATTTGTTCCAGCGTGATGTCCGATTGGGCGATCCAGCCGTGGCTTGGCAAGGTTTTACGGCCATCCGCCTGAATTTGCACATCAAGCGCCAGCACAATCCGCTCGCTGCCATAACGGGCTAACCAGCTGGCGACCAGGGCTGGTTCACGAATAGCCAAAGAGCCAATCACCACCCGACTGGCGCCGGCGCTTAATAAATCTTCGACATCCTGTTCGCTGCGCACGCCGCCGCCAACTTGTACCGGTAACGGGCTTTGTTGCATCAGCTCGCGTAGCAGCGGTAACTGACGTTGGCTGGCGTCTTTGGCGCCGGATAAATCCACCACATGCAAAATGCCGGCACCGGCGCTGGCATAGCGGTCGCGCAGCGACTTTGGCGTCATCTCATATTGGGTTGTTTGGTCATAACTTCCCTGATAAAGCCGCACGGTGCGGCCATCAATCAAATCAATCGCAGGTATTATCATCGGTGACTCTGGCTCAGGCCCGCAATTCGGCCGGCGTTTTTGTTAAAAAATTCAATAGCATCCGTGCACCGGTTTTACCTGAGCGCTCGGGGTGATATTGCATACCGAGGAAATTGTCTTTGCCAATCACGGCGGCAAAGTCACTGCCATAGTGGCAACCGGCCAATAAATAGGGCCCAGGCTGAACGGCAAAACTATGCACAAAGTAAACATAATCCCGTGCGCTGATGCCATCGAGCAGTGGATGCACTGTGGCCGGTAAATCGAGCGTGTTCCAGCCCATATGCGGTAGCCGCTGACCGTTGGCCTGCAGGCGGCTGACAGTGGCTGGCACGACGCCTAAACAGGCGACATCGCCTTCACTGGAGTGTGTGGTCAGCAACTGCATGCCCAGGCAAATACCAAGCACCGGCTGGCTGAGTTGTTGCAACACCGGTGCTAAATCTTTGCTATGAATATTTTGCATTGCCTGACTGGCAGTACCGACACCGGGAATAATCACCCGGCTGGCGGCGCGGATGCTGGCCGGATCGGCACTGACACTAACCTGCACCGGCTGTCCGGCTTGCTGATACAAACGGCTGATAGCGCAGTACACCGATGTGATGTTGGCGCAGCCGGTATCAACAATCACCACATCCGGCAATGGTGGATTACTGACAGACACTTATAACACTCCTTTACTGCTTGGCAGTGCATCGCCTGATTTCAAAATGGCCTGACCGAGAGCGCGGCCAAAGACTTTAAACAAACCTTCTACCATATGGTGTTTGTTGCCTGGGCTGACTGATAAATGCAGCGTCATCAGCATGGCATCACACAGGCTTCTGAAGAAATGTTCGACCATTTCGAGGTTCAGCTCGCCAACTTTGCCCTCGCCAAGCGCGGCATCAAACTTCAACAGCGGGCGGCCGGATAAATCCAGTACGGCTTCGGCGCGGCACTCGTCCATCGGCAGCACAAAACCAAAGCGATTAATGCCGCGTTTATCGCCAATCGCTTGTTTTAACGCCTGACCAAGCGCGAGCGCTGCGTCTTCGACGCTGTGGTGATCGTCGATATGCAGATCGCCGCTGACCGAGAGTTGCAGGCTAAAACCGCCGTGGGTGGCGATTTGGTCCAGCATATGGTCAAAAAAGCCAATGCCGGTACTGATTTGATTGCCGCCTTTTTGGTCTAAATCCAGGCTGACACTGATGTCGGTTTCGCGCGTGGTGCGCCGGACTTGACCGGTGCGGCCACGGCTTAAAATTTGCCGGGTGATCTCGGCCCAGCCGAGTGTGTCGCGGTTATAGCGAAATGACCGCAGGCCCATATTGTTGGCCAGTTCAACATCGGTTTGCCGATCGCCAATCACAAAAGAGCGGGTAAAGTCGATGCGACCCTGTTGCAGGTAGTCTGTTACGAGGCCCAGCTTAGGTTTGCGGCAATTGCAGTTATCGCGTTCAAAGTGCGGACAAATCAACACATCGTCAAAGCGGATGCCTTGTGATTCGAGCAACTGCATCATTTTATCGTGCGGCGCATCAAAGGTAGGGCGCGGGAAGCTGTCGGTACCAAGGCCGTCCTGGTTGGTTACCATGACAAGGCGAAAACCGGCGTCCTGTAGTTTGAGCAGCGCCGGCACCAGGTCGGGCTCATAAGCCAGTTTTTCCAGCGAATCCAATTGTTTGTCGATAGGTGGTTCTTCCACCATAGTGCCGTCACGATCGATAAATAAAATGCTTTGGCCTGCCATGTTGCTCTCCTTATGCCATCTTGGCGCTAAACGCGGCCATTTGTTGTTGTAATGCGGTCATTTCCGCCGAGCTACCAATCGACACCCGAATCACTTGCGAGACACCAAGACCGGCAAGACCTTGTTGGCTGGATTGATTGCGGATCAAAATACCGTGTGCGGCCATCGCATCCACCCAGGCTTGGGCGTCATCCACTGCCAGCAGCACATAATTGGCGTTTGAGGAAAATACCCGGCGAATGCCGGCTAAGTTGCCGGCAAATTCAATAAACTGCGCGCGCAGTTGGTTGATGGTGGCAACGGTTTGCCACATGGCGTTGATGCTGGGAGTGCTTAACGCTTGCACGGCAATGTCGATCACCGGAGCGGCCAGCGGGTAGGGCGCGATCATTTGCTTTAATGCGGCAATCACTTCTGGCGCAGCCAGCGTAAAGCCACAGCGCAAACCGGCTAAGCCAAAGGCTTTGGAGAGGGTGCGTAAAATCACTAAGTTCGGATACTGCGTCAATAAATCAACGACTGACGCGCTTTGAATAAACTCGATATAAGCCTCATCCACCACCACCAACGCGCGACCGGCAAAGCTATCCAGCAGCTGGCAAATCTGTTCACGCGGGATTAAATCGCCGGTTGGGTTATTCGGGCTGCAAACAAAAATCAGCTTGGCGTTTTCGACAGTGCTGATTGCCGCAACATCTAGCCCCAGCCCGGCGGTCAGCGGGATGATAGTGCGGCTGACGCCGTTACTTTCTGCGCTAATCGCATACATGCCGTAAGTCGGCGGACAAATGACAATCTGGTCTTGCCCCGGTTCGCAGAAGCTGCGGATCAATAATTCAATACCTTCATCGGCACCCCGGCTGACCAGAGTTTGCTCAGGCGACACGCCGGCATAGCTGGCATATGCGCTTATCAGCTCAACCGGCTGGCAACTGGGGTAGCGATTGTAGCAACCGCTCAGCTGATAAGTCGGTGCTAAGGCATTTTCGTTGGCATTCAGCCAGGTCGAGCCGCCGGACATCGAGCGGCGTGCAGAGGCATAAGGTATCAGGGCCCGCACGTCCTCACGGGCCAAAGCAGAAATGGTTGTCATAATTACCTGTCAGAAATCGGGTTAAATAGTTTCACTAATACCGGCAAATTCATCCTGCTGGCGCATCTTTTGGTCCAGTGTTTTCAGGCGCAGCGTCACGGCATTGGCGTGCGCTTGCAGGCTTTCAGCAGTGGCGAGCGTCACTATTGCCGGGCCAATTGCTTGCAGGCCCTTGCTGGTTAATTTTTGCACCGTGTAACGCCGGTAAAAATCGGCCAACGATAAACTGCTGTGATTGCGGCTAAAACCATAAGTCGGCAGCACATGGTTGGTACCACTGGCATAATCACCGGCTGACTCTGGTGTCCATTGCCCGACAAAAATACTGGCGGCATTGGTCAGCTTCGGCAGCAGCGCCTCATCGCTTGCGGTTTGAATAATCAAATGCTCCGGCGCATACAGATTAGAAACCTGCGCAGCTTCATCCAGATCGCCAACTAAAATAAACCGGCTGTGATCCAGCGCTTTTTTGGTAATAATGGCGCGTGGCAATACCAGCAGCTGATCTTCCAGTTGGATCATGGTGTTTTTCAGTAGTTTTTCGCTGGGGCTGACCAGCACTACCTGCGAATCCATACCGTGTTCGGCTTGCGATAACAAATCAGCGGCGACAAAGGCCGGGTTGGCGGTTTCATCAGCAATCACCAGCACTTCGGATGGCCCGGCCGGCATATCAATCGCTGCGCCTTGTGGGTCGCGGGCCACTTGTTGTTTGGCTTCGGTAACGTACCGGTTGCCTGGGCCATAAATTTTATCGACTTTGGCGATGGTCGGCGTGCCGTAAGCGAGCGCAGCAATCGCCTGCGCACCACCGACGGTGTACATTTCACGAATTCCACACAACTGCGCGGCATAGATAATTTCCGGCGCAATATCGCTGGCCATTGGCGCGCCTGGTGGCGTCACCAGTACAATACGCGGACAACCGGCTAATTGGGCTGGCACACCCAGCATCAATACGGTGGATGGCAGCGGTGCACTGCCACCTGGGATATACAAACCCACGGCCTGCAACGGCGCATGTTTGAGCTCGCACAGCACACCCGGACTGGTTTCAATACACAGGTCACGCGGTTTTTGTTCAACGTGAAAAGCGCGGATATTTTGATAGGCCAAATCAATCGCTTTGCGCCGCTCATCGGTCAGTTTGCCCAGCAACAACTGTTGCTGAACTACGTTTAATACCACCTCGTTCTGGTCGATATTGTCGAATTTTTGTGAATAAAACTTCAGCGCTTTATCGCCGGTATTGCGTACCGCTTTGATGATGCTGCTGACTTGCTCCGGCAGCTCTTCATTACTTTTCAGTTTGGGGCGGCTCAGCAACTTTTGTTTGCCGGCAGCATCTAACTCCGGCCAACGGCTGATGCGGATCTCGAGCATGATTTACTCCATCATTTTTTCGATCGGTAATACCAGTATAGAACTGGCGCCGAGTCCTTTCAGTTGTTCCATCGTTTCCCAGAATAAAGTTTCACTACTGACGACATGAATAGCGACTTGTTCATCATTTCCTGCCAGTGGCAACAAAGTTGGATTTTCCGCACCGGGTAATAGCGCTATCACCTCGGACAGTCGCGCGCGCGGTGCGTGTAACATAATGTATTTGCTTTCATTGGCTTGCATCACGCCAGAAATACGTGGCATCAGTTTTTTTATCAGCTTCAGCTGTTTTTCGTCCGATAAATCCCGGCGCTGGATCAACACGGCTTTGGAGCGGTAAATGACTTCCACTTCTTTCAAGCCATTGGCTTCGAGGGTCGCGCCGGTTGAGACCAAATCGCAAATTGCGTCGGCGAGGCCGGCCCGTGGCGCCACTTCAACCGAGCCTTTTAAATTGACGATACGACAGCTAACACCATTTTGTTTTAAATAACGCGCCAACAACCGTGGGTAGGTGGTGGCGATAGTACGGCCGTCCAAATCCTGCACCGATTGATAATTTTCTTCCTGCGGCACGGCAATTGATAAGCGACAGCCGCCAAAATCGAGCCGGGTCAGTACCGTGTAATCGTAATTTTCATTATCCAGCTGGCGTTGTAGTGAGACTTCTTCTAGCACGTTTTCACCGACGATGCCGAGGTCACAGACACCATCCATCACCAAGCCCGGGATATCATCGTCGCGTACCCGCAATAAATCGATGTCCATGTTTTCGACATGGGCAATCAGGCGTTGCTCACGCAGGTTAATTTTTAAACCACAGTTGGTCAGTAACGCCTGCGTATCTTGCGACAGACGGCCGGATTTTTGCATTGCAATGCGTAATTTTTTCGTTTCGGTAAAAGCAGACATTTTTTTTCCCCGGATCCGCTTTGGCAGATCAAACAAAACTGGTACAAATTATTCAGGTCCATAAAACAGCAACCCCGACAGCAGCCGGGGTTGTGGTGGACACACCGGCGCTACAATCAATAGCCCCGGCTCAATAGAGCTGCGGCTATCTTCGATGATGATGGTGACGATGATGTGAATGTTTCATAGCTAAGCAACTCCGCTAAAGTGTGTATACAAGTTAGCGGGGTTTATCGATAAACACAATAGGTCAATTGCAAAGGAAATATCTTGCTGTTTTCAATTAAGTTGTTGTTATTTAATGATTTTGCTGTTCGTTGTGCTGGATTTTTACTGTGATTTATCTTTTGGAGATATTTTCCAACCTGCAATATTTGGTTGTTTTGTGTTCAGGTTGTATAGTTTTGCTGGTCGAGGTAAAGAATGGCTCCACAGCGCCGATAACTAAAAAGCACGATACGATGAGATTTTCAGATGGACGCATTTTATCCCTTTATCCGCCGGCCGCTGTTACCGGCACAACCCCGCTCCAGGCTCATCACGCCGGTGGGTAAGTACACAAGCATGCAGCCGATCCGGCCGGATAGACCGGAACATTTGTATAGACCTGCAGATCTGCCAGAATTCACTTCGCAGCCGTCTGATATAGAGGCGCGTGCCAGCGCCGATCCTGTCCTATTGCAAACCAGCCACCCCGAAACCCCAGCGGCAGAGCAACATGCCGATGCAGAGGGACACCTCGATTTATATATTTGAAGCGACAGCCATCGGAGAGAACCACTGTTGTTTCAAGCAAATCCGCTGGGCCACCCGTCTGAACTTTGGCATAATGCCACCTTTGAGTAAACGCGGGGCCGCCATGCGAGCTTTATCCATGTTACCTGCCGATAACAGCGGCGCTGAGGCTGGCTGTGGCTGAATATTTACAGCAGGTTCGCCAAGCTTTTGCGGACAAAGGCGCCTTGTCGCAGGCGATTGCCGGTTTTTCTGCCCGCGATGCTCAGAAGCAAATGGCGGTTGCGGTGGCCGAGGCCGTTTCTGATGGTACTGCTTTAGTCGTTGAAGCCGGTACCGGAACCGGTAAAACCTTTGCTTATCTGGTGCCTGCTTTGTTGTCCGGTAAAAAAGTCATTTTATCGACGGGTACCAAAAATCTACAGGAACAGCTGTATTTACGCGATTTACCGCGTATCCAGTCAGCGTTGGCACAGCCGGTGGCTTGTGCGCTGTTAAAAGGCCGCGCTAACTATTTATGTACTTTCCGGTTGATACAACACTATCAACACGTGCCGCAACAAGATGCTCAGCTGATCCAGGATTTAAGCCTGATTAAAAAATGGTCGACCGAAACACAAAGCGGTGACATTGGCGAGCTGACTTATATCGCCGAAGACTCTAAAGCTTTGCCTTATGTCACCAGCACTACAGATAACTGCCTCGGCAAAGATTGCCCTGATTATCAGGAATGTTTTCTGCTCAAAGCACGGCGTAAAGCGATGGATGCTGATTTAGTGGTGGTCAACCATCACTTGTTCTTTGCTGACATGGCATTAAAGGACACCGGATTTGGTGAGTTGCTACCGTCGATGGATGTGGTGATTTTTGACGAAGCACACCAAATTCCCGATATCGCCAGCGACTATTTTGGCGAGACATTTTCCAGCAGTGTGTTGCTTGACCTATGCCGCGACGTTGAAATGGCCTGTAAAACCGAACTGAGGGATCACCCGCAGCTGATTAAAATCGCCGATAAACTGGCGGTGCTGACCAAAGATTGGCGTTTGCTGTTGCCTGACGAGCCGCAAAAAGGTAATTGGCGGGAATTGTATCAGCGTGCTGATCAGCAGCTGGCTTTAGTGCGGATTGGCGATTGTATGGCGATGTTGGCGCAGGTGCTGAAAGGCTCGTTAGGGCGCGCTGATTTAATTGACAGTTGCTACGAGCGATTGGCGACGTTACAAAACCGGCTGACCAAGTTATTAGACGTGCAGCAAAGTGGGATCAGTTTTTGGTTTGAAACGACCAAGCGCCACATCAGTTTACATTACACGCCGCTATCGATTGCCGAGAAGTTTGCTGAGTTGGTGCAGGCACAGCCCCGCGGCTGGATTTTTACCTCAGCCACCTTATCCGTCGATGGCGGTTTTGCCCACTTTACCAGACAAATGGGATTACAGCAGGCCAGAACCTTGCAGCTGGAGAGTCCATTTGATTATCCACAGCAAGCGCTGATGCTGGTGCCACGTTATATACCGGAACCAACTGATCCAAAGATGTCACAAGCGCTGCTAAAGCTTGCGCTGCCGCTGATTGAAGCCAATAGGGGCCGTTGCTTCTTTTTATTCACCAGCCATCGTATGTTGCAGTGGATGGCGGAACAATTACCGCAATATACCCGGTTACCAGTGTTAGTACAGGGCAGTACCAGCAAACGGGTGTTGCTGGAGCAATTTGTGCAGTTACAAAATGCAGTGTTGCTTGGTACCGGCTCGTTTTGGGAAGGGGTAGATGTCCGAGGCGATACCTTAAGTCTGGTGATTATCGATAAATTACCTTTTGCTTCACCGGATGATCCTTTGTTGCAGGCTCGCTGCGAAGATGCACGGCTGGCAGGGCAGGACCCGTTTACCGTCGTGCAGTTGCCACAAGCGGTGATCACGCTGAAACAAGGGGTTGGTCGTTTAATTCGTGATGTCACTGATAAGGGGGTGCTGGTGATTGCTGATAGCCGTCTGGTCAGCCGGCCCTATGGTGAAGTGTTTTTAAAGTCATTGCCAGCGATGCGGCGAAGCCGCGATCCCGCCGCGGCGTTGGATTTTCTGGCTAGTCTGCGTAGCTAACTAACCGGTTTGACCGGGCTGTCTAACAGTTTGCTATTGCCCACCTGGTGG
>Ga0169931_10013728_pt1 | contig 11031 bp, 12 predicted proteins | sample Kivu_15m_20L_FD_129675 | JGI IMG/M metagenome (GOLD analysis project Ga0169931, IMG submission 129675) | Freshwater microbial communities from Lake Kivu, Western Province, Rwanda to study Microbial Dark Matter (Phase II) - Kivu_15m_20L... | ecosystem: Environmental > Aquatic > Freshwater > Lake... | reverse complement strand
CGACCAGTTGGCGGAGCCCTTCCAGCGCAGGCCGTCCCAGTTGGTCCCCTTCCAGCGCAGGCCGTCCCACGCAACTCCCTTCCAACGGAGGCCCGACCAGGTCTCGCCCTTCCAACGAAGGCCGCTCCAGTCGTCGCCCTTCCAGCGCAGGCCGTCCCAGGTGCCGGCGAACCCGGCGACCTGCGACCACGGCACTCCCGCCCACGACGAGGCCCACGGCGCCGCCGGCACGCCCGTCGACGTCGGCGTCCCCGTGTACACCCGGCCCATCCACGAGCCACCCGACCACGACGTCCGGTTGGCCGACGCGGGCGCCCAGGCGGTCAGGGCTCCGCCCTGCACGTCGACGTTGCCGGCCAGGACGGCGCCCGCGAGTTCGATCGAGCCCTCGGAGCGCAACGTCTGCACGCTGGCCGAGCCGTCGGTCGCCGTCGTCGTCACCGCCGCCGTGGGAAGGACGGCGCGGATCACCTTGTTGGCGACGAGCGCCTGCCCCGCCGTCTTCTTCCCGGCCTTGATGGCCCAGGTGTTGGTGCGCAGCAGTTGCTTGATCGCTGCGGGTGTGGCGGTCGGGTAGCGGTGGACGAGTTGGGCCGCAACGCCGGCCACGATCGCCGTCGCCTGCGAGGTGCCACTGCCCCGGATCAGTCGGTTGCCCTTCGAGGTCGTGGATGCGTCGAGCAGGCTGCCGGGCACGCGCAGACCGGGCACCGAGACGGCGGGCACGAACACGTCCGAGGCCCGGGTCTTGGTGTCGCCGCGATCGGAGAAGCTCGCAACCGTCCAGCTCGCCACGTTGGTCCAATTCGCCGGGTTCGTCTGCACGACCGGATCGGCCGCGCCGACGGTGACCACGTCGGGGTTGCGGGCCGGGAACGCGAGATCCACCTTGTTCGGGGTGCCGTCGTTGCCGGCCGCAGCGACCACGACGATCCCGGCCTTCACCGCCTGGGTGACGGCGTGGCTCAACGGGTCGACGCGAACGCACTCCGCCTCTTTGGTCCTGGACCGGCCGTTCAGGTCGCAGGCTGCGTCGGCACTCACGCCGTAGGGGATCGCCAGCACCCGGATGTTGAGCCCGTAGCGGTTGCGGTTCTGGGTGGCCCAGTCGATCTGGGCGATCACCTGGGTGACGTCGACGGCGCCGTCCGCTGCGCCGGCCTTCAGGTTGACCACGCGTGCCCCGGTGGCCATGCCGGCGAACCCGGACGCCGACGGGGTGTTCGCGGCGATCTTCGCACTCTTGGGGTTGGCCGTCGCCGATCGGCAGGCCCCCGACACCGCTGCGCTGGGATCTCGCCCGTTGATGAGCGAGGCGAGGTGCGTGCCGTGGCCGTAGGCGTCGAGCGAATGGGTGCCGCCGGGCGTCTGGGCGTCGAAGGACAGGTCGGGTCCGTTGTACACGGCGCCCGAACCGGGCACGGGGCTCACGCCGGTGTCGATCAGGGCCACGTCGACCCCGGCCCCGGTGAATCCGCACGCCCACAGGTCGCGCGAGCCGATGGCCCGGGCGAGCGCGTTGAGGTCCGAGACGCCGGCTTCGTCGTACGGGGTGAGGGTGGACGCACTGCTGACATTGCCTAGGGCGGCACCGGCGGTCCCGACGGTGGCCAGCATCGTTCCGATGGCGGCCATCGTCCGCACCCGCCGCCATCCCTGCGCCGGAAGTGGTTGTGATGTCACGCTGAGCACTGTGCGTCCTGACCTTCTTGACCGGGCGCAGGACCCCTCAAGCTCACGTCAATTCGTGACGACCCGACCGCTCTGAGCGTTGTGGACCGCAGTGACCGGTGCATTCCGGTGCGCGATTCGGCGTTCGCCGGAGCGCGATCCAGGCCCCGTACGGCAAGAAGGTCTCTCGAACCCGCCGGGGTCAGCCGCCGTCGGCGTCGAGTGACTCGGCCTCGTCGACGCTCGTGGCCCGCCCGATGTCGAGCGCCATCCGCCCCCGGGGGCCGTCGACTTCGACGATGGGGTCGTCTCGGTCGTCGAACTCGAGGCGAAGCGCCCGGCTCATCGTGGCGTGCATCTCGTACATGCACGTGATGTAGGTGAACTCGAGGATCTCCTCGTCGCTGAGATGGTCCCGCAACGCCGCGAACACCCCGTCGGCCACCCGCCCACCCTGGAGCACGAGCGCGTCGGTGTAGGCGAGCACCGCTCGCTCGGCCGGGGAGAAGCAGGTGGCCACCTCCCAGGCCGGGATGGCCTCGACCTTCTCCTCCGCCAGCCCGGCCGATCGGCACGCCTTGCAGTGCTGCGAGAACACGAACTGGCTGCCGCGAGTCCAGCCCGCTCGGGTCTGGCCGAGTTCGCGCAGGGCTGGGTCGAGGCGTCGTGCCGGGCTGCGGTAGAGGCCGAAGCCTGCGGCTGCGTGTTCGAACACGTCGGGCACGAGGGCGAACACGGTCCACCAGTCGCCGGGCGTGCCGGTGCTCGTGCCGGGTTCGGCGACCGGGTCGCGCCCCCCGAACAAGAAGTCGTAGTAGCGCACGACCGACGGGGCGGCGTCGTGCCGGGGGACCTGGCGCAGGCGGGGCATGCCCCGACCGTACGCGCCGGTCACCCGCTGCTCAGACGATGCGGGAGTCCTTGTTCCCCCAGTACCGGTCGCGCAACAACCGCTTGTAGAGCTTGCCGGTGTCGAGCCGGGGCAACTGTGCCTCGAAGTCGATCGAGCGGGGCACCTTGTACGGCGCGAGCGTGGCGCGGCAGTGGGCGAGCAGCTCCTCGGCCAGCGCGTCGGACGCCGCGATCCCCGGTGCGGGCTGGACGACCGCTTTGACCTCCTCGCCGAGGTCCGCGTTCGGCACCCCGAACACGGCGACGTCGGCCACCTTGGGGTGCAGCACCAAGGCGTCCTCGATCTCCTGCGGGTAGATGTTCACCCCGCCCGAGATCACCATGAACGTCTCCCGGTCGGTGAGGTAGAGGTAGCCGTCGGCGTCCACATAGCCGACGTCGCCGAGCTTGGTCCACAACGGGTGGTCGGGGTGCTGTGCGCTCTCGGTCTTGTCCGGGGCGTTGTGGTAGGCGAACGCGGGGACGTCGCGCTCGAAGTAGACGACGCCCGGGGTGCCGGTGGGCAGCTCGGCGCCGGTCTCGTCGCAGATGTGGAGCACCCCGACGAGCGGCTTGCCGACGCTGCCCGGGTGCGCCAGCCACTCCGGGGAGGTGATGAAGGTCATCCCGTTGAACTCGGTGCCGCCGTAGTACTCGACGATGCGCGGGCCCCACCACTCGATCATCCGCCGCTTCACCTCGACCGGGCACGGAGCGGCCGCATGCACGGCCACCCGCATGCTCGACAGGTCGTACCGGGTGCGGTCGGCCTCGTCGAGCTTGAGCATCCGCACGAACATCGTCGGCACGAACTGCGCCAAGGTCACACGGTGGCGCTCGATGAGCGCGAGACACTCGGCCGGGTCGAAGCGCTCCATGATGACGACCGTGCCCCCGGCGCTCGTGATCCCGGCCGAGTAGGCGAGCGGGGCCGAGTGGTAGAGCGGGGCCGGGCACAGGTACACCGTGTCCGGGCCGGCGCCGTAGAGCGACGCGATCAGCGCATCGAGCGGGGTCGGGTCGTCGATCGTCTTGCCCGTGAGGGGTCGCTTGATGCCCTTGGGCCGTCCCGTGGTGCCCGACGAGTAGTTCATGAAGTCGCCGAGCGGCTGCTCGGGCAGGGGTTCGCCGGGGTGGGCGGCGATCGCGTCCTCGTAGCGTTCGAAGCCGGCGACCGGTCCGTCGACGGCCAGGCGGATCGGACAGTTCGGGATCTCGGCGACCATCGCCGCGGCGGTGTCCGCCAGGGCGGCGGAGCTGATCAACGCCTTCGCGCCGGAGTCGTTCACGATGTAGGCGGCCTCGGGAGCGGTCAGGTGCCGGTTGACCGCCGTGGCGTAGAGGCCGGATCGCACCGACGCCCAATACACCTCCAGGAACCGTGGGTGGTTCTCGAGCAGGATCGCCACCACGTCGCCGGGGCGGAGCCCGGCTGCGTGGAACAGCTGGGCGAGGCGCATCGAGCGCTCGTCGAGCTCGCCGTACGTGACGGTGATCTCGCTACGGGCCATCACGATCGCCGGCTTGGCCGGGTCGCGACGGGCGTGGAACGGCATCGGCATGACGTCTCCCCTCGTCGTGCTGCGGATGCTACGAGCCCGCTGAGTAGAGTCGCCCCGTTCGGAGAGGTGCCGGAGTCAGGTCGAACGGGACGCACTGCTAATGCGTTGGGCCCCTCAAAGGTCCCGAGGGTTCAAATCCCTCCCTCTCCGCCAGAACGTGCCCGGGGGCCGGTTCGGCCCCCGTTCGGCGCGGCCCGAACATTTCATTGCATTTCGATGACGTTCGTCGTATACCAATCGTCATCGAGTATCCGGACGACCTCTTCGAGCCTCCCCCGTCATGGGCGCGCCGCCACCCCTTCGGGGCGCGCATCCTGGGGCTCGGCGTTGCGTTCGCCCTGCTCGCGCCCATCGCGGTGCTGATCGGCAACCGGATGGGTGGCGCCGACAGCGCTGCGCCGTCGAGCCTGGAGGCCCTCATCGAGGAACCGGCTGCGGCCGTTGATGGCGAGAGGGTTGCGGAGATGGACGGGGAGGGCGCTGCGGAGACGGCAGAGCCCGCCGAGGCGGCGCCGCCGGTGATCACGGTGGCCGAGGCCACCCCGGAGCCGACCGTGCTGGCCGGGCGCACGGAGCCCGACGGTGCGACGACCGTTCCGGCGCCGGTGGCCAGCCCCACGGTGGTCAAGGCGGCGACGACTGCGGCACCCACGACGATCCGGGTGACGACGACGGCGCGTCCGGCTACCACGACAACGGTGCGGCCCACGACGAAGGCGCCGGCCACGACGAAGGCCCCGGCCACGACGAAGGCGCCGGCCACGACGAAGGCGCCGGCCACGACGAAGGCCCCGGCCACGACGAAGGCGACCGTGCCACCCCGTGTGTCCGGCCCGGCCGAGATCGAAGCGATGGTGCGAGCGGCGTTCCCGGCCGATCCCGAGACGGCGTTGACGATCGTGCAGCGGGAGTCGGGCTTCAACCCTCGGGCGTTCAACGGTTGGTGCTGCTACGGGCTGTTCCAGATCCACTGGGGGGCCCATCGGTCGTGGCTCGGATCGATCGGCATCACGTCGGCGGAACAGTTGCTCGACGCAGGGGCGAACATTCGGGCCGCAGTGGCGGTGTATCAGCGCTCGGGCGGTTGGGGGCCCTGGTCCACCGCACCGTGACCAGCGGTTCCGACAACCGAGGTGCGACCGGCGCTGACCCGTCGTATGCTTCGGGGCCGCAAGCGCTCGTAGCTCAATGGATAGAGCATTTGACTACGGATCAAAAGGTTAGGGGTTCGAGTCCCTTCGAGCGCGCTGAGTGACTCCGCGAAAGCGCTGGTAGCGGCCCCTTCGGGGGCCGCTCGGCGTTTTCGCTGACCGGTGATCGGGGTTCCGGGGAAGGAACTCTGACCAAAAATGACCCTCCGGTCTGACCACTCGGGGCCCCGGACCGCCACCCGCGCGACGGGTTGTCCACAGCCCGGCGGGCCGGGGTACCAGTGTGCAGATCAGCTGCTTGGCCAACGTAGGTGATCGACCCGTTGATCGGCGGGGGCGCCGACATGGTGATGGCGGCCGACGAGATCGATGCGGTCACGTCGCCGGCACGCGTTCTGAATCATGGCTCTTCACGGCCGCAGCAGCCCCGATACAACCTCGGGAACCTTGCGAATCTGCACGGTGCACGTCCCGGGGTCGGGCGGCTCCCGGCTGTGGCATCGGGTGCTTACCAGCTGTCGGTCCCGTCCCAGTCCCAGCTGGGCAGAGGCAGGTCGTTCGGCACGTCGTCGGGAGTGGACCATCGGTGATTCAGCATCGCCGTCGCCCAGGTGAACCAGGCGATGAGCCCGAACCGCAGACGCGGCTCAGCCGGGATGCCAACGTCATCGAGGGCAAGCACGAACGCTGCGACTCCACGTCCATCCATCTGCTCATGCGGGCCGTTGCCGGTGTGGGCTCGGACGACGTCGGAATAGCTGCCGATCGCGTCCGAATAGGTGGCGGGCCCGCCGAGTTGTTCGGACCAGTAGGCGGCGACGCGGGAGGTGTGCTGTGGGTGGATCCCGTCGCTGAAGGCATGCGCCATGATCGGGTCGGCCAAGCAACGCCTGTGCCACGCCTCAGCGAGCGCGAGCAACCGGTCGGCGCCACCCATCGCCTTGTAGATCGTGGGCTCCACGAGCGCCCACCCTAGAAGAAACCGAGCTCGCCGGTACGTACGTACGTGTTACAGCCTGACGTACGTATAGGCTCGTCCGTGTGAAGACTCTGAGCGCGTCCAAGCTCCGCGAGGACATCTACCGGGTCCTCGACCACGTCCTGGCAACGGGCGAACCGGTGGAAATCGAACGCAACGGCCGCCGGCTCCGCATCGTCCCGGACGAACCGCCGTCCCGTCTCGGCAAGTTGATCCGCCGCGACGATGTCGTCGTCGGCGACAGCGACGATCTGGTCCACGTCGACTGGTCCGGCGAATGGCGGGGGTGATCCGACTCGACACCCACGTCGTCGTCTGGCTCTACGTCGGCGACGTCGAACGCCTCAGCCCACGAGCGATCGACGCACTCGAGTCCAACGACCTCGTCGTGTCACCGATCGTGCAGCTGGAACTTTCGTTCCTGTACGAGATCGGGCGCCTCAGGGTCGGGGGCGCCGACATCATCGGCGACCTCCGCGAGCGCATCGGCCTGCACGTCTCGGAGGTGCCGACCAGCGCCCTCGTGAATGCCGCGACACCGCTGTCGTGGACACGCGATCCGTTCGATCGGCTGATCGTCGCCGATGCCACCGTTGCCGCGACCGATCTCCTCACCAAGGACGAGACGATCCGGTCAAACGTCTCCATCGCCCGCTGGTGATCGTCCATCCATGGTCGGGAAGGCCAGCGACGACGGCCCGGGATCGTTGCGGTGCGAGCGCCCGCCCGGCTGCGGCGGCCCGTGCCGTCGTCGATCGCCAGGCCCGGTAGAGCCGGTCCGGGCTGGTCAGGTCGAGCACGAGCGTGCGGACGCCTTCGTGCTCGAGCAGTTCGGCAGCGTGCAGCACCTCGGGCACCACCGGTCCGCAGGTGGCGAGGACCAGCTCGGCGGGTCCACCCTCGGGTTCGCGCAGCCGGTATCCGCCCGCGAGCACGTCGGCGTGCAGCGCCTCGGCGCCCTGCGTGGTCACGCAGCGCTCGAACGATGACTGGTCGATCGGTCGTGTCGACAGCCGCAGGTAGAGGCTGTCGCCGTCAGGCCGGGCGAGGCGTTCGAGGCCGTCGCACAGCAGCCAGTCCAACGCGAGTGCGAATGCCGGCTCGGCGTGGGTGAGGCCGGGCAGTTCGAGCCCGATCGACGGGGTGATGCTGCTCTGGTGGGCACCGCCTTCGGGGGCGAGCGTGACACCGGCCGGTGTGCCCACCACGACGAAACGGGCGCCGTTGTAGAGCGCGTAGATCAGCGCGTCGAGACCGCGGCACACGAACGGGTCGTACACGGTGCCGACCGGCAGCAGCAGCTCGCCGTGCAACTCGTGCGCGAGACCGAGCGCTTGGAGCGCGAGGAACAGGTTCATCTCGCTGATCCCGAGCTCGAGGTGGTGCCCGCCGGCCCGCTGCTTCCAGCGCAACAACCGGCCGTCGCCGAGGAAGTCGGGCTGTTCGTGGGGGTTGAACACCCCCATCTTGTTGATCCAGCCGCCGAGGTTCGTCGACACGCTCACGTCCGGTGACACCGTCACCAGGCGCCGGGCCAGTTCCGGATCGTCGGCCAGCCGCACGAGGAGCCGCCCGAAGGTCTCCTGCGTGCTGACTGCCCGCCCCGGCGTCGGCTGCCCGACCGAGGACGCGACGGCGACCGGCGGGCGGGGGTCAGGGGGCCGGTTGTTGATCGACGCGCCGACCGAGGCGCATCTCCGGCCCTCCGGGGTGTCGGGAGCGAACGCCGACCACTCGGTGTGCGGGGTCAACCCGCAGCGGCGGCACAGTTCGTCGATCTGCTCGGCCGAGAGCAGCGCAGCGTGGTTGAGCGGGTCACCGGCGATTAGAAGTCGACCGCTGACCGTCCATCGCGTGTCGTTCTATGCCGTTGAGCAGGTCTTTCGCGACTCCGATGTCCATGCTTGGACGCTCTGGAGCACCCGTATCCGAGAATTTCTTGGATGGATTCTTGGATGAGATCGCCTATGGCCCGCTCAGAGCATGAGGGAAAAGGCGATGTAGGGCCGGTCCTCGGGCGGGTAGGTCTCGTCGGCCTCGGGGAACACTGTGCCGCTGAACGCCATCGACGCGACGTTCCTCGGGTGCACGAGCCAACGAACTGACTGGGTGCCGTCGGACTGCATCAGGGCGAACAGCGACTCGGTGGTCAACCTCGCCGTGCCCGACCGCTGACGATCGGCGCGCACGGCGACGACCATCAGATACCGATGCGCTGGGAACACTCGTCCGTCGTTGTCCACGAGACACTCGTCGGCCGTCACCGCGACGACCTCGCCTCGGTAATCGCCGACCAGCACCCGTCGCCCGAGGTGACGGTGGCTGAGGTCGTCTCGCCACGCAAGCAGGCCTGAGACGATCTCACGAACCTCGTCGAGCCACGGGGAGCGTTCCTCCCCGATGTCGAACGCCTCGAGTACGGCCGCGTCAGCGAGGGTTGTGTGGCGAAGGATCACTCGTCGCGAGCGGCGATCTCGATGGTGCGACCTTTCGGCGACCAAGCCTTGGTGCTGGCCGACGGCGGGGCTGTGACCTTCCGGCCGTTTGCGAGGCTCCGTCGCGGTGGGCTGTCGTTGTGTGCGAGCGCCTTCGACAGTCGTTGGATCGTCGACCAGCGGGCGTCGAGGCGGCCGTTCTCGATGCGGGAGATGTCGGCTTGCGGGACGCCGGCGCGCTGCGACAGTTCTGCCTGTGTCCAGCCGAGTTCGGTGCGCCGTTCGCGGATCAGGTCACCGGGATGCGCCAGTTCAGCCAACTCGGCCCAGGCAGTCACGGCGACAGCCTATGTGTCTTTCCACATCGCAGGCAACCGGGGTTGGCTGACTCGTTGTCGCCGAGGTGATCGAGCTTGGGCGGGCATCGCAGCTGTCGTTGCTGCGTTTGCGTCGCTCGGGCCTCCGTATGTGGGTGCAGGTGCTCGTGGTCGTTCTCGGGTGGCTGTGTCGCTGCCGGCCGTTCGGGTCGGGGCGGCCGACTCCGAAGGAGCTGTCGCTTGTCCAACCTTCATCTCGACGACTTGGCGTTCTTGTGCGCCGATGACGTTGCCGCCGTCTTCCAGATCAGTCGCAGCAAGACGTACCGGGAGGCCGAGGCGTACATCGTGTCGAACGGCCGTGCCGGTATTCCTGCGGTGCGGATCGGTCGTTCGGTGCGGTTCCTCGCAGGACCGATCCGCCGGATCGCGGCCGGGACGAGCAGCCGATGAACGCCGCCAACCCCAGACCGAGTCGCGACACAACGACCGGTGGTCCTGCGATGATTCGAACGGTTCGCCGGCGTTCCCACCTCACTGTCGAAGGTCCTCGGTGGACGGCTGCGGTTCTCCCACGAGCACGAGACGGGAGTTCCCATGGGATCGGAACAGCAGAACATCCAGGCACTCATGGCGTGCGTGCGAACCCTCGAGGAACAGGTCCGCGTCCTCGCCGAGGCGACCGGGGTCGCCATCCCGACCCTCCCGGAAGATCCCGTGCAGTCCGCTCTCCGGCAGGGGAACGTGCTGGCGGCAGTAACCGCCTACCAGCAGCAGACCGGCGCCAGTCTCGGCGAGTCGAAAGCGGCGGTCGAGGCGCTCAAGGCGCGCCAAGGCCTCTGACGCGGCGAGCAACGGCGCCGCTTCTCGGGCACGCCCGCCCTTCGGCCGTGCCCCGTTGCTACCCGTTGCCGACCCCGGTCCTGGGTCGGGCGACTTCGCTACCCTCGCCCCGTGCCCTTCGACGATGGCGACCTCCTGCGGGCCGGCGACTCGCCCATTCATGGCCGGGGGGTGTTCACCCGGGTGGCTGCGCCGCGTGGTGCTGTGCTCGAGGCCGGGGCCGTCGTGCCGTACCCGATCGCTGACGGGTGTGGCTCGCCGGTGCTCGGCTGCTACTCCTACCGCTTCGACGAACGCACCCGCTGCCTCGCACTCGGCCTCGTGACGTTGTGCAACCACTCGCCGGACGCCAACGCATCGATGGACATCGACACCGATGCCTTCACCTATCGCCTCGTTGCCCGCCAAGCGCTGTCCGCGGGCGCCGAGGTCTTCGTCGACTACGGCGAGGCCGCTCCCGGCGCATCCTGAGCGAAGGCCTGCTCCTCGCGCAGGGCCTCGTGAACGTGCCCGCGGCTGGTCGCTGAGCGTTCCTGCTCGCCTCGTCGAACGGACGAAGTGCTGTCGGGTCCGGGACCATCTGCCCTCCACCCGCAGCGCGTCCCGCATCCGCAGCGCACCGAGCAACTGCAGGCCTTCGGCGTACGCCGCCATGCCCTGGGCCCGCCGGTCGTGCGCCTCGGCGTCGAGGCGGGCGGCTTCGGCGCAGCACCGCAGCCCGTCGACCCGATCCCCCCGGAGGTACGCGACGTCGGCGAGTGCCACCCAGCCCGCCGACCGCAGTGCCGGCGGCAGATCATCTCGGGCCGCGAGCGTCGCAAGGTGCTCGACCAGATCGCGCCGGCCGAGCACCCGGGCCATGCTCAGCTGATTGCGGATCGCTTCGATCGCCACCTCGAGCGAGCGGACGGGGTCGCCCGTGCGCCCGATGGCGAGGTCGAACACGGGCTCGGCGACACGGGGCTGGCTGTCCTGGCTCAGTGCCTGTCCGGCGCGGAACAGCGTGTCGCCGTCGAGCTCGCCGGCGTGGGCGAGCCCGGGCCCGAGGGCGACGAGATACGCGTCGGCGCTTCGATGCCAGGCGTTGCGCCGTGCGGCGATCGCGCCGGCCCGGGCGGCCACCGCCCGCCGCTCGCTCGACTCGCTTGCCTCGCTCGACTCGCTTGCCTCGCTCGACTCGCT
>Ga0169931_10013727_pt1 | contig 11031 bp, 12 predicted proteins | sample Kivu_15m_20L_FD_129675 | JGI IMG/M metagenome (GOLD analysis project Ga0169931, IMG submission 129675) | Freshwater microbial communities from Lake Kivu, Western Province, Rwanda to study Microbial Dark Matter (Phase II) - Kivu_15m_20L... | ecosystem: Environmental > Aquatic > Freshwater > Lake... | reverse complement strand
TTCACGCAATAAAAGGTTGTGTCGGTGTTGTCAAGGGAAGGAACACGTAGCCCGTGAAACATTTGACATGCATAGGAAACGCTGTAATCAAATATTAATTTGTCTGGCCGAACCGCTGACCATGCAAGAGAGAGCTCTTTTTTAAATTGATCCATTTTGACAGAAATTTCTCGCTCAACAAAACTGGCTTGGTCGATTACATTCAAAGGACATTTTTGAAGATGACCGATGTAATGCCACATGTGACCATGATAGTTGTGATAACTGAGAATGGTTTTGGCGTTTTGCTTGTCATGAAACGCCAACATCAAATCAGCCCTTTGACCAACAGAATATCCAAAGGTTTGTTGGCCAGCCCCGCTATGTACACTGCTTGCTGCTAGAAAAGGTTTTGGGTCGTTAATACAAGAACTCAAAAAATGTCGAATTCCCCCTAAAGCTAAATATTGTACTACAAAAGACTCTTCGCGTTCTAAGGAATTTATCTTTCGATGCTCGCTTACTAACACAGTTGATTTGTTCTGTGTGCTTGGAACCGTGCTAGGCTCGCTTTGAGATGTACGTTTTCGAGATTTAAAGGGAATGAAAGCATCAATCATTTCATCATCAAGTTGATGACAAGCTCGTTTCCGTTGTCGAGGCTGTGATTGGTCAGCTGGATCATCATGTTCACGATTCAACACATAAAGTGTGCCGGTTCCAATCGGAATGTCTGTCAATTCTAAAAAAGAATTTTGACGTCAAAAGAGAATAAAGTTTTAAATACATCAACAACAACAACAGCACCAGCAACAACATCATTAGCATGATTGTCATGAAGTTTAACATTCTTACATCAACACCAGCAACAACCGCAACAACAGCACCATTTATGGCTACCGCGATCTCTATAGTATGACTCATATACCTGAAGAAGGATACAGCGATGCAGCATCATAATATCCAACATAATTTGACGGACCAGGTACATCGACGAGAGCATTGTGTAATGTCGAAGAAGCCCCGCCTCCGTCGCTTGACTGCGGCCGACAATGATAAAAGTATCGATCAGACGGTGCATGCTTTTTGTAGCTGACATCGAAACCTGTCTCTACCTGCCCGGCAGGAAGTATCCAATGACTGTTGTTGCGATATTCTGCTTCATTGTCATTGGACGTCTGCTTGTTCAGCCATGCACCATCACCTGCTCGATTTGCTCCACCGGCTTCGCTTCGATAAACAGCAGTTAGTCCACTAAAATCAAACATGAACATTAATTCTCTCCCTCCCCCACCACCATCACCTCAATTTTTTTCAAGTGTAATTTTTTTGTTCAAACATGTTCATGAAAACGTTCAGACTTGAGTGCATTCAGCTTTAGTTTTGCTTACCCTCTCATTCCATTTCGTAATAAGGCGTAATGTTGAGCGTTGTTGGGAAAAAAGGAACCTATTCGCAGATTGGACTCCATTGTTTTCAAACCGGCTGTGTAGCTTAAACTCGAAATCGTGAATTTTCTGGTTTCAATGAAATCTAGACCAATCACAGCCTTCAGTTCACGTCTCCATTTCTGGGTTGCACAAAACAGTATGTCAACATCAAGAATTAAATATGCTTTAAGATAATCTCCCAAACATTTGCACCCGGCTTTACGAAATAAGTCTTGTGCTTCTTTCAATTTTGCAGGAAAATCTGTTGGAGTTGATGGATTGAGATCACTTTCCCAGCTTTCAGGATCGGTGGGTAATTCAGGCCAATCAAGAACAGCAATAGAATTTAAAATACCAAAAGGAAAGTGAGCTTTTGCTTGTTCTAATTGAAACAATTCTCCAAATTTGCGTAAATTCATACTCGGGGCAAGCAGCTTTGTGACGTCTCTGAAGCAAACATTGTTTTTCAGTCTTATCTGCATAATTTTGTTTCCTTTTTTCTCAATCTGGGGTTGAAATCCAGCCTCGAAGAGATACGGTACCAAATATGATGTTAGCAACACGTGATCATATCCAGAGCTAAAAAAATTGATGAGTCAATTAATTATGATACTCTATGACATATGTCTCATTAGTTACTGTATGTTGCAAACATAATATTTGTTAAATACTCACCCATAAAAACTGAAGATTTCATATTGCTCGACTATCCGATCAAGAGCTCTTTCAAGCTGACCCGGAAGGGTTGCTCTCCAAGCGGCCTCCACTCGTAAAGAATTGTATTCAAACTTTTCATGAAGTTCGTCCAACATTTCCATTTGGTGATCATGACGTGCGTCGCCATCTTCTTTGAAATCTAGATCGCCATTCAGGACTTCATTCTTCTGTTGTTGATATTCATCAGCAATTCGACCAAACCAAGAATTTGCAGTTTCAAAGAAAGCACTCCGATACATATTAATGATTGAATAATATTTGGAAGCAATTCGATGCTTTTCATCCTGCACAACACGCTGACTCTCGAGCACGTATGACCAATACTCCTTCATCATTTGAAACGCTGCTTCTGGTAGATCATTTGCAACTGTGAATACTTTGCGAGCGTCTGGGAGACTTCGCGCATCTACATGCGCAATCATTATTGGTTGCTGACTTTTTTTCGAATAGCCTTCCAAGCGAGAAGAGTCTATTTCATCGTATTGCACTTTTTCACCAGCAAGAGGACCACCGATATCTAAGGTGACTGTTTTTGATTCAATGTCCATGGCCGCTATTGTCAACTCGCACAATCTCTCGAGATCGGCTTGGGCGTCATCATCATACAAGTTTAATAAACGTAGTAAATCGGATATGTTGTATGGAACGGTGCACAATCGTTCAGGACCATCTGAATTCATGTTATCGATGTACTTGGTAGCAGACTCTGTGCACATCGAACAACAACATTTTCGTTTTTCACTGATTTGTGAGGTTGCTTTCCGCTTGCCATATTTCTTTTTCAACCATGCTTGTTTAGCAGCTAGTCGCTCCTCTTCACTGAAGAACTTGACACCAGTCAGTCCGACTTTTGTTCCACGGTGTTCTTTGTATCCAGTGGAATCAAAATGGCGAAGTAAAATCTGCTCAGCAAAAGCCGAATTTAATTTTACAACAACATTGTTGTTCCATATACACACTACTTCAGGCGTTGGAGTACACGTTCCCAATGCTGTGGCACGAAAACCGCCTCCATCCAATCCAGGAAGTATGGCAGCAAGAGTAGCAAAATAATAATCACTGAATTTCCGTCGATAATTCCATTTTGTGTGTATCAACAAACGGCACATTGATACAATTACAACCGTTTTGCTTCCTTTCCATCGCCTGTATAGCACGTCGGAACACTCCTCTAAATCGGAAGGCTGACGTATGACTGGTAAAGCAATGTCTGCATCCACATCATGTTCGCTTGCTTCAAATAAGACATCTTCCACTAAGCGAGCATAATTCACTTCATCGTCATCTGACGACGTTTGACCAGTTCGAATAGCAAACGGAGGTGACACGACATTCTGTGGCTGCGTCTCCAAGGTATAAAGTTTCAAGGACTGATATGCATAGAAATAGTATACCGTCTTCTGTCGCTGAGCTGCATTCGATCTCAAAGTTCGAAAATCATGCATCACAGAAAGTTTATGACTTGACGTTTGTGGTGTCGGACCAACATATATCACAATTTCGAGATTGCATAGTTTAGCAACCCGTTCTACATCGTAATGAGAAAAAAAACTGAAAAATGCTGGATCGGTTTCCTCAGAAGCAGAAGAGTACTGTTTGTTCAGCATTACAGTTTCAATTGTTGCGCTACGATGTACAGCAACTAAACTTATGTCATTTTCAGTCAAGCAAAATGTTTTGAAATACTTTGAATAGATCTCAAATCCAGACCTTCCGCTTTCGCTTAGTGAGTTCAAAAACACTTTAGACAGAGAACGTTTTATGCCCTTCGAAAGTTCTCGCGGGCGGCACTCCTGAATCGAGTTGAACACCATTTTCAGGTTTCTTTGGTGATGAGCGAGAAGGACGAAAGTCAATTAATCGACGAATGAGATAGACAATGTTTATAAAACGATCAATTGAAACTCCAGAATCCTGAAAAACGAACCGACGAGCTTGAAGTAACTGCTCAAAGTCGAATGTAGTCGGAATATTCTTGACGTCAAGTAAACTGCGTACTGTAACAGGCTCGTTAGTATATTTTAATTCACTCGCAGCACCAGAAACATTTTCGTAAGCATAATCATGTCCATAAAACACTGAAAAACTGGTTCGATTTGCGTCCACCAAAACAGCATTAAAAACAGTTACAATTTCAAAGCCATCACTTGAGTTTTCATTATGCTCGCGAAACAGTTCTAGAAAAACGTTTCGAAGTGTTTGCGAAATCACCAACGAATCAACTCGAAAGCGAATTGTCGTCTGTAAAAGATTGCCCTGATGGCCATCACCAATTCGAAGTACTTCTGAGGTAATAGCAGGTGCAGCTTGAAAAAGTCTTGTATGATGAGATTTCAATTCTTGAAAGCTTGTATAAAACGGTTTGTTGCGAGCAGCAAAACGATGTCCTGAATGTAAGGTACCTCGTTCGATGCCGTTTGACATGGTGAGGAAATACCAACTAAATTATAAAGTCAACTTACCTTGCATTATATTTCCAGCGTCAGAGGGATGAATCTCAAGTTTGTCGAAGCAACGTAGTTCGCAAATTGTAAGAAAGCCAGCCTTTCCTTTCTTTAAATACCTGCTTATCAAGAGCTTTCCTTTTGGAAAGACCAATCAAATATCAGCATTACGCTTTCTTTAAGACGTGACGCCAAACTCTCAATACTTCATAGTAGACTTTGCATAAAATATGGGTCGTTCAGATACGTCGAGATTCGTCGAGTTTCGTCGACAGACCGTCCCAGCAAAGTATAAATAGAGAGGACACTAGCAAGAAGAATTAGTTGACTCTCAACCAGAGCAAAAAAATGAGCGGTAAAAGATCTATGACGACCATATTGGTACATTCATCAAAAGATGATGAAGCGTCCACCTCGACCGTTGTTGTGGATTCAACTTGGGCGCAGAAATTCGGCTCGCGTTACTGCGAAGTAGACATTCGTGTAGTTGCAGGCAACCGCGAAGCAGCCTTGAATCCCTCCTTGGATCCAGCATCTCGGAAACCATCCCAATTGTGGCAGAAAAAGAAGTATAGGTATGTCAATTCATACGAGTAATAATATATTTTAAACGTGGAACGCAACCAATAGTCCTTCATTCCAATGTATATGGTTTCAGCACCATCTATCCCATCGGAGACTATTACTTTCATCTTTCTGCCATTGACGGAACGAAGACCTACTTGCCCAAGTCCGACGTCTTCATAGACATTCCAACTGCGTTTGCATTCTTTGCGCAAGACCCAGAAAAAACTCGTCGTAAACTTGCCAACAAAGTTAGTACACTTTGTCAGCAATGGAACACCATCGTCTGGAATGATGTAAGTTCATTGTCAAAATAATGAGATATTAGTATTTTCGAATTGGGTCTCTCAACCTCAATTACATAGCATCACCTTTTATGCGGTTTTATTACAGGACGTCAATGGTGAAGCGACACGCACCCACATTACTGACTACTGGCAGCTTGCCACTCACGCATTTCAAAAAAGTGTGAAGTCAGGCCTGTGGTCCCGCCAGCCCGTGCTTGAGGCACACACGACTGATGTCATTTTGTCGCTGAGCAATTATTTCTTTATCCGAAAACATCAGTCAAATCCTAAGAAATTGGAGACCAAGGCCAAAGACTTTCACGCCAGTTTGAAATTGGCTTCCAGCACGTTCAACTCTGAAAATGCGAGACCAGCAGTGCTTGATGATGGGCGCGAGCTTTACTTTGACAAGGGTGGATTAATCCTTCCGCTTTTTGCGCTGCAATCTCTGATGAGCGATCTGGACTTCATCGAGTACGTCAAAAGCGTCTACAATCGATATCAACATGATCAAGGTAGTAGACCCGGCTTATATTAACACAATATTTTGTCGTTTTGACATTTTGACAACAATTGCAATAAATTATATATGCTTTTATAGATTCAAAAAGTGGACGACACCAGGGACCATCCAATTTCTATTCGACGGAATCAAGCGATGACAGTGAAGTCGAATCTGTTGAGCGAGATGAAGAAGAACTATTCCAACAGCTTCGCCACCGCCGAGAACTAAGAAAGCACAGACGAGTCGATCGGAGCTCCGATGACCCGATCGCCACTCCTTCAACATCTAATTCACCCCTCAAAAAATGGAAAGGTGGATTAATCGTCGACTTCAATGCAACATGGGCAAACGGAAAAAAGCCGACTCGACTTCTGTCAGACTTGATGCAACCGCCGCCACCGCCGCCGGTGATGCCGCAGCTGGAGGAGTCACCAGAGGTGGTTCTGGATCCACTTCCTCCAGTTCAAGATGTCGAGTCTCAAAAGCTGGAAGCCGGAACTCAATCCGAAATCATCGAGTCCGAGAACACCACCGCAGAAATGAACTGACCATTGATCCTACTTTCCAACGTGTGAAATATGGTTGCAGTTTAATCATTGGAAGATCAGGGTCCGGGAAATCAAGTTTATTAAAGGCACTTACTCGCACCATAGCACCTCATTCGAATTTGCTATTAATAAATGCAAAACGTGATGAACAATCTGAATATGTTCGAATGCATCGCAAAACGCTATCAATTCCCTTTGACAAACTATCAAAAGCGCCACCTAACTCGGTTGTATTTATTGAGGACATCATTTACCTAATAGGGAAAGAAGAACAGTTGTTTCGCTATTGTTTGAATTATAGTGCTCATCACAAATCTTTAAAAATGTTCGCTGTCACCCACACGATTCATAAAAATAAGATTTTTTCTACACTACCGCTTTTTCATTACTTAATTTTCACATCTGCATTATCTAACCTACCAGTATTACGGTATGTGCTAGACTTTCTAAAACTAACAAAACCAGTAATTAACGCATGGTTAGCTCATTTCAAGCGACGATGCTCAAATACAATTGCGGGAATTTACTTCGTAATTGATTGCTCCAAACTAAGTTTGTATGTGTCCACTAATTTTTTGAACGATTGTGAATTCTTAATTGATTGTGATGGCAACAGTAGTCACAGCTCAACCTCAAATCAGCCTTTCATCGACCATTATGAAGAAAACGTAAAACGATTCGAAAAATTTGTAGAAGGTCATCCTGACAAAAATAGTGCTCGATCATTGTTTTCAATCATACTAGCCTCTAATACAGCAATAGATGTTTTCAATTTCACTATCACCTTTCGTAGAATCAACAACTCGAGTATACGAATAAGTGTAGTGGATTATATATTTTGTTTGCTGAATGACAAACATCCAACACCATCTACGGATCAAAAAGTGTTACACAATTATTTAATTCAGTATAAAAATTGCGTGTTACCAAAAACGTTTATAAAAAATAAGCATTTTATTAAATAAAAAAGACTTTTATAACATAAAGTGTTTTTACTGAGTGGCAAGAGAGGTAAGTGACAGGATTAGAACACAAGTTAATCGGTATGTAAGTAGTCACTTTCAACTTGGATGGCAACAGAGCGTATCAAAACGTTTCATGCAAGGAAGGTACAACGTAGTAACCAATTTATCGAAAGGCGACAGGATTAGAGCACGACTTACCCGCTATGTAAATAATGAGTAAGTCGGTTTTTTTACTTGGGTGGCAACAGAGCATATCAAACCGTCAAAAGCGTTTTCATAAAAGGGAGGTAAAAAAACGTAGTAACCAATTCAGCGAAAGGCGACGGGATTAGAACATGAGTTGACCGATGTATAAATAGATGAGTACGCGCTTGAAGGCGTCAGTTAGATTCATAGTTCCAAACCAATCGGCAGCTCTTGAAATCAAGTTTTACAACCATGGGTTCTGTTAGCAGTGACACACCCTCTCTCTTCGACGAATCGTCGCATTCGTCTTTTGACGATGTTTATCAACATGTGGTGAACGCACCTGCTGAAGGACGTCCTTCCCGAAAGAGACGTCTGACTGAACCATCCTCTGACGATCACCCTGTCCAAGTCTCCGAGGGACAAGCTGAGCTTGACGGTGAAAGGTTACGCCTGGATAAACTGGAGCGTGAAGAAGCCATTGAGACGCTCAATTGGAGTCACCATTATGGTCGTCAACAAAAAGACATCTTCTTACAAACCGGGTATGCCGCATAGTCCTTTTTCTTTTAATTAAACTTAGTATATGAATGTTATAGTATGTTCAATGAATTATCGCTGAAATATTGATTAGTTGCTCATTTCGTTTTACAGAAATCTGCTGGTGGCAAGAGACATATTAATCAGCTGCTTCCGAGCCGGCATCTTCGAAGTCGTGGGACTGCTCATACTTTCCTATTTAAATCTTCGCGAATTGAGCTACGTCCTAATTCTTTGCCATGACGAGATTCGACTCGAACATATCAGTACGAATGTGCTTAGTCACATTTTGTACATCAACTCGAAACAGCTGTTGGAAGGCTTATCAGATTCCTTTCTTCGGTGCTATAACGGAAAGGTTACAAGATATAATCAAATAGTGGACGAAACAAATGGTGACATCAATTATATTGAAAACAATCACCTAAGCATTTTCGACATAAAATCCCTACGCACACTGAGTCCGAAAGACCTCCTTGAAAATCTGCAAATAACTACCGATCTTTCCAGCGAAAAAAAATTATCAACCAAATGGAAATTTGACGAAGCTGAAATTTGGGAAACCTGTTCGCCAAGTCAAGTAGTGTTCAACCCAGTTTTTCCGATTTACGCAATTGTAACAACATCAACCTTAACATCTTATAATTACGAATTCGCTATTTATACCTTACCAGGACGTTATCGAAATGATCGAGGTCAAACTCTGTTTCGACGGTCGAACAAATTATACATACATTCAAATAATCTGTACAAAAACTGTCGAGGGAAAACCATTGTAACATGGTCAAGTGATGGCTATCATTTAGCAGTTATTGATTATCTTGAAGAGATAAAAACCCGCATAACCATATACAGGTTTTTTGACGTCAAGGGAGTATTTAAAAAAATAAAAAATGTATGTATAGATATTGATCCAAATGTCAATTGTGGATGGAATCCTTGGTTTAACGCGAACACCATTCTTGTTCCTGTGGTGCTATCCCCATCCTCCCCTTCAGGTCAAACTACAAAATTTCAAGTACTAATATTACATTTAAACAACACGTATGAAATGTTTCAAATACAACAACCGATCGTTTTTTCGCGAGGTATTTGCGCACCATGCTCTGATGATAAACATGTTTTTATTATTAATACCTGTTCCACCTCATTACACACCCATGACATCATAGAGTTTTATGACATTCGATCCTCTTCTAATACTCCTACATCTAAACTTCATATTCCAGGAATTGTAAATAGTTACTGCCTTTCTCCCTCTGAACACAAATTGATACTAATGATAAGAGGAAATCGACATTTTCAAAAAGCTTATGAAGAACACCCAACCCCTGCTTCTTTCGAATGTACAATAATTGAATCTGAACGAGTCGTCACAAATCCCCCTGCGCCTGATAGAGATCCATGCTTTGGTCGTCAAAGTGCTTTTACCAATTACAGATTTTTAATAATCAATTTGCAAAGCATGGAGGTCAACGAAATGGTGTCAAAGGTGTCACTCCAAACAAACACCTTTGGACTAGTGTGCGATAACTCGACATATCGCTTCAAACATGTCAGTTTGTCGTACCTTTTACAAGTGTCACCACATTTTCTGACAGTCAATATGTTTCACCGACATGTTCACATCAATCGGCTTGTCAAATGTAATTTAATGGGACAATCAGGATATGTGAAAACGCTACATCCAACTAAGCCTATGTTTGTTATTCGAACAGGAACTGTAGGATATCTCGACAAACAAATATATTCCTTCTACCTGTCCTCCAACGCAACTAAGTCTGAACGTAAAGTTTATCCAAAAGCTAGGTTAAGTCCCTACACTTCTGATACTAATTATACATGTGTTAAAAAGCCGGCTTCCCAAATGTGGCAGCACCTTCAATCGTTTGATGTTTAAAAATATGAATTCATAACTCGAAGTGTTCAATAAAAATGCAAACTAATCGATTTCTTATCTTCGTATCAAGAACAAAAGATCAAATTCGTTGTTGCACTCATATTAGTAGTCTATCAATCGTCGAGGCTTAAACGTGCTCCCGAAAAAAAATGTATTCAACTCTAGCCGAGTGCTTGTGGGCATCAGTTGGACTAGATGTTAACGACCCCGGCTGGCACGCTTGTCCAAATTATTCGCACGAAATGGCTTGCTTTTGCTTTTTCGACATTCGCGAATGCGGCGACCCAGAATTCGTCGAATTTTATTGTCTACCTCTTCAAGAAAACCCCCTCCCAGAGGTAAGAAGCAACATGTTATTGATTATTGAACATCAGTGTCTAATTGTTCAAATGGCTCGTTAGTCATGATTGAAAATCGAAATGAGTGCGTTCAACTTTTATTTCGGTAAGTGCTAATACTCATGGACAGTGATTATTTCATTTTGTATGAGGAGAAACAAAGAACTCAACCTAGATGACCGTGTCGGTCAAGCGATGTTCCTAGTCGAAAGACCTGCTTAGATTATCAATATATAAAAATGTAAATCGTTCGTGCAATGATATGGATCGTGCATTCAAACCTAAAGCATGTCAATATCAATATGAAACGCTTACATACCGGAGAGACTCATCGAGATGTGACTGGCTTGAAAATCATACGTAAAAGAGAACAAACTAAAGTAGTCGTTTTTCAAGTGGTCGAAGCAAGATTTCAAACAGAGATGCACCTCGATGAACCTTTTCTCATGTGCGTCGAAACTCGAATTCAGCTTACTCGAATTTCAATAATCACTGTCATTATAAGTAACTTTGTTATAGAGTCGAATCCGGTTCACCACCAGCCTTGAGTTTTCCATGTTCTTCACTCACTTGGGCTGGTGGCTCCTTCTGCTCCTGGGGTGCTTCGTCCTCGGCGTCGTGGTCGGAT
>Ga0169931_10013726_pt1 | contig 11031 bp, 10 predicted proteins | sample Kivu_15m_20L_FD_129675 | JGI IMG/M metagenome (GOLD analysis project Ga0169931, IMG submission 129675) | Freshwater microbial communities from Lake Kivu, Western Province, Rwanda to study Microbial Dark Matter (Phase II) - Kivu_15m_20L... | ecosystem: Environmental > Aquatic > Freshwater > Lake... | reverse complement strand
CGCGAGATCGCGCGCGGCGCGGTGCTGTTCACCACGCCGCAGTACGTGCAAGTCGATCCGATCGAGATCGGGAGCTTCCTCGCCGAGCTCGACGCCGGCGCGGACATGGTGGTGCCGTGGCGCAAGCGGCGCGTCGACCCGTGGCTCAACCGGCTGCAGTCGGCGAGCTTCAACGCGCTGATGCGCAAGATCAACAAGTCGACCTTCCACGACCTCAACTGCTACTTCCGCGCCTTCCGGCGCGAGCGCATCGCCGACATCGAGATCTACGGCGACATGTACCGCTTCCTGCCGTTGATCGCGCAGCGCGAGGGGCTGGTCGTGCGCGAGCTCGACGTGCGCCACCTGAAGGAGTGGGGGCGCGCGGGCTTCTTCGGGGTCGGTGTCTATGCGCGACGCTTCCTCGACGTGGTCGGCGTCGTGTTCCTCACGCGCTTCCGCATCAAGCCGCTGCGCTTCTTCGGCTCGGTCGGGCTCGCGCTCTCGCTCGTCGGCGGCCTGATCCTCGCGTACACGATCGCCAACCGCATCCTGACCCCGGACTACGGGCTGCAGAACAAGCCCGCGTTCCTGCTCGGACTGATGCTGTTCTCGCTCGGCGTGCAGGTGATCGGCTTCGGCCTCGTCGGCGAGATCATCATCTACTACACGCAGACGCGAAACCTGCGCGAGTACAGGATCGGGCAGCGCTTCGACGAAGACTCTCCCGATGAGCCCGGCCATGACGACTGACGCGGACGGCGAGAGCGTCCCGGACTCGGCCACCGAGATCGAGCCCGAGCTGCGCCTCGGCACGCCCGCGGACGACGCGGCGCGCGACGCCTACGTGCGCGCGCACAGGAAGGGCACGTTCTTCCACCTCGCGGGCTGGCGCGACGTGATCGAGCGGGAGATGGGGCACGAGCCCGCGGACCTGCTCGCGTTCCGCGATGGCCGACTCGCAGGCGTGCTGCCGCTGATGCGCGCTCCGGGCCCGATCACGCGTCGCTCGCTGATCTCGATGCCGTTCGCCGTGTACGGCGGCCCGCTTGGAGACTCGACGCTCGTCGAGCACCGGCTCGTGCAGGCCGCGATGGAAGCGGCGGAGCGCGGTCGCGCGGGGCGGCTCGAGCTGCGCTGCATCGAGGATCCCGGCCTGCCGCTCGCGCCCTCGGAGCTCTACTCGACCTTCGTGCGCGACCTGCCGCAGCGCCCCGAGGACGTGCTGGCGCAGATGCCCAAGAAGGCGCGCGCCGAGGCGCGCAAGGCGCGCGAGAAGCATGGACTCGTGCTGACGGAAGGGCGCTGGTACTTGGACGACTTCGTGAGCATGTTTCACGAGAACAAGCGCAAGCTCGGCTCGCCCGGACTGCCGCACTCGTTCTTCTGGGCGCTGTGCAAGCGCTTCGGCGACGATGTGCGCATCCACGTGGTGCACCGCGGCCACGAGCCCGTGGCCTCGGTGATGAGCTTCCTCTACGGCGGCGACCTGCTCGCGTACTACTCGGGCGCCCTCGAGGGCGCCGATCGCGAGTGCTCGGCGAGCAACTTCATGTACATGGCGCTGCAGGAGTGGGCCGTGAAGCAGGGGCTCGCGCGCTTCGACTTCGGTCGCAGCCGACGCGACGCCGGCGCCCACACGTTCAAGGAGCACCAGGGCTTCACGCCGACGCCGCTGCAATACCGCTTCCACTTCGTGCGCGACCGCGCGCTGCCGGCGCTGACGCCGTCGAACCCGCGCACCAAGATCCTGCGCGACACATGGGCGCGCATGCCGATGCCGATCGCACGCAAGCTGTCCGAAGAGCTCTGCCGCTACCTGCCCTGAGCGGCGTGTCCGGCGAGGATCTGCGCACTCGCCTCGCCGAGGTCGCGCGCGACCGAGATGCGCGCACGCAACGCGCCGTCCAGGCCCGCGAGCTCGCGTTCGCCCTTGCCCGTGAGCACGAGGATCGCGCGCGCGCCGAGCGCCAGCCCCGCCTCGAGGTCGCGGCACGCGTCGCCGACGATCCAGCTGCGGCGCGGATCGAGCTCGTGCTCCGCGCAGGCGCGCTCGAGCAGGCCGCTGCGCGGCTTGCGGCATGGGCACGCGCGCACGTAGGGCGGCAGGCCGCGCTCGGGGTGGTGCGGGCAGGCGTACGCGGCAGCGATTCCGAAGCGCCGCGCGAGCTCCGCGTGCAGTGCGTCGAGCTCGGCGACACTCACGTCGCCGGAGGCCACGGCGCTCTGATTCGTCACGACGACGAGCGGCAGACCAGCGGCCGAGAGCGCGCGCAGCGCGGGCGCGACCGACGGGAAGAACTCGAGCTCGGAAAAGCTGCGCGGGGCGCGCTCGAGCTCGCGGTGCAGGGTGCCGTCGCGGTCGAGAAAGACCGCCGCGCGTCCGCCCACGGCGCTAGCGCCCGCCGCTCGAGCGGCGCGGGCGATCCTGCGCCTCGACGAGGCCGAGCCGCACGTAGACGCGCTCGGGCTCGCTCGAGCGCTCGACCTTGATGGGGAACAAGCCGTCGCGGGCGTTGAGCCACAGCGGGAAGTGCCACGACTGGGCGCTGATCCAAGCCTCGTCCCACAGGATCAGCCACGTGTCGCCGCCCTCGTCGATGTGCACGCTCGCCGGCTTGTAGCCCTCGAGCACGAGGTCGATCTCGTGGGTCTCGTGTCCGAGGTCGAGGTGGCAGGGCGTCACGAAGCCCGAGTCCGTGCCATCGACGATCACGCGCGCGCCCGAGGGCTGGCTGGCGAACATGACCCCGGGCGGGGACTCGATCGAGACGCAGGCGGCGAGGGCGAGGGCCGCGGAGAGAGCGAGGGGGAGAGGCAGGCTGCGCACGGGAGTGCTCATCGGCACGTCGAGTGTTGCCAACGGAGGCCCACTTTGAAAGGCTCGTCTGGCTTGGAAGGCAGGACGCGCAAGACAGGGGCCGGGGAGACCGAGACCCCGCGCTGGGTGACAGGGCTCCTGCGCGCCCTGCCGTGGCTCGTGGCGCTCTTGTGCCTCCTGCGGCTCGTCGGGCTCGAGCGCTGGGGCCTGTGGATCGACGAGGCCTTCACGCTGCACGACTCCGGGGCGCTCTCGTGGACCCGGCTGACGGACTTTCCGCTCAACCTGTTCCTGACCTCCCTGTGGCTCGACCTGCTCGATCCGCCCCACGGCGAGGCGAGCCTGCGGGCGCCGGCCTGCCTGTTCGGGATGCTCTCGATCCTCGGCACGGCGTGGGCCTTCCGACCGCTGCTCGGAGCGACGCGCGCATGGCTCGCCGCCGCGCTCGTGGCGCTCTCCTCCTACCACCTGTTCTGGAGCCAGTCCGCGCGCCACTACACGCTGGCGCAGGCCCTGTCGGTGCTCGGCGCCGGCGTCGCGCTGCGCGGCATTCTCGGCGGCGGAGGCTCGCGCTACCTGCTCGGCGTGGCGCTGGCGCTGGCGGCCGCCTTCGCGCACCCCTCCGCGGGCCTGCTCGTTCCAGCGCTGCTCGTGGCCCCGTGGCTGTGCGGCCTGCTCGGCGCGCGCCTGCCGTGGAGCCCTTCGACGCGCTGGATGGCGGCGCTCGCGTTCGCCGGGCTCGCGCTCGGGGTGACGTGGGGCGCGGACGTGTGGGGCGAGTACGCCAGCAAGAAGTCGGGCTCGAGCGTGCTGCACCTCGCCCAGACCTCGGGCTTCTACTTCGGGCCTCCCCTGTGCCTCGCGGCGGCTTGGGCCTCCTTCGAGGCGCTGCGCGAGCGCCGCCCCGCGGGCGTGCTCATGGCCCTCGTGCTCGCGCTGTCCTTCGGCCTCGCGCTCGCGGCGGCGCTGCTCGCCCGCGTCGCCGCCCAGTACGTGTTCGTGCTACTGCCGTGGGCGGCCGCCGCCGCGAGCGGCATCGCGCCCATCGAGCGCCCGCGCGGAAAACTCGCGCTCGGCCTGCTCGCCGCCATGCTGCTGTGGGGCGCGGTCGACGTGGCGCTCTACATGACGCTTCGGCGCGGCGACCGGCCGCGCTGGAAGGAAGCCTACGCGCTCGTGGCGCGCTCGCGCGGGCCCGACGACCTCGTGTACGGCATGGCCGCGCCCGTGGGGGAGTACTACCTCTCGCCCGGCAGCACGCGCCTGCGCGAGGCGAGCAGCCTCGCGCGCCTCACGGACTACGAGGACCACCTCGTCGACGTCTGGGCCCGCCGCGAGCGCCGCATCTGGATCGTGCTCAACCGCGAAGACTTGCAGGACTGGACCAGCGAGGAGCGCGTGCGCTTCGAGCGCTTCCTGCGCGACCAGTGCGAGCGCGTGCGCACCTTCCCGGTGGCGTGGACGCCGCGCGAGCTGGACGTCGAGGTCTACCTGCGGCCCTGAAAACGCGCGCGGGCCCGCCGAAGCGAGCCCGCGACTCGGAGCCGGCGACGAGCGCAGCGCTCAGTCGTTGACGCGGCCGAGGAACTCGCCGTCCTCGGTGCGGATCTTCACCTTCTCGCCCTTGCTGATGAAGATCGGCACGCGGATCTTGAGGCCCGTCTCGACCACCGCGTCCTTCTTGACGTTGGTCGCCGTGTTGCCGCGCACGGCCGGATCGGCCTCGATCACGGTCAGGACCACCGCGGCCGGGAGCTCGACGCCGATCGGAGACGAGCCGTGGAAGGTCACGACGCAACCGGTGTTCTCCTTGACGTAGGGCATCTTCTCGCCGATCAGCTCCTCGGGCAGCGTGAACTGCTCGTAGGACTCGTTGTCCATGAACACGTAGCCGCCGGCGTTCTCCTTGTAGAGGTACTCGCAGTTGCGCTTGTCGAGGAACGCCACCTCGAGCACGTCGCCGGAACCAAGGCGCATGTCGCGCATGCTCCCCGTGCGCAGGCTCTTCATCTTCACGTGGATGATCGCGCGCAGGTTGCCCGGCGTGTGGTGCATGTACTCGGTGATGAGCCAGAGATCCTTGTCCTGCTCGATGACCGTGCCCTTGCGCAGTTCGGTGGCCTTGACGCCCATGATGTTCGTGCCGTGAATCGGGGAGGAAAGTCGGTGCGAGGTCCCGATCGGCGATCGGGGGCGGGAAGGATAGCAGCCGCGCCGTGGAGCCGCATCCCCGCGCGGGCGGGGAGGGGCGCTACTGGAAGAGCTTGCGCTGGGTCGAGGAGGGGATCGAGAGCGCCTTGCGGTACTTGGTCACCGTGCGGCGCGCGATCTGGATCTTGTGCTGCTCGGAGAGCAGGGCTGCGATCTGGTCGTCGGAGAGGGGGCTGTGGCGGTCCTCCTTGTCGACGAGCTCCTTGATGCGCTGCTGGATCGAGGCCTGCGCCTCGACCTCGCCGTCCTCGGTCTCGGTGCCGCCGGTGAAGAAGTACTTGAGCGCCAGCGTGCCGTGGGGCGTCTGGGCGAACTTGCCGGACACCGCGCGGCTGACGGTCGAAATGTGCACGCCGATCTCGTCGGCCACCTGCTGCATGCGCAGGGGGCGCAGGCCGCGCACGCCCTTCTCGAGGAACTCGCGCTGGTGCTCGAAGATGCGCTGGGAAATGCGCAGGAGCGTGCTCTGGCGCTGCTGCACGGCGTCGATGAACCAGCGCGCGCTCTCCAGCCGCTTGCGCACCCAGTCGCGCTCGCCCTCGCCCTTCTTGGCGAGCTTCAGGTACTCCTTGTACTGCGGCGAGAGCACCAGCGTCGGCACGCGCTCGCGCACCAGCCGCACTTCGAAGCGCACGCCGTCCTCGCGGTCGTCGAGCGCCTCGACGATCACGTCGGGCAGGATCGCCACGGCCGACTCGCCGCCGTAGCTCGCGCCCGGATTGGGCTGGAACGAGCGCAGGATCTCGAGCGCCTGCACCACGTCGTCGAGCGTGCGCCCCGTGGCCTTGGCGATGCGCGGCAAGCGGTTGGTGGTCACGTCGTCGAGGTGCTGCTCGACGATCGCGCGTAAGAGCGGGTCGTCGAAGTGGTGCGACTCGAGCTGGAGCAGCAGGCACTCCCGCAGGTCGCGCGCGGCGATCGCGGGATGGATCAGGTGCCGCAGCTCGGCGAGCGCAGCCTGCACCGTCTCGACGTTCGCGCCCGCCACGCCACAGTCGCGCGCGACTTCCTCGGGACTCGCGGGCAAATAGCCGCGGCTGTCGAGGGAGTTGACCACGTACTCCGCCACGGCGCGCGTGGCGGCATCGAGGTCGGAGAAGGCCAGCTCGGCGGAGATGGCCTCGGCGAGGGTCAGGGCCGAGTCCGGCGCGTTCTGCAGGGCTTCCTGCTTGCGATCGGAGTCCTCGGAGCTGCCCATGGGGCCGCGGTTCCAGCTCTCGCGGTCGACGCGCTCGAGCTCGTCGAGGCGCGCGTCGGCGATGGTGCGCTCGCGCTCGGCGCCGTCGCCCGCCTCCCCTGCATCGCCTTCGTCCCCGTAGCCTTGTTCGGCCTTCTCGAGCAGCGGATTCTCGTTGAGTTCCTGCTCGATGCGATCGGCGAGATCCAGCGACGGCAGCTGCAGGATCTGCATCGCCTGGATCATCTGGGGCGACTGCAGGAGGCGCTGCTCCATGCGCGCCGACTGGTGGAGGCCGAGCTTCAAGGCGGGTGCGGGGTCCTGTGTGGGAAGGCTTCGAGTATAGACGGCGGAGGGCCGCTCAGCGCGCGGGCGAGAGCGCGACGGACACAGCCGGGTGCGCAGCGCCGGGCGAAGCGAGCTCGCGCGTCGATCCCGCGGGGATGCGGGCGGAGAGCACGCTGCGCTCGCCGTCGAGCAGGGCCAGCGCGCCGAGGTTGGCCTGCGTCTTCTCGACGCGCACGTCGGGCCCGCTCGCCGCGCGCCAGCCGCGCGCGAGGAGCGCCCCGCCCTGCAGCGGTCCCTCGACCACGAGCCCCGCGAGCACGCGCTCCACACGCGGCACCGGAATCCAGGCCTCTTCGGCGATCTCGACGTCATAGTCGACGAGCGCGCTGCGCTCCTCGACCGCGAGCACGCGCACGAAGCTCCCTTCGCAGACAGGCAGGCGCACGTCGAGCGACCCTTGGGTCAACCCGAGCGCGTAGGAGCGCGTGCGCTCCGACTCGCCCGCGCGCACGAGTGCTTCCACTTCGGCGAGCGCCGCGGACTCGCTCGCGGGGACGAGCAGCAGGCCCTCGCCCCACGCCACCCCGGAGCCGCCGCTGCCGCTGAACGAACCCAGCTTGCCGCGCTTGCCCAGTCCGAGCGCGGACGCCGCGGCACTCGCGAAGCCCGAGGCCGGGAGCGGCGCGCGCAGGCGCTCGCGCTCCGGAGGCTCCTCGAAGCACTCGTCGAAGCGCATCTCCGGCATCGGCCAATCGACGAGCGGCTGCGCGAGCGCCGCCACGTCGAACCCGCGCCAGCGCGCGCAGCTCGCCGGATCGGGGCGCGTCTTGGCCTGCACGAGGAGCACGCCCGCGTGCTGGTCGTGGCCAGCGATCGAGAGCGCGAGCCAGCCGCCGCTCGAAACCTTGCCCGCGAAGGCCACCTGCAGCGCCGCCACGCGCGGCAGCTCGATCCGCCCGAGGTCGGAGCTGTGCGGATCAAACGGCTCGGCGGGCAGTTCGAGCGCGAGGTCGAGCAGCCCTTCGATCAAGACAGCGCTGCCGCCCGCGACACGCGCGAGCCGTGCGTGGAGCGTGCGTCCGCTGGCCACGCGCCCGATGCGCGGCTCGGCGACGTTTGCGTCCGAGGCCACCTCGACGTCGAACGAAGCGACGAAGCGGCGCTCGCGGCGCTGTCCGAGGTCGACGCTGCCGCCCGAGCGCACCGTTGCCTTGCCGAGCGGGAGCGCCGCCCCGATGCGCGCTCGCGCGGCGGCGTCCTCGGGCCACACGGGCAGCGGCTCCGCCTGCGGCAACCACCAGGCACCTAGCTCGATCTCGAGCGCGTTCCCGAAGGCGTCGAGGTCCGCGAGCGTCGCGCGCGCGCGCTCGAGGTCTGCCTTCGAACCGCGGGCGATGAGCGGCGGCGCCTCCCCGAAGAACCGCAGGTCGCCGTCCTCGCGAGCGGCCTCGTCGGCGAGCAAGGCCGCGAGCTCCGGCTCGCCGAGCCCCGCCGCCGCGAGGCGCGGATCGCGCTCCTGGGGAAGCTCTTCGAGCAGGATGTGGTAGCCGCGCTGCAGGCGCTCGAGCGGGCGGACCGCCGCCAGCCGGGGCGCGCACACCGCGGGCAAGGGAAGCGCGGTCCAGCCCTCCTGTTGGGCGGGCGCTGCGCCGGAGAGGGAGAGCGTGAGGGCGAGGGCGATTCGGGACATGGGTTGAGCCTCCGGTCGGCGGAGGATAGTCCGCTCGGATGGGGGGCACTACACGCGGCTCGCGTGCATCGCGCGCGCCGATGCGCTATCCCTATCCCATGGCCTCTGCTTGGATCGACCTCACGGACGCGCGCGGGACGCGCCACCGGCACTCGCTGCGCGAGGGCCTGACGACCGTCGGCGGCCGCCGCGGCGACGTTGCGCTCGACGGCACGGACGGGGACCAACTGCACATCTGGGACCGCCCCCCCAAGCTCCTGTTCGTGGGCGCGGGCGAGCCCCCGCGCGTCAACGGGCGTGCGCTCGAGGAGCACGCGCTGCGCTCGGGCGACGTGATCGAGTGGCGCGGTGCGCGGCTCGAGTTCCAGGGACTCGTGTACGCGCAGCTCGAGGAAGTCGAGCTGCCGCCCGAGCCCGATCCCGCGCCGCTCGCAGCTCCGAAGGCGGCGAGCGCGGCGAGCGAGGATCCGGCGTGGCAGCGGTTGCGCGCGGGCCTGCTGGTCGAGCTCGGCCTCGCGGACGCGAACTCTGCGCGCCGCTGGCAGGACGCGATCCTGCGCAGCGAGTTCGAGCCCGAGTCGTGCGCGCGCGACCTGCTGGCGAGCTCGAGCGTGCCCGCGGGTGACGCGCGGCTGCTCGAGCGCGCGACGCGCCTGCAGCGCGACCTGATCATGAGCCCCGTGCAGCGCGGCATGCGAGGCCAGACGCGCCGCATCCGCAGCGCCGCGAGCAACTGGTTCGCGATGGCGTTGACGCAGCTCTTGGTGCTCGCCGTGTTCATGGCGCTCTTCGGCGTCGCGCTGTTCATCGTGCGCGTGCGCTGGGAGTGGAGCGTCGACGCCTACCTCGATCGCCTCGCCGCCACGCTGCGCGGCGAATAGACCACTTCAGAGAAGTGCCAAGGATTTCGCTCCCCATGTCCGACCTCCAGAGCGCGCAATTTTCCGACGGCGATCCGGGCCTGTTCTCGCTGTCGCAGATCCAGCACCTGATGCGCATCGAGTTCGGCCGCGCGCAGCGCTATCGCTACCCGCTGTCGGTGCTCGTGATCTCGATCGATCGCCTCGGACACCTGCGCGACCTCTACGGCTACGAGTCGAAGGAAGCGGTGCTCGACGAAGTCGGGCGGCTGCTCTCGAGCCTCGCGCGCAGCTGCGACTTTCTCGGGCGACTCGCCGACGATCGCCTGATGGCGGTCGTGCCGCACACGCCTGCGCCGGGGCTCAAGGTGCTCGCGGAGCGCGTGCTCGCGGGCGTGCGGACCGTGCAGTTCGAGAGCGACGGCAAGCGCATCCCGATCTCGGTCTCCGTCGGCGGCGCCACGATGACCGACGGCGCCACGCTGTTCTTCGACCAGCTCGTCGCCGGCGCCGAGCTGGCGCTCGAGGAGGCCTCGGCCGCGGGCGGAGATCGCTTCGTCGTGCGTGACCCGGGCCTCGCCTAGGCGCTAGGGACGCGCCATGCGGATCCTGCTCGCCGAGGACGAAGTCACCATCCACATCACGCTGCGCGACGCGCTCGAGGACGCGGGGCACGAGGTCCTGCACGCCCCCGACACCGCGCAGGCGCTCGCCCTGCTCGACAGCGCGCGTCCGGACGTGGTGCTGACCGACATCCGCATGCCCGGCGAAGGAGGCATGGCGGTGCTCAAGCGCTCGGTCGAGCTCGATCCGCGGCGGCCGGTAGTTCTGATGACCGGCTACGGCACCATCGACCAAGCCGTGGAGGCCATGCGCATCGGCGCGGTCAACTACGTGCAGAAGCCGTTTCGCAACGAGTCGATCGTGCAGATGGTCGGCACGTTCTCGCGCGTGCGCGACCTCGAGGAAGAGAACGCCGAGCTGCGCGCACAGCTCTCCGCCGCGACGCCGATGGAGAACTTCGTCGGCACTTCGGCGCCGATGCGCGCGGTGTTCGAGCGCATCCGCACCGTGGCGCGCAACGACGCGACCGTGCTGATCGAGGGCGAGAGCGGCACGGGCAAGGAGCGCGTGGCGCAGGCGCTGCACAAGCTGTCGCCGCGCGCGAGCCGGCCCTTCGTCGCGATCTCCTGCGCGGCGCTCCCCGAGACCCTGCTCGAGGCCGAGCTCTTCGGCCACGAGCGCGGTGCGTTCACCGACGCGCGCCGCGAGAAGAAGGGCCGCTTCGAGCTCGCCGACGGCGGCACGATCTTCCTCGACGACATCGACGACATGCCGCTCGCGATGCAGGTGAAGCTGCTGCGCGTGCTGCAGGAGCGCAAGTTCGAGCGGCTCGGCGGCGAGACGACGCGCGCGCTCGACATCCGCGTCGTCGCCGCGACCAAGGTCAGCCTGCGCGAGCTCGTGCGCGCTGGGAAGTTCCGCGAGGACCTCTTCTATCGCATCAACGTCGTCCCGATCGCGCTGCCTCCGCTGCGCGAGCGCACGGGCGACGTGCCGCTGCTCGTGACGCACATGCTCGCGCGCCACGGCGGGGGACGCGCCTTCAAGGTGAGCGCGCCGACGATGGCCGCGCTCGAGCGCTATCCGTGGCCCGGCAACGTGCGCGAGCTCGAAAATGCCGTACAGCGCGCCATCGCGCTGTGCGAGCCCGCGAGTGGCTCGGCGGTCGGCGAGCTCGCGCTCGGCGACCTCGTGCCGCTCGACCCGCGCTGGCGCGGCGCCACCGAAGTCGCTGGCCCCGTGCGGCCGCTGCGCGAAGTGCTCAAGGAGGCCGAGAAGCGCCACATCGTGCGCGCGCTCGAGCAGACCGGCGGACATCGCTCGCAGACCGCCGACGCGCTCGGCATTTCGCGCAAGGTCCTGTGGGAGAAGATGCGCGACCACGGGCTCTTGGCGCAGGGCGAGACGGACGAATAGCCGCTCCGGCGCGGTCTGCTAGTCT
>Ga0169931_10013725_pt1 | contig 11033 bp, 8 predicted proteins | sample Kivu_15m_20L_FD_129675 | JGI IMG/M metagenome (GOLD analysis project Ga0169931, IMG submission 129675) | Freshwater microbial communities from Lake Kivu, Western Province, Rwanda to study Microbial Dark Matter (Phase II) - Kivu_15m_20L... | ecosystem: Environmental > Aquatic > Freshwater > Lake ... | reverse complement strand
TGCCCGAGCTGCAGCGCGAGCCCGGCTTTGCCGAGACCTTTATGCCGCGTGGCCGCGCGCCCGAGCCGGGCGAGCGCTTTGTGTTTGCCGACGCGGGGCGCACGCTGCGCCGCATCGCCGAGACGCGCGGAGAGGACTTTTACCGCGGCGAGACGGCCGCGCGCATCGCCGCGCATGCGCGCGAACACGGCGCGCTGTTGAGCGAGGCCGATCTGGCCTACCACCGCTGCCACTGGGTCGACCTGATCGCGCAGGACTTTGCTGGCCACACGGTGCACCAGATCCCGCCCAGCGGCCAAGGCATTGCCGCGCTGATGGCGCTCGGCATGTTGCAGCACCTGCCGCTGGCCGAGCAGCCGGTCGACAGCGTGCTGGCCCAGCACTGGCAGATCGAGGCGATGAAGCTCGCCTTTGCCGACACCTACCGCTGGGTGGCCGACCCGCGCGCCATGCGCGAAGTCACAGCGGCCGATCTGTTGCACCCCGACTACCTGCGTGAGCGCGCGCGCCTGATCCGCGCCGACCGCGCCAGCGACTTTGCCCACGGCACACCGCCTCGCGGCGGCACGGTCTACCTGAGCGTGGCCGACGAGCGCGGGCAAATGGTGAGCTTTATCCAAAGCAATTTCTGGGGCTTCGGCAGCGGGGTGGTGGTGCCCGGCACCGGCGTGAGCCTGCAAAACCGGGGTTTTGGTTTCACCCGCGAGCGCGGCCATCCCAACGAGGTGGCCGGCGCCAAGCAACCCTTCCACACCATCATCCCCGGCTTCTTGACCCAGGGTGGGCGCCCGCGCATGGCCTTTGGCGTGATGGGCGGCAATATGCAGCCCCAGGGCCATGTGCAGACCCTGGTGCGCCTGCTGCAACACCGCCAGCACCCGCAGGCCGCCTGCGACGCCCCGCGCTGGAAGGTGGACACCGGCCTGAAGGTCGACCTGGAGCCCACCATGGCCGCCGAGCTGCAGCAAGGCCTGATGGCTCTGGGCCACCGCTTTGCGCCGCCCGCCGACGGCTACATGGACTTTGGCAGCGGCCAGTTCATTTGGCGCCAGGGCGACGATGCCGAAGACGGCTATGTGGCAGCCACCGATGCGCGCCGAGATGGTCAGGTGGCGGGGTTTTAGCCATCGGCTGAAGCCCCTTGTGGTGGTTCAATCAATACGATTTTTCGTTGTATAGGGAAAATACGGATCAATATCTGCAAGAAAGTACAGGTGTAGCGCCTTTGAGGTACGGGTGCGCTCGGGAAAAGTCCGAACAATGGGCGCTGCGATTCACCGCAACATTTCACCGTGCACACCAAGGAGACATCTGTGAACTTCCGTCTTTCCGCAGTTTTGGCCGCTTCGCTGTTGGCCACCGCCGGCGCCCACGCGGCCACCGAGCTTGTGATTGCGACCGTCAACAACGGTCACATGATCGAAATGCAGAAGCTTTCGAAGAACTTCGAATCCGCCAACCCCGACATCAAGCTCAAGTGGGTGACCCTGGAAGAGGGTGTGCTGCGCCAGCGCGTGACCACCGACATCGCCACCAAGGGTGGCCAGTTCGACATCATGACCATCGGTATGTACGAAGCGCCGATCTGGGGAAAAAAGGGCTGGCTGCAGGAGCTCAAGACCGACGCCGCCTACGACGCCAACGACCTGCTGCCGGCCATTCGCAGCGCTTTGACGATGGACGGCAAGCTGTTTGCCGCACCGTTCTACGGCGAGTCGTCCATGCTGATGTACCGCAAGGACTTGGCTGACAAGGCCGGCGTCCAGGTGCCCGAGCGCCCCACTTGGGCACAGATTGCCGATCTGGCCAAGAAGATTCACAACCCGCCCAACACCTACGGCATTTGCCTGCGTGGCAAGCCGGGTTGGGGTGACAACATGGCCTTCCTGTCCACCCTGGTCAACACCTATGGCGGTCAGTGGTTCGATATGCAGTGGAAGCCGCAGATCGACAGCAAGCCTTGGAAAGACGCCATCACGTTTTACGTGGACTTGCTGAAGAACTACGGCCCACCGGGCTCATCGTCCAACAGCTTCAACGAGATCCTCGCCCTGACCAACTCGGGCAAATGCGGTATGTGGATCGACGCCACCATCGCCGCGTCCTTTGTGAGCGACCCCAAGCAATCGAAGGTGGCCGAGCAGATGGCGTTTGCCCAGGCCCCCACCGCCGTGACGCCCAAGGGCGCCAACTGGCTGTGGTCGTGGAATCTGGCCATTCCGGCCGGTTCGAAAAAGGTCGACGCGGCGCAGAAGTTCGTGACCTGGGCCACCAGCAAAGACTATGTGCAACTGGTGGCCAAAACCAATGGCTGGGCCAATGTCCCGACCGGCACCCGCAAGTCAACGTACGCGGCACCTGAGTTCCAGAAGGCCGCGCGGTTTGCTGCCGCCGAACTCAAGGCCATCGAGTCGGCCAATCCGACCGACTCGACCCTGCCGAAGTCGCCCTATGTCGGTGTGCAGTTCGCCGCCATTCCAGAGTTCCAGGCCATCGGCATCGCTGTCGGGCAGCAGATGAGCTCGGCCCTGGCCGGCAAAACCACGGTGGACGCCGCGCTCAAGGCCAGCCAGACCGCGGCTGAGCGCGAAATGAAGAAGGCCGGTTACTACAAGTAAGCCGCGCTCCGCTCCCTCTTCCGCCGGCGGGGGAGGGAGCTGTTTGTGTCTGTATCAAGGCCTGTTATGAATCGTCCCCGATTGCGCCCCCCGTCGCGCTTGCTGCCGCGTCTGTTGCTGACGCCTGCGGTCGCCACGCTCTTCCTTTGGATGATCGTACCGCTGGTGATGACGATCTATTTCTCCGTCATCCGCTACAACCTGATGCAACCCGACCAGTCCGGTTTTGTCGGGCTGGAGAACTTCGAATACTTTGTCACCGATCCATCGTTCACCACCTCGGTGATCAACACCATCGTGCTGTTGGGCAGCGTGATCGCCATCACGGTGGTGGTGGGGGTGGCGATTGCCTTGTTGATCAACGAGCCGTTTGCAGGCCGCGGCATCGTGCGTGTGTTGCTGATCTCCCCCTTTTTTGTCATGCCCACGGTCAATGCGCTGCTGTGGAAAAACATGATGATGAACCCAATCTACGGTGTGCTGGCCCAGGTCTGGGCCTTCTTCGGTGCCACGCCCATCGACTGGCTGACCGATCTGCCGCTGTTCTCTGTCATTGTCATGGTCAGCTGGCAGTGGCTGCCCTTTGCCACCCTGATCTTCATGACGTCGCTGCAGAGCATGGACCGCGAGCAACTCGAAGCCGCCCGCATGGACGGCGCCAGCTACGGTCAACAGCTGCGTTACCTCTATCTCCCGCACCTGGGCCGTTCGGTGGCCGTGGTGGTGATGATCGAGCTGATCTTCCTGTTGTCCATCTTTGCCGAGATCTACACCACCACCGGTGGCGGGCCGGGCGACGCCAGCACCAACGTGGCCTTCCTGATCTTCAAGCAGGCACTGCTGAATTTTGATGCCGGTGTGGCTTCGGCCGGGGCGCTGTTCGCCGTGCTGCTGGCCAACATCGCCGCGATCTTCCTCATCCGCATGGTCGGAAAAAATTTGGACAAGTGAGATCGAGATGGCTCGTCAATCCACCTTCACCCCCGCCTACGCGGTGCGCACCGTGGCCGCCTGGGCGGTGGCGCTGCTGCTGTTTTTTCCGCTGGGCTGGCTGCTGCTGACCGCGTTCAAGACCGAGCTGCAGGCCATCGCGGTGCCGCCTGAGCTGTTCTTCAGCCCGACGCTGGAGAACTTCCACGAGGTGCAGGAGCGCAGCGACTACCTGCACTACGCCTGGAACTCGGTGGTCACCAGTGTGGTGTCCACGCTGATCGGCCTGGCCATTGCGGCGCCTGCGGCCTACGCCATGGCTTTTCACAAGGGCAAGCGCGACAAGGACATCCTGATGTGGATGCTGTCGACCAAGATGATGCCCGCCGTGGGCGCGCTGGTGCCGATCTATGTGCTGGCCCAGAAGAGCCAGTTGCTGGACACCCAGCTGGCGCTGATCATCGTGTTCACCTTGTCCAACCTGCCCATCATGGTGTGGATGCTGTACTCGTCCTTCAAGGAGATCCCACGCGAGATCCTGGAAGCCGCGCGCATGGACGGCGCCACGCTCTGGCAGGAAGCCACCCGTGTGCTGCTGCCGCTGGGCATGGGTGGCCTGGCTTCCACAGGCTTGCTGTGTTTGGTGCTGAGCTGGAACGAAGCCTTTTGGAGCTTGAACCTGAGTGCGGCCAAGGGAGGCACATTGGCCACGCTGATCGCCAGCTACTCCAGCCCCGAAGGCCTGTTCTGGGCCAAGCTGTCGGCGGCCTCGCTCATGGCGATCGCCCCCATCGTGGTGTTTGGCTGGTTCAGCCAGAAACAACTGGTGCAGGGTCTGACCTTCGGAGCGGTGAAGTGAGTACCCCCCGCATCGCCTTCGGCGCTACCCCCCAGGGGGCAACGCCAGCGGCCCGGCAAAGCCGGTTCCGCGGCGTTCTGGCACGGAACTTCCCTTCTTCCTCACAGATGCACTTTTACAGATTCTGAGGACACATCCCATGGCCTATCTTCAACTCCAAGGCATCGAAAAATTTTTTGGTGAGCACCGCGCGATCAAGGGCATCGACCTGGCCATCGAGCGGGGCGAGTTCATCGTCTTCGTCGGGCCTTCGGGCTGTGGCAAATCGACGCTGCTGCGCCTGATCGCCGGGCTCGAACACACCGATGGCGGCACGCTCACGCTCGACGGCAAGGACATCACCCATGCGCCATCGAGCCAACGCGACCTCGCCATGGTGTTCCAGAGCTACGCGCTGTACCCGCACATGAGCGTGTACGAAAACATGTGTTTTGCGCTCAAGCTGGCCAAGGTCGATCCGAAGGTCATCGACGAGAAGGTGCAGAACGCGGCGCGCATCCTCAACCTCACCCCCTATCTGCAGCGCACACCCAAGGAGCTCTCGGGCGGCCAGCGCCAGCGGGTGGCCATCGGCCGAGCCATTGTGCGCCAGCCCAAGGTGTTCCTGTTCGATGAGCCGCTGTCCAACCTGGACGCGGCGCTGCGTGGCCAGACCCGGGTGGAAATCGCCAAGCTGCACCGCGAACTCGGCGCCACCACGATCTACGTGACCCACGACCAGGTCGAAGCCATGACCCTGGCCGACCGCGTGGTGGTGCTGCGCGACGGTGTGATCGAGCAGGTGGGCACCCCGCTGGAACTCTACGACCGGCCGGCCAACCAGTTTGTGGCCCAGTTCATCGGCACACCACAGATGAACGTGCTGCCGCTGCAGCAGCTGCCCGCCGTGGTGGCGCAGCAGGCACCGGCGCGCGCCGTGGGTGGCGCCATCGGTCTGAGGCCGGAAAACGTGAGTGTGCGCAGCAGTGGCAGCACGCCGGTGGCCGGCCAAGTGGACCTGGTCGAGGCGCTGGGCGCCGAAACCCTGATCTATGTGAGCACCGCCGATGGTGCGCAGTTTGTGGCGCGGCAGAACGCACGCACCGGGCTGCACGCCGGGGATGCGGTCAGCCTGGACATCGACGCCTCACAGGCCCACTGGTTCGACACCGCCGGCCGTGTGGTGCCTGCCCACGCGGGCTGACACCATGCAGCAGTCCCTGCCTCTGCACAACAAGACCGCCGCCGTCACCGGCGCGGCCTCGGGTATCGGTTTCGCCAGCGCCCAGGCCATGGCCCAGGCCGGCGCCCGGGTGGTGCTGATTGACCGCAATGCGACCGCACTCGACAAGGCCTGTGCCGCCATCGGCGCGAACGCGCTGCCCCTTGTGCTGGACCTGCTGGACCCGTCCCAGTGCAACAGCCTGCTCGACCGAACGCTGGCGCTGTTGGACACGCTGGACATCTTTCACGCCAACGCCGGTCTGTATGTGGGGGGCGACCTGCTCGACACCACGCCCGAAGCCATCGACCGCATGCTGAACCTCAATGTGAACGTGGTGATGAAAAACGTGCACGCCGTGTTGCCCCACATGGTGTCGCGCGGCAGCGGCGACATCTTGGTCACCAGTTCGCTGGCGGCGCACTATCCGACGCCGTGGGAACCGGTCTACGCCTCGTCCAAATGGGCGATCGACTGTTTTGTGCAGACCGTGCGGCGCCAGATGTTCAAGCACGGCATCCGCGTCGGTTCGGTCTCGCCGGGGCCGGTGGTCACCGGCCTGCTGGCCGACTGGCCGGCCGACAAACTCGCCGAAGCCAAGGCCGCCGGCAGCCTGCTCGATCCCGGCGAGGTGGCCGAGGTGCTGCTCTTCATGCTCACGCGCCCGCGCGGCATGACCATCCGCGACGTGGTGCTGATGCCCAGCCATTTCGACCTCTGACTTTTTTTGTGCGCCTTTGCCGCCCCCGACCATGAACACCATCCTCCACCTGGGCCTCGGCTCTTTCCACCGCGCGCACCAGGCGGTCTACCTGCAGGCCCTGAACGCCGCCGGCGACACCCGTTGGACCCTGGCCGGCGGCAACACCCGGCCCGACATGGCCGAGATCATCGCCGCCCTGGTAGCGCAGGGCGGCGCCTACACCCTCGAAACCATTTCGCCCGCTGGCGAGCACCGTTACCAGCGCATCACCGCGATCCGCCAGGTCATTCCCTGGACCGCCGATCTGGCCGGTCTGATCGCGCGGGGCGCCGACCCCGCCACCAAGATCATCTCCTTCACCGTCACCGAGGCCGGTTATTACCTCGACGCGGCCAACCGGCTCGACCTCGAGAGCTTCCCCGATCTGCGCAACGACCTCGACGCTGCGCGCGCCGGCCGCCCGGGGCCGACGCTCTACGCCGCCCTCACCGCCATCCTGCGCGCGCGCATGCGCGCCGGCGCCGGGCCGGTGACCCTGCTCAACTGCGACAACCTGCGCCACAACGGGGACCGCTCGCGCGCTGGCCTGTTGCAGTTCATTGGCCTGCTTGGCGACACCGATCTGCTGGCCTGGGTCGACACCCACACCAGCAGCCCCAACGCCATGGTCGACCGCATCACGCCGCGGCCCACCCCCGATGTGCGCGAACGGGTGCGCGCCGCCACCGGTGTGGACGACCCGGCCGCGCTCATGGGCGAGAGCTTCATCCAGTGGGTCATCGAAGACCGTTTCATCGCCGGCCGCCCCGCCTGGGAGACGGTTGGGGTTGAGATGGTGGACTCGGTCGACGCCCATGAAGAAGCCAAGATCCGGCTGCTCAACGCCACCCATTCCTGTATCGCCTGGGCCGGCACACTCGTGGGTTACCAGCACATTCACGAAGGCACGCACGACCCGGTGATCCGGCAGATGGCCTTCGACTACGTGACCAACGACACCATCCCGGTGCTGGATACCCCCGAGCGGCCCAGCCCGATCGACCTGCCGCGTTACCGCGACGTGGTGCTCGATCGCTTTGGCAACCCGGCGATACGCGACACCAACCAGCGCGTGGCCATGGACGGTTTCTCCAAAATCCCAGGTTTTGTGGCGCCCACCATCCGCGAGCGCCTGGGGCGCGGCGAGGGCATCGAGAGTGTGGCGATGCTGCCGGCGTTGTTCCTGGCCTATCTGCAGCGTTGGCACCTGGGCCAGATACCCTACGCCTACCAGGACCAGGCCATGGACCCAGCCACGGCCCACGCCATTTGTGCGGCGGCCGACCCGGTGGCCGCTTTTGCCGCCGACCCGGTGCTCTGGGGTGAGTTGGCTGGGGACGCGCGGCTGGTGCAGGCGCTGCAGCGCGCCCACACGCGGGTGCAGGCTTTTGTAACCAAGCATCGGCCTGTGGCCAGCGTCTGATGGGATACTGAAGACCGAGCCCCAGCCATGTCCGTCAAACCCCGAGATTTGCCCCGCCAGCTCAAGCCCGAGCTGGAACACGATGTGGCCCGCTCGCCGGCCTTGGGCTACGAGCGGTCCGACGAGGTGGGCATGATCCGCTGTCTGTCGCACGGCTACCCCACGCCACTGGCGCGTTGGCACTACCACGACGAGTACGAGCTGCACATCATCACCGCCACCAGCGGCAAAGTGTTTGTGGGCGATTGGATTGGTCAGTTTCAAGCCGGGCAGGTGGTATTGACCGGCCCCCGTCTGCCGCACAACTGGGTCAGCACCGGTGTGCTGCCCGAGGGGGGCGTGCCCTTGCGCGATCTGGTGATTCAGTTTCCGGGTGAGCCACTGCAGCGTGCGGCCGAGCACATTCCCGAGCTCACCGCACTGGCGCCGCTGCTGGAGCGGGCGCGCCACGGCATCGAGTTTTTTGGGGTGTCCGACGCGGCGCAGCGACACTGGCAGGCGGTCAAGAGGGTCCGTGGTCTGCAGCGCCTCTCGGCCTTCACCGCCTTTATGGCCGATCTGGCGGCCTGCACCGATTACCGCCTGCTGTCCAGCGTGCAGCTGCAAAGCACCGAAAACGACGACGAGCTCGACCGCATCGAGTCGGTGGTCAGCCTGATCATGGAGCGCATGGGTGAGCCCTTGGTCGCCACCGATCTGGCGCGCGACTTGGGCATGAGCGAAAGCCAGTTCAGCCGCTTCTTCCGCAAAACCACCGGCAACACCTTCACCGACTTCGTCAACCGGGTGCGCATCAACCGCGCCTGCCAGTTGTTGATGGAGACCGATCGTTTGATCACCGACATTTGTTACGAGGTCGGTTTTCACAATGTGGCCAATTTCAACCGGCGATTCTTGGACATCAAGGGCTTCACGCCATCGGAATTCCGCCGTCAGGCCGCCGCGCGCTTTCGCGGTGCCGCCTGAATCACGCCCCTTTCTTCTTCCCCCAACATCCCCATGTTCCTCGGACTCGATCTGGGCACCTCCGAGCTCAAAGCCCTGCTGCTCGACGAACACCACACGGTGGTGGCCAGCGCTGGCGCGCCGCTGGCCGTGCAACGGCCGCAGCCGCTCTGGGCCGAGCAATCGCCCGCCGACTGGTGGGCCGCGCTGGAGCGGGTGATGGACCGCCTGGCCGCTGAACACCCTCGGGCCATGGCGCGGGTGCAAGGCCTGGGTCTGTCGGGGCAAATGCACGGCGCTGTGCTGCTGGACGCGGCCGACGCCGTGTTGCGCCCCGCGGTGTTGTGGAACGACGGACGCAGTGGTGCCGAGTGCCAGGCTTTGCACGCCGCTGTGCCCCACTTGGCCGACATCAGCGGCAACCTGGCGATGCCGGGCTTCACCGCCCCCAAACTGCTGTGGGTGCGTGCAAACGAGCCTGCGGTGTTTGATCGGGTGAAGCGTGTGCTGCTGCCCAAGGACTGGCTGCGCCTGCATCTCACGGGCGAATCGGTGAGCGATATGTCCGACGCGGCCGGCACCCTCTGGCTCGACACCGGTCGGCGCGACTGGTCTGAGACCCTGCTGGCCGCCACCGGCTTGGACCGCTCCCACATGCCGCGCTTGGTCGAGGGCAACGCGGTCTCGGCCTGCCTCAAGCCCGAATGGTGCGCGCGCTGGGGCTTGCCAGCGCGTGTCCCGGTGGCCGGCGGCGCGGGAGACAACGCGGCCAGCGCCATGGGCATGGGGCTCACCGAGCCCGGGCAGGGGTTTGTATCGCTGGGCACCTCGGGCGTGGTGTTTGTCTGTGGCCAACGTTTTGCCCCCAACCCGGCGCGGGCGGTGCACGCCTTCTGCCACGCGCTGCCCGGGCGCTGGCACCAGATGTCGGTGATGCTCAGCGCGGCCAGCGCACTCAGCTGGGCCAGCCGGGTGTTGGGCTACCCGAACGAAGCGGCGTTGACCGAAGACGCAGCCACGCTCACGCCCGATCAGCAAGACCGTGCGCCGCTGTTTCTGCCCTACCTCAGCGGCGAGCGCTCGCCGCACAACAACCCGCTGGCCCAGGGCGCCTGGGCGGGCATGACACAGGCCCACGGCCGTGCCGACCTGGCCTACGCGGTGGCCGAGGGGGTGGGCTTTGGCCTGCTTGACGGCCTCTTGACCTTGGACCCCGGGGTGGGCGGTTGGCACGTCCTGTCGCTGGTGGGTGGCGGTGCGCGCAGCCCTTGGTGGGCGCAGCAGCTGGCCCACATCCTGGGGGTGTCGCTGCACATCCACAGCGGTGCGGAGCGCGGCGCCGCCTTGGGCGCGGCCCGGCTGGGTTGGCTGGCTGCCGGCGGCGGCCTGGCCGAGGTCTGCCCCACACCGCCGGTGGCGCAGCATCTGGCGTGCGACGCCGCTGTCCACCAGCGCCTGCGGCAGCGTCACACGCGTTTTCAGGCCCTGTACCCAGCCCTTCACCCAGTCGCACAGCCGTCGCCAAGCACCCCTTGAATCCCGTCCTAGGGGGTACAGCCTTCCCGTGGCTTTAAAATTACGATAAGCGAAATTGATTTACGCATGTTGAATTTTGCGCTACAGTCCCGGCCACACCCGAGGACGACATGGGCACCTATACCTATCCCACGTTTGCTTACCGCAGCGCCGCCGACCTGATGGCGGACGCACCGCAGCGCCGGCCGCTGATCGTGATTGGCGCCGGCCCGGTGGGCCTGTGTGCGGCCATCGACGCGCGCCTGCGCGGGCTCGATGTGCTGTTGTTTGACGAGGACGACAGCGTGTCCTTCGGCTCGCGCGCGGTTTGTTACGCCAAACGCACGCTCGAAATCCTCGACCGCTACGGCGTTGGCGAGGCCCTGTGCCAGAAGGGCGTGAGCTGGAGCGTGGGCCGCACCTTTGTGCGCGAGGAAGAGGTCTACCGCTTCAACCTGGTGCCCGACGCCGGCCACCACCGGCCCGGCATGATCAATCTGCAGCAGTACCACTTGGAAGAGGCGCTGGTGGCGCGTGCGGTCGAACTCGGCGCCGACCTGCGCTGGAAATACAAGGTGGTGGGCGTGCAGCCGCTGGACAACGGCGCGCGCGTCACGGTGGAGACGCCCGAAGGCCACTTCACCATCGAAGCCGACTGGCTGATCGTGGCCGACGGTGCCCGCAGCCCGGTGCGCCACCAGCTGGGCCTGGACATGGAAGGCCAGGTCTTCAAGGACCGTTTCCTGATCGCCGATGTGGTGATGGAGGTGGACTTCCCGGCCGAGCGCTGGTTCTGGTTC
>Ga0169931_10013724_pt1 | contig 11033 bp, 8 predicted proteins | sample Kivu_15m_20L_FD_129675 | JGI IMG/M metagenome (GOLD analysis project Ga0169931, IMG submission 129675) | Freshwater microbial communities from Lake Kivu, Western Province, Rwanda to study Microbial Dark Matter (Phase II) - Kivu_15m_20L... | ecosystem: Environmental > Aquatic > Freshwater > Lake ... | reverse complement strand
GTACCCGTTTTAACTCCTCTACAGAAGGCTGTAAAGCGCACCCCACAAGTAGAGAAAATAAAAAAATCCCTAGAAATGACTTTATGAAACCCATTGAGAACATCTGCGGTTTTCCCGGTGATCCTAAAAGCAAAAAAACAAATTCTAATTTTCGACTCTGAGAATTCTAACTCGCCTATTCTCATCAGCAAAAGGATCATCCCGATTATAAAGCTCAGTAAACCCCTTACCCTTTGCTGTCATAAGGGAGTCGTCTACTCCGGATTTCCTCAATACGCTCATCACCGATCGTGCTCGTCTCTGTGAAAGATCCATATTATAAGAAAACGACCCCTTTCGATCCGTATGCCCCTCAATAATAAAATATGTACCACTGCCTATACTTTTCTTCATAAAATTGGCTAAGCGCTCGATTTGTAAAATATCTTCCTCAGAGATACGGTGCGAATTAAAATCAAATAAAACTTTGAAATCTAATGCCTTGGGCTGAATACTCGTATTACGAGTTCCCAAGCTTCGCGTTCCGGAACTACGCATTGTTGAATCAGGCTGCGACCATTCCTTCAACTCTTCGTCCGAGAAATCCTTTAGGGACCTAAGATCCTTTGAAAAGGCAAAGTTCCCTGCAGTTTGGAAGAAAAATAATGTCAAAAAAATTATCATTTTCATGGTGACTCCACAATTGAAATTAACTCCGCACCGAATCTATTCCGATTAGCCCACCCGCCTTTTCCATCACCCGAAAAAATATTTATTAAGTTTTTTCGTCCCGAAAAATCAGTTTTTTCAGAAAAGAAACCTGAATTCACTGATTTACTCAGAAGCTTCACACCCAAATTCTTCTCTGAAACAACAACTAAGAGACTTGTCAGACCTTTGGGTCCCTCGGTAGTCATTCGCCAAGTAGGTCCTGGCAGAGGAAACCGAAAACCTCTCTTTATGCGATTAAAGTCTTCTTGGTCATTTGGAAAAAGAAGCGTAAATGTTTTTTGGTCACTACCAAGATGTAATACGTAGAGAAACCCATCTATATTCGATCGAACCGAAAAATTGTAGTCTTGGCCGATCTTTTGCTCACGACTCAAGCCGAGCACTTCGACCGTCACCCTAGAATCACGTGATTCATGTATGTCTGTCAAAGTCGCCATAGCCTCTTGATATAGAAGCTTTGGGTTTGTACTCGAAAGTCGTGAAAGCTCTTCGAGTTGTTCGTTTGCTTCAGTAATTGTCTCCATTAGGAAGGCTATTCTTTGCTCCCGCTCCTTTTCTGCATCCTCAGCCTGCGGTGGTTCAAGCGAGGGCCTACGCGGGCTCTCAACTTCCGCTAGTCGCTCTTTCTCACGCCTTTCAAGTTCAGCCTGCTCGGCAAGCTCAGCCTGTTTCTGGCGCTGCTGCTCTTGGGCAAGGCGTTCGGCCTCTATGCGTTCCCGCTCCAACCGCTCGCGCTCTCGTTCTATACGCTGGGCAAGCTCTACCTGCTCTCGGCGCTGCGCTTCTTGGGCAAGGCGTTCAGCCTCTAAGCGTTCCCGCTCCTGCCGTTCGCGCTCGCGTTCTCGTTCTATACGCTGGGCAAGCTCTGCCTGCTCACGACGCTGCCTTTCCTGGGCGAGGCGTTCGGCCTCTATGCGTTCCCGCTCCTGCCGTTCGCGCTCGCGTTCTCGTTCTATACGCTGGGCAAGCTCTGCCCGCTCACGGCGCTGCGCTTCTTGGGCAAGGCGTTCAGCCTCTATGCGTTCCCGCTCCCGCCGTTCGCGCTCGCGTTCTCGTTCTATACGCTGGGCAAGCTCTGCCTGCTCTCGGCGTTGCGCTTCTTGGGCAAGGCGTTCAGCCTCTATGCGTTCCCGCTCCCGCCGTTCGCGCTCGCGTTCTCGTTCTATACGCTGGGCAAGCTCTGCCTGCTCTCGGCGTTGCCTTTCTTGGGCAAGCCGCTCAGCCTCGACACGCTCCTTCTCGCGCTTCTCACGTTCAGCTTGTTCGGCAAGCTCAGCTTGTTTCTGACGCTGCCTCTCCTGAGCAACACGGTTAGCCTCAGCCTGCTCAGCCGCTATCTGCTCCTTCGCAAACCTCTGGCGATCGGCAAGCTGCCTTCGCTGTTCATCTAGCAAAATTCCGCTCACAGGCGGCTCGGGACCCGAAGCGCCCACTTCCAGGCCAGGAAAAATGATTCGCTGACTGGCCCTAAATCCCACGGTGCTGGGAAGGCCGGGAGGCGGGAGCTTATGCTTCGAGACATTCTCTTGGGTACAAACCTGTAACTCGGCTAGAGAAATTGAGCCACTCCTATCCAGATCCTTAGCACCGCCACTTAAGCAGGCTAGCAGCGCAGACGTGGCAAGCCCGCCTGTCTCAGAACTAGTCCAAGCAACCTCATTAGCCGATGCGGCATGTACCTGAATAACATTACTCTCAAATAAGGCTGATCTTCCACGAGTTCCACTCCGCACGACAGCTTGCCCAGAATAATTGACAGTGGCATGACAACGGTTATTAGGGTCATAAGCGTTCGACGCTTTAGGAACGTACTTACTCAAACCCTTGGCGGACCTGGTGCCCGAGGAATAAACCAAGCCGGCAGAATGGCATGAATCCACCATAAAAAAGACGTTCCTAGCGCTTCTCGCAACCTTATTCAATAACGCACCAAAGTCCTCAACAGTAAGCATTGACCGGGAATCGTTTGTGGCGTTATAGGGAACATAGGCTTCCCTGCAGCAGAAATCCGCTCCACAGTTCTTTATGCTGGGATCGTAAAACCTTGCGCCATGACCTGAAAAATAAATAAACGCGTCTTTACTACCGTCTACAACGGAAGCAAGTCGACCCATTTCATAGAGTATCCTCTCGCGAGTCGCGTAGCTGTCTTGGAGAATAACGAATCCAGACGATTCAAAGCCTAGCCTTCTTGCAATCTCTCGGGCAGAAGAAACGTCATGCTGGGTACCCGGAAGCGGAGGAATGTCCGCTCGCTCGAATGACCCTATTGTGATAATCAGACCATGAGAACTGCTCGCAACACCAGGGGACCAAGGGACAAATGACACCCAAAGGCACACCGCAAGTACTACAAACCGAGAGAAGCCCTTCATCACAATCCAAGCCTTATGGCAGATGATTGAAAATATCAACGAAAAACTCGTCGCAGACGAAACCGAACCTTAAAGTCCCCTGTGCTTTTCGCCTCGGAAGGAATACCAAAAGGGGTATCAAGAGGTGGATCAATCTTTTTATTCGAGGACGCCGCAACAGAATCACGAAAACCTAAATAATAAGCGCCTGGGCCTTCAAATCGAGACACAAAAACCTCTTTACCCTGAGGTGTAAAAACCGAGAAATCGTCGACGTGAACACCAGCACGAGCGCAAAAAATAAGCATTTCAGCCCGTTGCAACCTATTCTCCAAAGTAGGTACAAAGAGCCCAGCGAGAAACGGAAAAATAAAAATACTAGCCACAACCATGTAGAATAAGGCAACAATATATTGCGGGGTGGCAGCTAGCGCAATATGAAAGCGTTCTACAAATTGATACCTTGGGCGATCTAAAAGATCTTTGTACAAAAGATCTAAACTCCCGCCACCTCTCAAAATTTTTATATCGACTTCCAAATCCAACTGCTTTAAGAAAAATGCAGCTAAGACTTCGCTTGAAAATATATGAGTAAACAAAACTGAAGCCACGAAAACAGAGACAATCAGACTCGGTGCGATTACTAAGACAAGAGATCCCCAAAACCATTTTATTGGTGCTCTATCCGTGTACTTCTGCAACCTACGTGGCGAAAAAAAAAGTAAATTCCCAAAAAAAACTGGAATAAGACACAAGAATGCAAAAAAAACAGAAACAAAGCCGAATACGGTTATGAGAAAAATATTGTCTACCCAGTATTTACTGAAGCCTCCATTAAGATCAGCAATTAGAAAAAAAAATGCGTATGACAACCCTACAATAAGTACAAAAAAGTAAAATCGGTTAAGCTGAGATAAAGACTGCATATATTGCCTTAGAAATACCCGAGCATCGTGCGTCGGAGGCTTGCCTTATAAGACATTATTCCCAACTGGTACAAACGGGAAATTCGCCTAATACTAATGCGACGATTCAGCTTCAAACTTATACTGTTTGCAGTAAATGGTCTTTTTCCGTCCCCAATATAAATTAGTAAAAAATCAATTAGTAAAAGCGTAAGTATCAGAAAAGTTAGAAAAAACCAACTCAACATTTTATACTCTGTTACATGCCGCCAGATGTCTGATACCTTGCCACTATTTGTAATAAGGAAGTTATACACCCCCTGCCGCAACCCTAAGATTTCCTCACGCCCACGCTCAACGGCATCTATCCTATAACTAGCATCACGCCTCAAATCATCTAAACACGATATAAAGTTCTCACTGTCAGGCGGACATTCATCCTGAACCGATCGGAAAAACGGTGATTCGTCAATTTTCGCAGCATAGGTTAAAAGGGGGCTGGCAGGATCCAGATGCCTTATCGGAAGGGCCTGACGCACGATTGTAACCTCTGGTGACTGGGGAACGGGGACTGGTGGTTTATCCTCCTCCGGCCCCTTAAAGTCGCGTGCTAGTTTTGGGTATTCACGTATGGCCTGAGATACGCGCGCTACAACTCCATTAGAAATTCTTTGCGGGAGATCGGTAAGCAAGCCATCCTCTGCGAATCGCAAGACAAACTCAGAGGCGAACGGACTCATCCGTCGTGAACAGTTGCCTTGATTATCAAGGGGCCCTAGGCAATCACCGCCCGCCGAATCATTCGCTAGTTGACCAGCGCTTACTGAGGATAAACCAATAAAGTTAGAAGCATCCGGCGGTCGAAACGCCGACAAACTGCGTAAACCAGCCCGTGTATCAATTAACTCTCGGCAAGCATCCAAAACGAAAAAAGCAAAATAAGGGTTCTTTTCAAGGATTCTACTGTACCACTGATGAAGGTTATGACGAAACTTGAACTCATCCGACAAAGAGACGCGATCAACCGACAATAAAAAATTCGAACCGTCTGCTTGAAAGCCGTGCCCAGCAACATAGAGCACAATAAGATCATTAGAAGTAACCCTGGCCACAAACTCAAGCAACAACCGTTCAGTATCTAAGAACGACTTGTTCTCAATAACCGAGACTTCATAACCCGCGTTAACAAACACTTCACGAACCTTCACTAGATCGGCCTCAACACCAGGCAGCGCACTATGGGGCCTTGTGTATCCGCTATTTGCAACAATCAGTGCTCGTCGTTGAATCGAGAAAAAATTTGCCTCAGAATCAGTAAAGCCAATCCTTCTTCTCGCTGCAAAATCATTCACTAGACCTAAACGCTCACGATCCTTAAAAACGCTGTCTCGAAGATCAACATCAAATCCCTTATAGCTGGCAATCGACAAAGTTCGCTCTCGCTCCGAGAGGTCTGCCAAGACTTTCGGATCGGTGAGAAGAAATACAGCCAATGAAGAGGAAAAAAAAACAGAAAGAATCAAAGTTAAAACGAGTTCAAGCTTAACCACCAGACTCTCGCGTATGGAATACGCTCTGTACGACAACTCAGTAAGAAATTGATTCAAAAACCACGTTCTTAAGAAAAAAATAAGCAGAAAGACCAAAAGGAAAATGAAGGAGAGTGCTACACCCGTGGCAAGTGCACCTTTCGTTCCGGCAATGAACACAACCACAGCTAGCGCACCCAGAAAAGCATAAATAACACGCCATAATACTGCCACGGCAAAGAAAGTGCTTCTATCGGCTGGCATGCGATCCACAATCTCCCGGCTAAGGCCTACCATTTGCCAAATCAAGCGGTAACTCCGTTTAAGAGGGAAACTAAGCTGGCATCATCCCGAAAAAACACATTCCTACAATCACGTTTTTGGCTCACTGCGTAGATTCACGTCTACGTACTTGGACGGGTCCTTATCAATATCTGCACTAACCAGTTCATAGAACTTCTCCTGGGCCTGTTTTGTTAACTTAAGCTCCACTTCGGCGCGCTCAGACGTCTCTTGATTCACCTTCTTTGCTGGGTAATAAGTTGCATTTTCAAGAGACTTTGAGGCCTCTGCAGGATTATCAGAACTTGCTGATGAGGTTATCTCAATTCCAGCCTTGGCCAACGCTAGGCGCTTTTGGTTTTCCTTTAAAAAGTCATAGGTGCTATTGGGTATCATCAATTTAAAGAGAACTGGGCACCACTCCAAAGCAACAAAAAGCAAACTAATCACCCAACTTGCGGCAGGGTAAAGCTCATGCGCCAGAGAAATTCGCTTCATTAATCCATCATGCTGAGCTGCGACTGTTTCCGCCTTTCCTAAAAGAGAATCTCTCGCTTCCTTTAAATTGCCAAAATCGCTATCGAGTTCGTTAAGTCGAGTCTCTAGCTTCGCTAACTCTATTTGACTGTCTGCGCGAAACTTCTCAAGCTCTTGATTCAACCGATCTAATACCACTTTTTTCGCCGCCGCGATCTTTCCCGCACCCTGGGTTCCAGTGCCTCCACTTCCATCTAACTCCCTTCGATAGTCTCGGTCAGCCTCATCGCGGCGATTTTGAAACGCTTGAATCTCATCCTCTATTTTTTTTCGGTCAGCCAAAACTTCATTGCGTCGTGTCTCGAAGTCATTTACCCTAACATTATGTTCGTCAAGTTCCTTCTTGAAGTATTCTTCCTTCTTTACCTGCTGCTGTTTGGATAACTCAAAATTTATTTCAGATTCCATCAGCTTGATTTCTATAGGCTTCGCTAACGTCAAACCTATAAAACCTGCGATAACTAGCCTTGGTAAAGCGGACCCCAATTCGCGAAGAGTTATTTTTTCCGAACCATCACCACCGCTAGACACCGAAACAATAAAACGATCCATATTAAAAATAATTAAGCCCCAAACCAAACCAAAGAAAATTGCGTAAATCCAAGGCTGCGTCCGGAATATGATCGAAAAGGCATAAGATCCTACAAAGAAAGCTAAAACAGCGGTGGTTAGCACAACGCCACCTATACCCATTAGTTTTACTTGATCGTAACGAGGACACCTCTTAAGTAATTCTTGATCAGCCCCGGCACTAAAGAATAAGAATTTTTCCAACGGATTAAATTGTGTCCGATAGCTATAGTGATCTTCCAGGATACTCTCCTGATTAACAGCGATGTCTTGGCTCATTTCTTTTCCTCTAGGAACTAGGGTCAGTTTGCGCAAACTACAGGGTCTAAATCCATAAAAATAGATACCATTCGATGCCTTTGTTTCAACGATTTAAGCTCTATTTGTCCTACCGAAACATTTGGCGAGCAAGCGCGACAAATGATTTGCCGAGCATCTAAGCGTGGCGGTCGAGTACGTACCAATAACGGCGCTACAACAAAAGTGGCAACTTTGGCACCACCATACGAAGAGCCAAGTCGATTATCACGAAAACAAATTGGCAACGGTTGATTGCGAAGTGCTGCCACAGCAGTCGCTGTGAGCCCTAAACGTGGAACGCCGAGAAAATCGATTTCAATCGGATAAACATGAGGGGCTAGTTCGGCTTTGATCTGCGCCGTCGCTGACTCGGAGAATAGCGCAGTCACAGTACCACCGAGGCCAACAGCTCGTACCTTAACAACCTGACCCACAGGAACGTTGACATCAAATGTTGATTGGTCCGGTAGTACTGCCAAGAACAGCCTCAGGTAACGCTTTGACTTTCCAGACTGCCCCAATGGGCGCGATACATTCACGTACAAGGCCCCTGCGCCAGCCACGGTAAGTCGCAGAGTGCTGTCTCTATTTTCAAACAAAATTTCGCTCGACCTAAACTCGCCCGACAGGCTCGGACGAGAGACAAGGCTCCGAAGACTTCGAATCAGGGATTTCAAGGCGTTCTGCATACGATGACAATCTCCACGCGTCTGTCGAGCGGCGATGGCGACTCCTGGCTAGAGAAAAGCGGAAGTCGCCCTCCTAGGCCATAGGCGCTAACCTTGGAACCCTGAAGTTCGACGTAGTTTAGCAAAATATCTCTTAAATTTATCGCTCTCGCCTGACTCAAAACCAGGTTGTAGTCATCCCCGCCAGAGGGATCGCTGTGACCAACAACGTCGATTGACTCGATTTCGGCCCGATTAAGGACCTTTGAGAGCCGCTGAACGACCCCAACAGCGCGCGGAGACAGTTCCGAGGAATCTTTCTGGAAAACAGCATCCTCCCCCAGGTAGATCACCCGAGTCTGGGCCGATGCGCTATCGCATAACTTCTGTGAGGGAAACCACCCTTCGAATTCCGAAAGAACCACCCGTCCGCCAAGCGACCCACCGCCAGCGGAACCCAGGTTACGAACATCGCGATCTAGGGTGTCACCCGAGACAATGTTCCAAAGACTATTTTTTGCTGTTTCCGCTAATTCGGCCAGCCTGTCTACACCGGTAAGCCCCCCGAGACTGCGCTCCGCCTCCCTGCCTGAGCTAGACACCCGCTCTTGCCCACCAGCGCTCAAGCCTTCGCGCCGCTCAGAACACAGCAACGGGGACTGGATCAAAATCATTAAGCAACAGGCTAACCAAAGCGCGTGTGATAGGCACCGACTCCGAGCGCCGGGTATCCACGCCGATATCAGTAACAACGACGTGGCAAGAATGGCGGTAGTCTCTCGTCTATCGATCAGGCATAGGTGGTTAGAGAAGACATTAAAGCTCAATGCAATAAAGGTAATCCAAAGCAGCGGCGCCGCCCAAGTACCTAAGCGACTTGTCCAAAGGACGTTGGATAATCGGCTGATAACGCATGCGGTAGCTGTAATCAACAGATAAAGCGCCGCATACATACCATCAAGGCTTAGGTAGATTAGTGCTGCTAGAAAAAACACCCACAATGGTCGGCAGAAGAGACAGTTAGAAGGCGCCTGTCGAGCTGGTACTAGGGGTTGATCTACCGGTATGCCCTCGGAACCTTGCGTCGCCGTCGGACTCGCTGCGGCTGCCATTGGCTGACTTGTACCTGCTGTTTGCTGGCTAGGTTCTGCCGTTGCTCCGGTGCTCGCAGCACTTTGAAACCCCGCAGACATGATCGGGGCTTCGGTAAGTCCGTGCTTTATATCGGGACTAGGTGGCCCTTGGTCATCAGATGACAAAGCCACCGCCTCCTGCACCTGTGACTCATCCGCCGCGTCGGCGCCCGTGGAAGTAACAAGCGACTCAGGGTGAGGGTTATCCGAGGTAGCCGGCTTCTCCAGAGGGTCTGGCTTTTTTATCGGTACTCGCCTCATCAGGGCGCGCCCTTGTATGCGACCTAATCGTTGAACCCGTTTTGACTCCGTCGCGCCCGCGAAATCATCAAAAAATCGAGTTTTGGGTTCGAGAACAATGATTTGGTCAAAAAAGCCTTCCAAAAGCCAGCCTGCTTGATCCCGCTTTCGGGTATCGAAACTCACATGAGCCGCAGAAGCAAGCGGCAGGCAAAGGCTGCTAGGCAACGCTGCGAGAGCCTGAACCTCGCCATCACTAATGACACGCGCTTTAGATAAAAATACCCGGTAGGGAGCAGTTGGCTTATCCGTTAACTCTTCAGCGGAGGTTCCAGTAACAGGCCGAAACTGCTGGTAGTCTGCATCAACCTCACCATCGAGCCAATACGGCTGGTGGTGCGCCTCTAAATCGAGTGCAGTGAAGCTAGTCATAGTGCGGTGCTAGTCGCTTACGCTTGACCGATCAAGATAGCCCCTTCTAAATCACAGACCATCAAGCCCCCCTTTAAGCAACCACGGGTTTGCCAGCAAATAGCCCATCAGAACTCCTCTGATCTCAAAAGCAGTGCAACCACCGCGCTAACCTTAGCTCAGGCTTAAGCCGCTTTACCGTGCGAGCCCAGTGCTTACGATAGGCCGCCACGGGCATAAGAGCGACCGCTACTTTCGCGGCGCCCCAGCAATACTGCGCATAAAGTCGCGGCGGGACAAGGGATCTAAACCGCGCAGATCAGGTAGCTCAAAGGTACCTAAGTCCTGCGTTACACCATCCTGTAAGCCGCTAACAGGATTAGGCGTTAGGAAGTCAACGTCATTTATTGGATCGCTTCTAAAGACTTCCACATCGTCTAGCAGCAGCTGAATATAGAGGTCGGGTTGCGTCTCGCCCGGCGAATCAACGGAGGACGCGAGACCTAAATTAAACTGAAAGGCAACATTACCGCTTGAGTCTGGAACCGCCTCAGCCAGCACATCATCGCTTAAGGTATCTTGATCCATAAGCCGCGCCTTCATTCTCAGAAACGGTGGTTCGACACCACCGCCATGGAGTCGGGCCAAAACTCTAACAAGTCTCGCATCGGTCACTACATGCTCCTCCCAAGAAAGGATAATCGCGCATCGGAACTCCGAAAGACGCGATGACCATGCGCTTACTGGTCTCGCTGACTCTCCCGAGCTACAACTTTGAACTCATTTCAGAATTGCAGCTTGCTCTGCGAAGAATATTGAATTTGGGCTCTCTCCACAAGCCCCTGCGCTAAGTCGCTTCAAAGAGAGAGCGCCGCACAAAGAGTCGTCCCCGCCACATGCAGCATTTAGTCTCTCAGGACAGACGAACAACATGCATGAGCGGCGGACTCTAGAGAAACTGGGTCAAGACCAAAATCCCGGTATCCTCCGCGAATAACCTCAAGATAAGCGGGGCACAACTGTCCTTCCCGTTGGCAACGATCGTGCGGGACAACATAGGTGATTGCGGCCACCTCCTCATCGAGACGCTTTACTGTGATGTGTTGCCTCTGATCGGCGTTCGGCACACCTTCTTTGTGGTCTAAAACTTCCAACGTGTAATCGTCCACCTCGAAGACAACTCCTGGAACATGATCGCCTTCTGACCCCACGATATTGGCAACCAACCCATCTCGACGGCACGAAAAGTAATTAAAGACAAGGCGCCAATCGAGTAATTGGGTGGCTATGCCGTTAGTCAATTTTGCTTGGGCCCAGTGCCCGTGTTCCTTGCAGAAATCTCGCCAATCGTGAAGGTTCAAGTTGGACCCGTAGGCAAAGTAGTAAGCCATTT
>Ga0169931_10013723_pt1 | contig 11034 bp, 10 predicted proteins | sample Kivu_15m_20L_FD_129675 | JGI IMG/M metagenome (GOLD analysis project Ga0169931, IMG submission 129675) | Freshwater microbial communities from Lake Kivu, Western Province, Rwanda to study Microbial Dark Matter (Phase II) - Kivu_15m_20L... | ecosystem: Environmental > Aquatic > Freshwater > Lake... | reverse complement strand
CCCGGCCCGACCGTCCTGTTGCGGGCGGATATGGACGGCCTGCCGGTGAAGGAGCGCACGGGCCTGCCGTGGGCCAGCCGGGCCGTGGTGCGCGATTTGGCGGGGCGGGAACAGCCGGCGATGCACGCCTGCGGCCACGACCTGCACGTGACCGGGCTCATTGGCGCGGCGCGGGTCCTCGCCGCCGAACGGTCCCGCTGGTCGGGCACCCTCGTCTGCGTGGCCCAGCCGGCCGAGGAGATCGTGGCGGGCGCCCGGGCGATGCTGCGGGACGGCCTCTATACCCGGTTCCCTCGGCCGGACTTCGCGCTGGCGCTGCACGTGTCCTCCTCCCGCCAAGCGGGCGAGATCGGCTACGTCGACGGCACCCCCTACGCGAGCGTGAGCTCGGTGGATATCGTGGTGCGGGGCGTGGGCGGGCACGGGTCGCAGCCGCACACGGCGAAGGATCCCATTTTGCTGGCGGCCCAGATCATCACGGCCCTGCAGGGGATCGTGAGCCGGGAGGTGAAGCCGGGGACGCCGGCCGTGGTGACCGTGGGCACGATCCAGGGCGGGACCAAGCGCAACATCATCCCGGACGAGGTGCGGCTGGAGCTGACCCTGCGGAGCTTTGACCAGAAGGTGATGGCGCAATTGGTGGCGGCGATCCGCCGGATCTGCGCGGGGACGGCGGCCGCGGCGGGCGTGCCGGAGGACCGGTTGCCGGTGGTGACGGTGTCGCCGGAGTCGGCGCCCGTGACGACCAATGATTCCGCGCTGGTGCAGCGCCTGGCGGGAGTGTTCCGGACCTGGTTCGGGCCGGAGCGGGTCACGGCGGCGTCGCCGACCACGGGCGCGGAGGACTTTGCCGAGTACGGCCGCACCCAGCCGGCGGTGCCGATCTTCATCTGGAGCGTCGGGGCCGCGGATCCGGCCCGGTATGCGGCGGCGGCGCGCGGGGGACCGTCCGCGCCCGCGAACCATTCGCCCGAGGCCGTGTTCGTGGCGGATCCTACCTTGCGCACCAGCGTGGCCTCTTTGGCGGCCGCGGTCCTCGAGCTGGCGCCCCGCCGCTGAATCTTCCTTTTCCTTCCCCAATGCCCTCCGCTCCCCTCAGCCGCCGTCACTTCCTCCAGCGCGCCGCGCTGGCCAGCGCCCCGTTGCTCCTGCCCGCCCGGGTGTGGGCCCAGGCCACCGCCCCGAGCCGCCGTTACACCGTCGGCTGCATCGGGATGGGCAAGCAGATGGGCGGCCACCTCCGCAACCTGCTCCAGCGCGATGACATCCAGGTGCTGGCGGTGTGCGACGTCGACACGACCCGCCGCGAGGACGCCAAGCGCCGGGTCGACGCCGCCCACGCCAAGAAGGCCGGCACCGGCACCGCGGCGACCTGCGCCGCCTACAATGATTTCCGGGAGGTGCTCGCGCGGAAGGACATCGACATCGTGGTGATCGCGACCCCCGACCACTGGCACGCCTACATCGCCATTGCGGCGGTGAAGGCCGGCAAGGACGTCTATTGCGAGAAGCCGCTCACCCACAATGTCCGGGAGGCGGTCGAGCTGGTGAAGGCCGTGCGCGCGACCGGCCGGGTGTTCCAGGTGGGCTCGCAGCAGCGTTCGTCGAAGGAGTTCCGGGTCGCGGCGGAGCTGGTCCGCAACGGCGTCATCGGGCGGGTGCACGCGGTGGGCGTTTCCTTCGGGGATCCGGCCAAGCCCTACACGATGCCGGCGGAGACCCTGGAGCCCGGGCTCGACTGGAACCTGTGGTGCGGGCCGGGCCCGCTGGTGAACTATAACCCGATGCTGGCGCCGCGGGGCCTGCACAATCACTTCCCCGATTGGCGCAAGACCTGGGAGTTCGGTGGCGGGATGATCACCGATTGGGGCGCCCACCATATCGATATCGCCCAGTGGGGCCTCGGGATGGACGAGAGCGGCCCGGTCGAGGTGCGGGCGCCGCGCGACTGGCAGGACGCGAAGCGCGGGGCGCAGCTGGTCTATGCGGACGGCACCGTCCTGACCCATATCCGGGGCAAGGGCGTGTCCTTCTTTGGCACCGAGGGGGAGGTGCACGTGAACCGGGGCCGGTTCGAGTTCATCCGCGACGGCAAGGTGCTGCGGAAGTTCTGGGACAAGGAGGTCGACAAGGGCACCTCGATGGAGCGGGAGGTGACGCTGACCGAGCGGGAGTACCTGGCCGACGCGAAGGTGCGCCTGTACAACAGCAAGAGCCATTTCGAGGACTTCATCGAGGCGGTGGGCAAGCGGAGCCGGCCGATCTGCGACGTCGCGGTGGGGGCGAGCACGGTCATCGCCTGCCACGTGATGAACTTCGCTTACCAGTACGGGGCGAACGCGCGCTGGGACCCGGCGCGGAGCCGGTTTGCCGGCTGGAACAGCGGCGGGGACTCCCGCTGGCTCACCCGCCGCTACCGCGACGGCTGGGCGGTCTGAGTTGCCCCCGCGCCGCTTCGCGCCTTACTCACGCTTATGCTGATCCGCACCCCTCGCGATTGGGAACTGCCCGAGTCCGCCTGCACCCCGGAGCGCGACTATCACCTGCGGCCGCGCCGGGATTTCCTGCGGACCCTCGGCGGCGCCGTCGCCGGGGGCCTCGCCGCGCCCTCGCTGCTATCGGGCGCGACCGCGGGTTTTCCCTCGCGGGTGAACCCGGACCACCGCGATCCCGCGCTGCAGCCGACGCCGTACGAGCTCATCACCAGTTACTGCAACTTCTACGAGTTCGGGACCGGCAAGGGGGACCCCAAGGTCAACGCCAACCGGGGCTGGAAGAGCGAGCCTTGGACCGTCGAGATCTCCGGCCTGATCCGTAATCCCCTGAAGCTTGACGCCAACGACCTGGTGACGCGGATGGGCGGGGCGGAGCAGCGCGTCTACCGTTTCCGCTGCGTCGAGGCGTGGTCGATGGTCATCCCGTGGGACGGGTTCCCGCTGTCGAAGCTCATTGCCCTGGCGGATCCGTTGCCGGAGGCCAAGTTCGTCACCTTCACCACGTTCAACGATCCGAAGAACGTCCCGGGCCAGCGGAGTGCGGCGCTGGAGTGGCCGTATTTCGAGGGCCTGCGGTTGGACGAGGCGAACCATCCCCTGGCGTTCATCGCGACGGGCATCTATGGCCGGGCGATCCCGAACCAGAATGGTGCGCCGCTGCGGCTGGTGGTGCCGTGGAAGTACGGGTTCAAGTACGGCAAATCGATCGTGAAGATCGATTTCGTGGCCAAGCAGCCGCGCAACACGTGGCAGGTGATGACGCCCCACGAGTACGGCTTTTACGCGAACGTGAATCCGAAGGTGGATCATCCCCGCTGGTCGCAGGCGAGTGAGCGGGTGATCGGCGCCGGCGGGGCGTTGGGGCAGCGGCAGCGGACCCTGATGTTCAATGGCTACGAGGCGCAGGTCGCGCCGCTGTACGCCGGGCTGGACCTGCGCCGCAATTACTAGGCCCCGGGTGCAGCTGCTGGCCCGCATCCTGCGCCATCCGGCGACCGCGTGGTCGCTGGTGATCCTGCCGGGCCTTTGGCCGGTGTGGCCGCTGTTCGTGGTGCCGGACTTCACCGTCCTCACCGACCCGCTCAAGTACATCCTCCTGTATTGGGGTCTGGTCGCGTGCGTGCTGCTGGCGGTGGTGCTGACCTTTTCCCCGCTGCGGGTGCTGTGGCCGGGAGCCGCGGTGCCCCTAGCCCTGAATCGCCACCGGCGTCTGGTGGGCGTCGCCGCCTGCGCTTATGCGCTGCTGCACTTGGCCGCGCATACCCGGCACGTGTACGATGGCTCGTTCGACACGTTCCTGAGTGAGCTGGGGAAGCCGTTTCAACTGAAGGGCCTCGCCGCGTTGGGGCTGCTGCTGGTGCTGAGCGTGACCAGCCTGCATTGGGCGGTCCGGCGCCTCGGCGCGCGGCGCTGGAAGGCGTTGCACCGCCTGGCGTATGTGGCGGCCGCCTTGGCGGCGTGGCACCAGATCGAGGCCCGGAAGGTGTTCCCGCCCCAGGTGCTGCTGATTTTCGGCCCCGTGGTGGTCCTGCAGGCCGCGCGCTGGTGGCGTGAGCGCCGGCCGCGGGCGCCGGCGGTTTAGGCCGGGGGGGCTTACCGCGGCAGGAAGAGCGGGGCGCCCGGGCCCATCGGGATGCCGGCCCAGATCCAGAGGGACAGCAGCACCATCCAGATGACCAGAAAGACGGCCGAATAGGGCAGCATCGTGGCGATGAGCGTGCCGATGCCGGCATCCGGCTCGTACTTGTGGGCGAAGGTCAGGATCAGCGGGAAATAGCTCATCAGGGGCGTGATGATGTTGGTCACGCTGTCCCCGACCCGGAACGCCCCCTGCACCAGCTCCGGTGAATAGCCGAGGAGCATGAACATCGGGACGAACACCGGCGCGAGCAGGGCCCATTTGGCGGAGGCGCTGGAGATCAGCAGGTTCACGAACGCCGCGAACAGCACCAGGGCGATCATCAGCAGGATCGGCAGTTGCTGCAGGCCGAGGGCCGAGACCAGCCCTGCGCCCTTTACGGCCAGAATCACCCCGAGGTTCGTCCAGGTGAAGTAGGAGATGAATTGGGCGGCGAAGAAGGCCAGGACGATGAAGGAGGCCATCGCCTTCATCGTGCCGGTCATCCCGGCCATAATGTCGTGGTCGTTCCGGAGCGTCCCGGCGGCGAGGCCGTAGGCGATGCCGGGGAGGAGCCCGAAGAGGAAGATCACCGCGCCGAGCCCGCGCATGAACACCGATTGTTCGAAGGACGGGTTGCCGGGCGTGCGGAGGAAGCCGTCGGCGGGCAGCAGGCCCCAGAGGGCGAGCCCGGTGAGGGCGGCGGCGGTGGCGGCGGCCGCGATGAGTCCGCGGCGTTCCGCGGGGGAGAGCGGCTTCAGTTCATCGCGGGGCGTCTGGCCCCGGTATTCACCCAGCCGGGGGACGACCACGCGATCGGTCACCCAGGTGCCGGCGACCGTCAGCGCGAAGGTCGAGACCGCCATAAAGTAGAAGTTGGCGGTGGCGGCGACGGAGTAGCCCGGGTTGACCACGTGGGCCGCGGCCTCGGAGAGGCCGGCGAGGAGGACATCGACCGAGCCGACCAGCAGGTTGGCGCTGTAGCCGCCGGAGACCCCGGCGAAGGCGGCGGCGAGGCCCGCGAGGGGGTGGCGGCCGACCGCGTGAAAGGTGGCCGCGGCGAGCGGGATCAGCAGCACGTAGCCAACCTCGCTGCCGGCGTTGGACATGATCCCCGCGAAGACGATCATCGGCGTGACCAGCCGCCGCGGGGTGGCCAGCACGGCGAGCCGCAGGGCCGCGCCCATCAGGCCCGAGTGTTCCGCGATCCCGATGCCCAACAGGCAGACCAGCGAGATGCCGAGCGGCGGGTAGGCGAGAAAGTTGCGGATCGGCTCCAGCAGCATCCGGTGCATTCCCTCGAGCGAGAGCAGGTTGACCACGGCCACGGTTTTGCCGGTGCCGGGGTGGACCGCGGAGACGCCGGCGAGGTGGAGGAGCCACGAAAGGACCACCACCGCCGCCGCGAGGGCTAGGAAGAGGGTGGCCGGGTGGGGGAGGGCGTTGCCGGCCCGCTCCACGGCATTGAGGAAACGGGGCAGCAGGGCGGGGCGGGACGGGGTGGTTTCCGGCGGGGGCATTCCGAGGAGGAAGTGGAGACGTGCGCTCACGGCAAGCGGCGCGCGCACTTCCGCGGCGCGCGGAGACGATTCGCTGGAACCGCGAGTTGCGCGATTTTTCCCGAGCGGAAGCCGGAAACCCGCCGGGCGCGTGGCCGTCTCAACTGGTGTCGGGGTCCGGCGAGGTCAGAGGAACGCTAGGAAGTTTGAGAGACAGTCGGTTCCGGGTTCCTTGAGAGCGCAGCGGACAGAATGCCGCGGGGCACGATTCCCGCCGGGGAGGTTCCGGTGAGGTAGTGCGAGGGTCCGGTGGGACGAAGCGGAAGAAAGGGGTCCCGCGGCCAGCCCTTGGATCGGCCGCTGGGTCGGTGGTTTGGGGTGCGGCGGTCGGTCCGGTCAGGAACGGGCCCCCGCGCGTGGGCGCGGGGGCCTTTCGTCAGCGGCAGTTCGGGCCTTGGCCGGCCTAGAAGATCGAGATGGCGCGGGCGCTCTCGAAGACGACCCAGAAGATGCCGCCGAGGAGCGTGAAGCGGAGAGCCCGCTTCACGAGGGCGCGGCTGCGCAGCACGGCGGAGAGGAGGTCCGCGCGCATCCGCGGGCGGTTCGTCCCAGCCATGAAGCTCACGAAGTGCGGATTGCGGAAGCGGGCCGCATCGCGGGAGCGCGACGCGGCGGCAGTCGGGCCCTGGCGCAGACGAGAAGGGAAGCGAGCTCTCAGCACGCGGCGACTGACGAAGTTTGGGGTGGTGATTTCAAGCGGAAAGCCCCTACGGTCCCCGTTTTTCAGCGAGTTTTTTCCGCCGATGCATCATTTCCGTTATTCCGGTCCCGATCTCCACTGCGAATCCGTTGACCTAGCCGCCGTTGCGCGCCTCTACGGCACGCCGACCTACGTCTACAGCGCGACGACGATGGAGGATAATTACCTTCGCCTGCAGCGCGGGTTGGAGGGGCTCGACGCCCACCTCTGCTACGCGATGAAGGCCAATTCGAACCTGGCCGTGCTGCGGCACTTCGCGAACCTCGGGGCGGGCTTCGACCTGGTCTCGGGCGGCGAGATCCGCCGGGTGCTGGCGGCCGGCGGCAATGTCCGCGGGAGCGTGTTCGCCGGGGTGGGCAAGACGGAGGGCGAGATCGCCCTCGCGCTGGAGCACGGGATCTTCTCGTTCCACGTCGAGAGCGAGCCGGAGCTGGCGCGCATCAACCACGTGGCGGGCCGGCTCGGGGTGAAAGCGCCGGTGGCGATCCGGGTGAACCCGGACGTCGACGCGCACACGCACGCGAAGATCACGACCGGGAAGAGCGACAACAAGTTCGGCATTCCCCTGGCGCACGCGGCCGCGGCCTACGAGGCGGCCGCCCAGTACCCGCACCTGGAGATCCGGGGCGTGCAGATGCACATCGGCTCGCAGCTCACCTCCGTCGCGCCGTTCGTCGAGGCGGTGAAGAAGGTGGCTCCCTTCGCGGCCGAACTGAAGCAGCGCTACGGCATCAAATACTTCTCCATCGGGGGCGGGATGGGCATCATCTACCGGGATGCCCTCGCCAGCGGCGCCGCCCAGTGGTGGGAGGCGCAGCCGGCCGACCAGCGGCCCCTGACGCCCGAGAGCTACGGCGCGGCCCTGGTGCCGCTGCTGCAGCCGCTCGGCCTGAAGATCCTGCTGGAGCACGGGCGCTTTATGGTCGGCAACGCCGGGGCCCTCATCGCCCGGGTCGAGCACCTCAAGCGCGGGGCGAACCGGAACTTCCTCGTGGTCGATGCGGCGATGAACGACCTCGTCCGGCCCGCGATGTACGACAGTTACCACGAGATCGTGCCGCTGCACCGGGATTCGTCCCGCCGGGCGCTGGTGGCGGACATCGTCGGCCCGATCTGCGAGAGCGGCGACTGTTTCGCCAAGGAGCGGCAGCTGCAGGAGTTGGGCGAGGGGGAGATGCTGGCCTTCCTCAGTGCCGGCGCCTACGGCTACACGATGGCGAGCCGCTACAACACCCGCGGGATGGCCGCCGAGGTGATGGTCCGGGGCAGCGCCTTCGAACTGGTGAACGCCCGCGAGACCTTCGAGCAGATCATCGCCGGGGAGAAGGTGCCCGCCTTCCTGAAGTAGGCCTGCGATGCGCTTCGTCGTGGCTGGTGCCGGCGCCTGGGGAACCGCCTTCGCGGTCCATCTGGCGCGCCTCGGCCACGCGGTGGTGCTCGTCCCGCGCCGGCCGGAGCAGGCCCGGGCGCTGGCCGCGGCGCGGGAGAACGCCGAGTACCTTCCGGGCGTCGCCCTGCCCGCCGGCGTGGAGCTGGCCGGGGATCTGACCGCGGCCGCCGCCGGCGCCACGGCCGTGCTGCTGGCCTGCCCCGCGCAGGCCCTGCGGGAAACCGCCGCCCTGGCCGGGTCCGCTCCCTGGATCATCAGCCTCGCCAAGGGCCTCGAGGCCGGCACCCACGCCCGGCCGTCGGAGGTCATCGCCGCCGCCCGTCCGGGCGCCCGGGTTGCGGCCCTGAGCGGCCCGACCAACGCCCTGGGGGTCGCCCGCGCCGATCCCTCGGCGATGGTGCTCGCGGCCGACCGCTGCGACCCGGAGCTCACCGCCCTGCAGACGGCCCTCAGCGGCCCGGCCCTGCGCGTCTACGCCTCCGAGGACCTGCCCGGCGTGGAGTATGGCGGTTGCCTGAAGAACATCTATGCGATCGCGGCCGGCTGCTGTGACGGGCTGCGCTTGGGCGACAACACCAAGGCCGCCCTGCTGACGCGTGCGCTGGCCGAGATGGTCCGCGTGGGTGGGGCTTTGGGCGCGCGGACCGAGACCTTTTGCGGCCTGAGCGGTTTCGGGGATCTGGTGGCGACGTGCTATGGCGGCTGGAGCCGCAACCGGGAGTTCGGGCAGCGGATCGGCGAGGGCCGGCCGGTGGCCGAGCTGCTCGCGGGGCGCCGCACGGTGGTCGAGGGCTACCGGACGACGGAGGCCTTCGCCGCCTTGGTGCGGGAACGCGGGATCGAGGCCCCCATCCTGACGGAGACGCACGCCCTGTTGTTCACGGGCAAGCCCCCCGCCGCCGCCCTGGATTCCCTGATGCGTCGCGGCCTGCGGCGGGAATAGGGGCCGCCCGGGGCTAGTTCTGCGCCGAGACCAACGGGTGGGCCTGCCTCGCCGCTTGGACCGCGGCCGCCACTCTCTCCGGCGACAGGCGGCCGGCGGCGCGATCCGCGTCAAACCCGCGGTCGATCTGGTCGGCCAACTCCAGGAGTTTAAGCTGTTCCAGCATACGGTTAATCACCTCAAGACGCGACGGCTCCATCCGGTCGATCTCCTGATGGAAAAAACGTCGCAGGTCTTCTGGATTGGCCGCTGCCGCTTGCATCTCCGGAAGGTTGATCGCGATCGCCACGGATGACAAGTCCGCCGCCCGGCCGCGGTCCCGCTTCAGTCCAGCTCCCGCACCGCGGCGGCGAGGCGTTCCGGGGCCTCGCGCAGGGCCTCCGCCAGCGGCAGCCCCGGGGGCGAGATCGAACGCGCCACGAGGCCCGGGGGCGGTTCCGGCAACGTGGCCTGGCCGGCCAGCACCACGACCCGCTTGCCCCGCGCCAAGGCCCGCGCCGCCACCGCGCCCGGACCCTTTCCCTGCAGCGAACTGGCGTCGAAGCGTCCCTCCCCGGTCAGGACCAGGTCCGCCGCCGCCAGCCGCGCCTCCAGATCGAGCCACGCCGCGACCAAGTCGAAGCCGGGCAAGAGCCGCGCCCCGGCCGCCGCCATCAGGCCGAAGGCGATGCCCCCCGCCGCCCCCGCCCCCGGGACCTCCGCGAGGCGCTCCGGTTGCCCGCAATGGCCGCACAGGGCCCGGGCCAGCCGGACGCTCTCGGCGTCCAAGCGCGCCAGATCCTCCATTTGCAGGCCCTTCTGGGGCCCATAGGTTGCCGCGGCCCCGCGGGGGCCCGCCAAGGGGTTGGTCACGTCGCAGGCGATCCGCAGCGGCGGCAGGGCCGGGTTGACGCGCCCCGCGAAGCCCGTGGCGTCCGCCCAATGCCGCGGGATGGGGTTGGCCAAGGGAGCCCCCTGGGCGTTGACCGTCCGCGGGCCAAAGGCGGTGAGTGCGCCCAGCCCGAGATCGTGGGTCGCGCTGCCGCCCACCCCGAGCAGCACGGCGCCCGCCCCGGCCGCGGCGGCGGCGCGGATCAGTTCCCCGGTGCCCGCGGTGCTGGTTGCCCACGGGTCCCGGGCGGCCGCCGCCAGCAGCGCCAAGCCGGAGGCGGAGGCCATTTCGAGCACGGCGACCGGCCGGCCCGCGGCGCCAGCGGGCAAATCCAGCAGGGTGCGGGCGCCGGCCGGGATCCGCGCCCACGGCACCAGACCGAAGGCCGCGGTCACCGGCTGGCCCCGGGGACCGGTCACCGTTTCCGTTTGGAGGGTGCCGCCCGCGGCGCGCGTGAGGATGTCGGCGAAGCCCTCGCCCCCGTCCGCGAGGGGGCAGGCGTCCAGTTCCCAGGCGGGGTGGCGTTCGCGCAGGGCGGCCGCGGCGAGGGCGCAGGCCGCGGGGGCGGTCAGGCAGTCCTTGAACTTGTCGAACGCGAGGAGGACGCGCATCGCTCAGGCCTCCGGCAGGCGGCGGAAGCGGGGTTGGCGGACGCCCGCGAGGGTCACCTCCCCGGTGAACATCGCGGCCGGGCGGACCCAGAGGCCGCCTGCGCCATAGAGGGCCTCGTACACGACGAGGGGCTCGAGGGTCTCGGAGTGCCGGGCGAGGCCGACGACGCGGTAGCGGCCGCCCTTGTAGTGCACGTAATGGCCCGGGGTGGGCGCGGCCGGGAGGGGAGGCAGCGGGTCGTTCATCGGCGGCCCGTACTTGGGCGGGCCGGGCCGGCGCGGCGATGCTTTTCTCCGCGCCCGCGCGCCACCCGCTGGCGGGGCGGGGCCGCGGAGCGGTTTCCGGGCTTGCCTTCCCGTCTCCGCGGGGGAGCTGATCGCGCGTCAATCGAGTGTTTCATCCTCTCACTCCAAGTCCCCGGAATTCCCGCCAGGCAATTTCAGCTTGGATGCGGTGGGCACCCGCTGCTGAGGGCCGCTCGATGGCGAGGTGCTGGTCCCTGCTGCTGCCGGCCGCCCTCGCCCTCGCGGGGGCGGCGGCCGGCGGAGAGGTGCGGCGCGAGCTGTTCCTCGCCTCGCCCGGGGCGGGCACCGCCGTCCTCGCCGCGACCTACTACACGCGCCCGGAGGGCCGGGAACTCCTGTCCGTCCACCAGCTGATGTCCCGTTCGGACACCGTGGACGTGGCGTACCTGCGCCACTCCGCGGACCACGGCCGCACTTGGTCCACCCCGCTGGGCGTGCCGACCTTGGAGCCCCGGCCCGACGGGAAGTTGCGCCGGGCCCTGCGCGGCGGAGTGGCGGACCCGGTGACGGGCCGCTTCGTGCGCTTCTACCTGGAGGCCTT
>Ga0169931_10013721_pt1 | contig 11034 bp, 8 predicted proteins | sample Kivu_15m_20L_FD_129675 | JGI IMG/M metagenome (GOLD analysis project Ga0169931, IMG submission 129675) | Freshwater microbial communities from Lake Kivu, Western Province, Rwanda to study Microbial Dark Matter (Phase II) - Kivu_15m_20L... | ecosystem: Environmental > Aquatic > Freshwater > Lake ... | reverse complement strand
GTTTTGTGCTTCAAAATCTTTGAATTTTTGCCTCTAAGCTTCGAAAAAATCTCAATGACATATATCATCATTAAAAAAAGTTAGAAGCAAAAGGCACGGAAACACTTTTCTTTATTTTTCAAGAATAAGAAAGCCAGTATATTTGATTGATGAATATTAATACTTTGTTTTCATTAAGTTTTCAGATTATGATGATGAGCTAATAAATAAATAAATTGCAACTGCATGATATTTGATAAGAACGAGGATAGCTACAACGCCTGGAAAACATAAATGCACGTCTACGAGAAAAACAAACGCACCAAGAAACTTTTCTGCAAGACCATCACATAAATCAACAGAGTCACTCACGAACAAATCACACAAATCACACAAATCAAACACAACGAGTGCAGATTCAACCCCGTCCTGCAGACCTACAAAAACAAAGACGAATAAATCAATGCTGATCGCAACTTCGAAACCAGAAGAGCTCAGTCCTTAGCCAACCATCTAGTATTCGATATATTATCCAGCAACATACGATGAAATACGAGAGAATTTCGACATCGTTAACCTAAAATCGAACTTTCCTTACTAATAAAAAGCAAATAGAAAAAACTAGGTCCAGTGTGTAACATATACGACGTGATAAGCAACCAAAAACTCCCCGATTTCTACTTCTAAAAACGTTAGATTAGACTGCCCGTCGAAAAGACAAAAATACTCAACTATAACAAAGAGTTCAACATCGTCATCAATGTTTACAAATAAAATCACGAGCAAAAATTTTAGCGGTAAGAGCAGGAGCGAAACCATGCGATTACTCAGAAATACTGGAAGACGCATGATTTTGATCGAGTATACTGTAAATTTTATGATACTCAAAGAGAGGATTAGTACCAGAAAATGAGAGTGGAGAAGGCTAAGGTTCATGATTTGGATGTGGACTCGAAACAGCCGACCTCAAAAGATAATTATGCTTTGATATATGTATCGCTTATCAATGAAGCTAATCACATAAAATAACATATTTACGATTTATCCTATAGATATTTTAGATTTCTATAGATATGCTCTCTATTGTTGATTTAAATTTAAGATTAGTAAAATTGATATTATTTTGGTCTATTTATGACAATATAATTAAGATGGGATGCACCTAGGGCAAAGCTATCACCCCTGGCTCGCCCTACAAAAGAAACATGCACAACTCACTCAATCGCAGACAAAGTATAGCATAACTAACACCCCAGAAAACCCCTCACAATCCATATCATTAAAAATAAAAACAATAAAGAAAACACTGTCTAAGCAACATCTAAAAAACACCCTCATACTCAACCAGCAACCTCTCAAACTCACAACAACTTGACTCAACAAGAAACAAAAAGATAAAATCAGTCCACAAACTACACCCAACCATAGGCATGTAAAAATCATTTCTAGAAAACATCTAATAACAATAACAATAACCAAGAGATGGTGTCAATTTGAGCCCCAATCAAAAATATACACGTTTATTGAGGGTATATGATTTAGCTTGATTTATTTTGCATTTGTACGGGTTATAATCTATCATCGACAAACTGACTATATTTAGTAAGTGACATGCAATCGTCACAAGAAGATCAGCCTTAAGCAGAGGTAAGTCCTAGAGTGCAAGGAGCATACCAAGAATCAAACGAAGGCATCTCTTTTGCACTTATTAAGAAATATTGGAATTATTACTTCACCTCCCTCCCACCCGGAGATCTCCATGTATGATGTCTAATATTCAGCCCAGCAACAATTTGCATAAACTTGTGATTGCTTTCAAGAATGCAACCAGCAAACCATACTTCTAAGACCTGTTCTAAGTGCTAGACTACAGCAGACAATACTATTAGGTGAGCCTCAAATACGACACTTTGACTCCCAAACTCCTATAACACTAAAACGACTAGCTCTCCTTGGTGTTATAGTAGATATTCAAAAACTTCCAATACGACGCATGGGCGATCATCCATTCCCTCTCCCTCATCCTCCACGCCTATTTCTGCTACACAAAACAAAAACCTTCCAAAAAAGTATGCCTCCTAGTCGAAAACTACCCCTAAAGCGACATAAACTAGATAAAAGCCCATATGATCTAAAACTTCATAACTTTCTAAGCAGTTGTCATCAAAGCTTATCAAGTCAGATTAATGGCGGTTAGTATGGAATTCTAGTGTGCTGATTGTAAAGATGTTTTCAGTCATTATTTGACTGATGGGATATTTACACAGCCTAATAAATGTAAGGGAAATAAAAAGAAGGAATGCAAATCTAGGAGTTTTATGGCTAAAAAATAGAAGGTTAAAACTATTTTCATGCAGAGGATTAAAATTCAAGAGATTGATTCTGGGGGTAGAACTCCAAGACAAATCATGTGTGAATTGAGATAGAGTATAGTTGGAAGGGTCATTACTGGATAGACTATCAAACTATCAGGTATAATCAAGACATAGACGTCAGATTATAAGGATAAAAAAACACAAGGAATATTCGTGCCATACATCTTAGTAAACTCCCTCTCCCAAAAAATACAATCCCAGTTCAGCCCTCAAGACCACTAATCAATCAAATAAATGACCCTTAATCCAAACATCTTCTTCTCTATTATAAAATCATTCTGTCCTACTATCTACGGTCACTAGATAGTCAAGGCTGGCCTTATTTTGGGTATTATTGGTGGATCTAGTAAGAATATTACTGATGAATCGACTTTTAGATAGACTAGTCATATACTTTTATTAGGCGATCCTGGAATAGGTAAATCGCAGTTGTTGAAATTCGCAGTCGAGTTATTGCCGCATAGTTTGTATGTCAATGCCACTGCCACATCAACTAGTGGACTCACTGTAACTGTCAATCGAGATAGCAACTAACAATCTCTCTAAGCCGGTGCCTTAATCCTAGCAGACCACGGCATATGCGCCATCGACTAATTTGACAAAATCAGTGATTCATCCTCCCTCCTCTAAGCAATGTAACAACAAACCGTTTCAATCGCCAAAGCAGGCGTAATCTGCCAACTAAAATGCCGAGTCGGAGTCCTAGCCTCAGCCAACCCTACCCAAGGATGTTACAACCGTGGCAAATCATTCAAAGATAACACAAAAATATCAAACGCCATCCTTTCTAGATTCGATCTCATATTTTTATTGGTAGATAAACCAGATCCATAGAGAGATAAGAAGTTGGCAGAACATATCATGAAGATTCATAACAATAAGAGGAAGAGAAGATATGACTAGGAGAAGGAAATGGGGGTGTCGAGGTTTAATGTTGATCGGTATAGGGAATATTTGTCGTTGGCTGATAAGTATGCTAGGATGTGTGAGGTGGAGACGCATACATATCCGTTGGAACAGATCAAGAAGTATCTGACGTATATCAAGAAATAAATACATCCTGTATTGAGTAAATAAGCATGCTAGGTCATCAAAGGATTTTACCTCGTTCTCAGATAAAATAGCCCCAATACTTCATTTCAGATCACCAATCGACAACTATAATCCATGGTGAGACTAGCAATGGCACGCGCAAGACTGTAATGTCGAGCCATCGTCACATAATAGGACGCTATTGTAAAATATATAATATGTAGGAAATCACTCAATTGATGCAAGAGAGTCTTTTTGATTCTTTTGAAGAGATGGGATACAATATCAACTCGCTGAAGTATGAAGTAAAAAAGGCAAAAGTTTTCAAAAAAAATTCAGAATTATCACTTCCGAAACAAAGAGTGTTGTTTGTGAATACGATGCGAGAGAAAGCATAAGAAAAGTAGTCGAATATTTGGTAGTGGAACTAGTTAGTAGCTTTGGCCAAAGAACTATAGCTGAACATTGGAGATTTCTATGCTTTTGTGGATCGGCTCAACCAGGAGGGAGTTTTGTTGCAGAAGGGCAATAAGAGATATGTGTTCCAGGATACGTATGTATGATCAACCAAGATACAACCGTAGTGTTTTTATTTAAACAAGATTAAATATAGTATTTTGTACTTTTTAGTTTGATTTATAATTGTCTTAGGATGAACGTTAATAATTTAATTTAATAGTAAAATGGCCCACAGAGTAGAATACTACAACAAATAAAACAACTCCAAAACCACCACCCTACCTCACTCCAAACCCCCCAAACAATCAACTAAATATCCTTTCTAATAAACTCCCACCCGATAATCAAACCCACCCTCCTACATGCACACCAAAACCACCCCACACTAACCCTACAGTTTTGAGTAATAAATTCCACCACAAGTATCTAGATTAAAGCAACTGGACAATATCAATGTGGGTTTTGGTAAAAAAGAGAATACGAGATGGAAAAATGTGTAGATGAAGATAACTAATATGGATAGCATTCATGATAAGATTAGCAATTTGTTGAATATGGTCAATAATCGATAGTCTAGTCAGATCAAAAAGAATTAAAATTATGGGGATAAGTATGTGCCTTTGTCAGGTAAGGCGAGGTAAAGACTAATGACTCCTCAAAATCAATAAAAAGTAAAAAATTATTAGTATTATGCTTAAAATAAAGGATAGAACAATTAAACCTCAGTCTTCTCTAAGGAAAGAAGGTAGCTTAGACATAACAAATCATCAGTGAGGGTAAAAACTACATCTTAATATCAACAATCATATCAACAATCACCTTATGCTTACAAATAGACAAATAAAAAACAAATAGGAAATATCAGATCGTGTTTGAATGAATAGGATAAATATGGAAATAAAAAAGGATATTAGTAAAAACTAGAGTAGTTGAATTATGAATATGCAAGGTCTATTTCAAGAAAATATAGCAATATTGATCTATCTAACAAAAAAGATCAAGAAAGTAAGAAGAAAAATGTCTAGTAAGACGAGGTGGATCAAAAAGTATTTAATGTTTTAGAATCACCGGCACCTGCTAAGAGATAGAAAGGAACAATTTACCACAGAAAAACACCACTAAGAGAAGACAAAAACATATCTCAGTAGTTAACCCGCATCCTAAACAAATAAAAACCAACTCTTTCCTATTTAGATGAGGACAGCCTTGGCAAATTCTAAAGACGAATCTAACCAAAATACGACAAATACAGAAAATATAGAAGATAACCTTCACCAGCTTAGTAGATGGCTACTTAGAACAAAAATATAAAGACCTAACATTCAGATAGACATTTTATGCCTATATCGATGATGAATACTCCTTCCAAGAGACCTGGCTTGAATATGGTGGATTAGCAAATAAGAAGGATAAAGGATAAAATCAATTAATCTGAGAATAATAACAAGAAAATGCAACAAAGAATCAATGGCAGATAAAGATAATAGTAGTAATGCAGTAGAGTAGGCAAGATAAGGATCAACTAGACTCCCAAAAGCTATAAAAGATAAAGATAACTATAACACTAAAGATAAAGGTAGAGATAGAAGTTTGCTATCAAAGTCATGCCAGTTATCAATGATAGACCCAATACTGTAGCCATCGCTTAAAAACTACTAAGACAAATATAGTTTGATTCTAGAGTATTGAGTCAGGTAGAGGAGTTTATCAGTCTCAACTAGGAGAACAAATGGGCATAGCTTTCAAAGGAACTCATGAGGTAAGGAGTTTGTTTGACCTAACCTGAACTTAAGGCACTTTTTACTAACACCATCTCCATCTAACAAAACTCATAAAATATTTAATTCTCTCAGCTAATAGCGTAAGCTCACAAACACTGGCAAAACTAAGTATACGGATGCGCAACCCTTCGAGCCTTGAAAAACTAGAAGTTTGATAAAACTTAGCTCGATATATAAGGCAAAGGTTACATAAGTTCAGATAATTTGGTTGATTTTATCAGAAGATACACTGGTAGAAGCCATTCTAAGTAAGATCTGCAACTTATAGTCAATCGCATCAAGTTGCAGTAGAATGGCTACTAGAACGAAGGCATAAGTTTCAACGCCTTCTTGAGAATAGTAGCAATATGAATACTTATATGATCTTTATATCTTTACTTTCAATCAAATAAACTTAAAAAAGATATTTTATTTGCTATTTATCAAACTTTATCTTTGAGTTTTGTCGATTATTATTAAATATTATTTTATTATTCCAATTAATGGTGAAAGTAAACATCCTCGCTGACGCACTTCGCAACATCGTCAACGCCTAGCGCAAGGGCAAAAAGCAAGTCCTCCTCCGACCCTCCTCCAAAGTGCTCCTCAAGTTCCTCCGCATCATGCAAAAGAACAACTACATCGGCGAGTTCGAGATCATCGATGACCACAGAAGCAAAAAGATCGTAGTGGAGCTGATTGGTCGCATTAACAAGTGTGGAGTCATCTCCCCCAGGTATGATATCGAACTGGTTGATTTCGAGAAGTGGACCAGCAGTATTTTGCCTTCGAGGCAGTTTGGATTTTTGGTGTTGTCGACCAACCAGGGTATCTTCACTCATGAGGAGGCCAGAGAAAGACACATTGGTGGCAAGATCATCGGATTCTTCTATTGATTTGTAGATCATTTAACACCCACATACACTCATATATGACCATATTTGTTTAGATATAACATTCAATAAAGACTATATTATACAGACATGTTTTAGATCACTTGATGAACTATGAAAAATCTATTTTGGAACGATTAACACGATTAACTTCAAAATTGTTCTAGCGTCTAGTGAAAGGATTAAAGTATTTGAAGCTCTAATGTGATACTTAGTGGTTCATAAGAAGCATGACTCTGTATTGTTTCTATGCTAGATTGTGGTAGTATCTCATCAGACCAATATCGACTTGTTGTTAAGGTTGGTACATGATTTATACTTATTTTTGGAATCTCTAAATAATTGTTTTAGTACTCTATAGTTGCCTTATATTTGCTTAAGATTTCCTCTCCTAGCAGCTCCGTCTTTGATATGCCTGGCGTATTCATAGACCTTATAGAAACTGTTGAATAGCAGTTTAAGTGTCTATCGATACTCCCCTATCATATATCAAATCATCTATATAATCAAGGATTAGACATATGACTGGCACATCAATAAAAATCATCATCGTCTTATAACTTCCCAGCCGTATTCTTCACCACTGTTTGTTGCTTGTACAAATCAAGCACGAACTAATTACTCGATGCCTCATGAGGTTTCTTATCCTCTCTAACCTTCAACAACCTAGGAAAACGTAGTCCTATTCCTCTCAAAGGATCCGCATCTCCTATAGCACACGTATATATCGGCGACAACTACATCATCATAAAAATACCTGAAAATCTGCCCCTTTGACTTACCACACAGCACTCGGCTAGAACCACACATCCATTTTCTATGACCCCTCACTAATCCTATACTCCTTGGGCATATTAACTGCAATTTTATCCTGGAAAAACTAATGCGCCTTCTGCAATACCTAATCCGAAAACCCAGTTCCGATCTTACAAATAGTCTAATACAACTACATATCACTATTATATGCAGCTAGCAAGTATGAACCATATAATCCTTTTCTTTTGCCTACTCCGAATAATGCACCAATCGGTACGAGATCAAGGGTGTCACCTAGACCGTCTATGTAATCTTTTTTTAATTTTACCCATTACCATGACCGTCTCGAACAAGTATAGGGTGAATCTAAGTCTTTGATCATGAGCCCTTAGGTACCGTACTTTATGGCTGCTGTTAAAAACTCGTCTATTTTTTAAAAATCTTCAACCTATCGATGCTAGCTTATCGTTAATATATCCGATGATAGTATCGGTTGCAATTTAGCCAAAAACTATCTTCTTTAACTCAGCGGATAATGCGTCACAGGCTAGTTGAAGTACAATATATCAAAAGCAAACAAATTGACAAACACCTCAATCTAATTAATATTCGTATTCTTCCTCGATCTAGTCGAAAGCACCTGAAAAGGTAACAATTGTTTTGTAGTCTTGTTGATAGCAACGATCTAGCAATCTATTATGAAACTGCTGAGTTATTTCTATTTGCCTTGCATGTTGTGTTTGATATTCTAGACTAGATCCACGTATGCTTAGGTTATGTTTTATAGGTTTCGGGAGAATATTTGGATGTTGCCTTAGAAGTAATGGACTTGGCCTCTGAGACCGTCGTATTTGTACTAACAGGTTAGTCTTTTGCCTTAGAATCTGGTTAGGATGTCAGCTATGCCTCGGGTTGGTTTTGCTAACATGGGTTTGCATGGTATTCCTAGGGTCAGCTTGCATATCTATGGTAAAAGATGATAGTCTTATTTTATGTCCACTAAAGTTCGTATAAGTTTTTATTAGTTCGGGTACTATGAAACTGCTTTTTTGATTGCCAGTTAATACTGTTCAAAATTTTCTTCAGTCTGATCTTTCTTCGGAAACAGCTACTAAAACAACGCAGTTATCAAAGCCTTCTGCATAGTTTTTTCTCCCGCAGCAATCTTCAAATTCCCCTAAATCCATCTGATGATAAACTTACTCTCCTAATTAACCGAATCCAACAACAAACCCACAAGTATCGACTCCTTCTCAGCCTGTGAGTTATTCCCCTTGGTATTACCTATTTTGATGAAACTATCAAATATTTTTTAAATCGTCAAGGGAACTTTCTTTTTGTTGGTTTTAAAGAACGAGTCCATGGTTTTTTGTGTTGATTTTGAACTCTGTGCCACCTACCCCAAATCACCCAATTTGTTAATTTGATCACGAACTTGTTTCTATGACATCCCACAACTTCTTGCCACCGATCTAACCAATATCTCCTTACCTATAAACAACTAATTTTTTTAATACTCAGGCCCGCATTTGATGATCGACAACCAATACCCTCTAACGAGATCATCAGTGGATCTACGGATTAGTTACTTGAACATGGATGATAGATAGTTTTTTTGAGTATTTTTGGAATTTTAGCCTTTGGAGAGACCTACTTTTTAGTAGACCTGGGTTAGCATGCTGAAGGGGAGTTTTTAGGCTTAGTTCTAGGGAGATTGTTTGTTCTACTTTTTGGAGAGCGAATGCATGGAGGGTAAATATATAAAATAGATAAATTGCGCAACTATTAAATCAACTAACCGTAAAAACATAAAAAATAATATTTTACAATATATTCTTGTATTTTTGTAACTTATTCTCTATATTTTTGTATTTTTCTTTTATTAATCGTCAGAATGCTTCCTTTGTTCGATATTCAGTTGATTAGAATAATATATATAAATGGGAAATTCCAGCCCCTCCAGCAAAAACCTCAACATCTTCATCTAGACCTAAAAACCATTCTACAACTCCGGCTCCTCCATCTAGGGCGCTGTCTTCGTCTAAGCCAAGTAAAACTTCAAATTCGACGCCCTCTACATCCGCATCTAAGGTATTTTCTATCCCACTCAGGTGATTAATGGTGCCAATGGTTCTAGGGTACCAGTAAAAACAGAGTAAAATACACAGGCTCATAACATTTCTACTCGATATAGTACCTACTCATGAAATACTAAGACCAGGTACTGGAACAAGGTAAATATGTTTATCCATTTTCTATATAACTTTCATAGAATTTACCAGGATCATTCTAATCAGCCAAGTTTTAAGCCAAAATATAGTATAAATTAGTAGCCTATTTTGCAAGTTATAACTGTGCAGAACAGTATCAAGTATGTTCTTTACCTTTGTTGGTTAGGTAACCTTTCAGGCAGGAATTGGTGTCGTACGAGGGTGAGTCTACTAAAAATCCAGTTAAATTTGGATGTTGTAATCAAGGATAAGTCACCATCAAGGCACATTTTTAACGTATATATACATATATCAAGGTAACGTCAGTTACGAGGGAGAGAAAGTACGCGTTGATATGATCGTCAACAATAAATAAGGAAGTGATTAAGTCAGTGCGGTTGAAGTAAGGTTAGTCCAGTATACTTTTATTTCTGCCAATAACGGTGTCTCCCGTACCTACAAACATACGATATATAAGCATAACATGGATAAACGTGTTTTGAAAGGATAATAAAAAAAACTAACCCACTAGATACAAGTTCCAGATATCCCACATCAAACTGCAATCAGCACCCTTGTAGCCAATTACTACAGGATATAAGTATGCTGCAACATGGGTACTTTTTCAAGCGAAAATCCATCGATATACGCTCCTTTGTTTATTTTGAAAAGATTTTTGAATAACAAACACGCTCCTAATAAAAGTTTGAATACTAGACGGAATAGTAGGGAGAGAGACAGGAAGGATAGGCAGTACAAATATTAGAGGCCTACTTTGTTCAGAGCACCAGAGTATTGGTTCAAGAAGAATAGAAATTTGTCGGTTATGAATTTCAGGTTGGATGATATTGTGGATAAGAGTTAAGTATCAGCTATGAGGCAAGGGTATTGACATTAATGATTCTGATAATGTTTACTCATTAAAAATAGTATATATTATATATTTTTGTATGGATTCGAGTATTTATCTATGTAATTCTATGCATAAAACTAGACTATAGTATATAAACTAAAACCGATTTACTATAATAATATTTAAACTATATACCTCATCATAAAGTATTCAATAAATAATTATTTTTGGCGCTTCCACTATATTTCCTCAAATCCATTGAATTTTCCATAAAAACTGGTTGGTGACTATTCCATGGAGTCATAATTGATAATTTATTATTCTTTTTGTATATCGCATATGCCCAAACGAGCCCGAAACCCAACCAAACCCCCCAAACGCCAAAAAGGCCCATAACGCCTAAAACACAACTAATATCGAGCCATGATCAGAAGCAAACTATCTGGCAAGTCAACCCCCAGAATCATCCATGCCACCATGGGTACAAAATTGAAACAAATCATGCACTAATAAATGCTCTAATGCCCTATCTGCCTACAATTACTACTAAAACCAGTGATCGCATAGTGCGGACATGTTTTTTGTTTGTCTTGCGCGTAGTAATTAGCCAGGAATAAGTATGCATGTGGGGTGTGCCATACTCATCGACCTACCGTTGATGTTTTTTTGGATAAGAAAGGGGAGATACTAGTACAATCGCATTTGAAGAGTTGTCAT
>Ga0169931_10013720_pt1 | contig 11034 bp, 12 predicted proteins | sample Kivu_15m_20L_FD_129675 | JGI IMG/M metagenome (GOLD analysis project Ga0169931, IMG submission 129675) | Freshwater microbial communities from Lake Kivu, Western Province, Rwanda to study Microbial Dark Matter (Phase II) - Kivu_15m_20L... | ecosystem: Environmental > Aquatic > Freshwater > Lake... | reverse complement strand
TGCCTCGATAGCTACCTTGGCTTTGAACTCAGCTCTAAATGATCGTTTGATTCTTTTCATAATTAAGACAGGTGTTTAAAGTTACAACTTTATTACTTGTCCTAATTTTGGGGTCCACTACAGTATGAAAGTAGTTTCGGGCAATTTTGGTAGGGAAAAAATACATTTTGAAGCACCGTCAGCCGACAGAGTTCCACACGAAATGGAACAATTTTTAAATTGGTTGAATAGTGAAAAAAAATTAGATTTAGTTCTGAAATCTATCATTGCTCACTTTTGGTTTGTTACAATTCACCCTTTTGATGATGGCAATGGACGAATAGCGAGAGCGATTTTAGATATGTGGTTAGCAAAAAGTGATAATAGTAAGATTCGTTTTTACAGCTTATCAAATCAAATCTTCAAAGAGCATAAACATTATAACAACATTATTGAAGAAACACAAAAAGGAACATTGGACATCACAAAATATTTAGAATGGTTTCTTGGTTGTTTTCAAAGAGCGTTAATAGCAAGTGAACAAAATTTGGAAATCATTCTGGATAAAGCACACTTTTGGGACAGACACAAGTCAACAAACATTAACGAAAGACAACGACTTGTAATTAATTATCTGTATGACAATTACAGTAAGGAAGTGGGGTTTTTACGAACATCAACCTACTCGAAACTTACCAAATGCTCGACAGACACAGCTTTGCGAGATTTACAAGATTTAGTCTCAAAAGAAATGTTGAAAGCAGAAGACAGCGGAAAGAAAACAAATTACGTCATTATGAGTCCGAAAAACATAAGAATACCGAAAATAAATGATGAAAAAACACCAGCACCCAACAGCGGTTTGGCTCGTATGACATAAATTACTAAATTTGAAAATTAGTTCTTCGTAGGAAGTTCAGTGGTAAAATACCCTGCCTGCGTATAGCTGAGAACCGTTAGCACTCACCCTAAAAGACTACACAACCAACAATAAACGAATAGAAAAATGACAGAAAAAATGCCAACCCTTCGCAAAATTAAAAGAGCTGCAATACCACCGCACAAGCCTACCCAAATTGCAGCACATTTAATTTAGCCCAACCGTACCCAAAACCCACCCACCACCCTATCCGTTACCAAAAACTTTTTTGACCGAAAAGAGAATTTAATTTTTATCTTTGCAAAAGTTCTTTAACAAAAATCAATTCAATCGACAAATTATTTTGTTGAAAAATGTGGAACCAAGTAAATTCTTGGGCTGTCGTGCAACTGTGATTTCTTTAATTAGAATAAGCCAGATACACAAGAATTGATTAATGTTTTAGCATCACGAGAAGTGCTACGACAAAAACAATTACTTCAATCTACATTCATTGGAAGTATTGTGTTCTGTCATACCCACTTTTCATTATCTATTTAAATTTAAAAAAATGACAGAACAAAAAATTAACTTACGCTTTTCAGTGCTTACTGCACTAATTCTCCTTTGTGCTTTCAGCCGCATCATTCCGCATATGCCCAACTTTTCTCCGCTTGGGGCAATTGGTTTGTTTGGTGCTGCCTATTTTTCAAAAAAATGGCAAGTATTTTTAATTCCAATTGCTGCTACTTGGTTGAGTGATTTGTTTATCAACAACGTAATTTACGGACAGTATTATCCCGAATTCACTTGGTTTTATCAAGGTTTTTATTGGCAATACGGAAGTTACCTTTTAATTGCACTTGCAGGGATTTTAATATTCAAAAAAGTAAATTCCCAAAGAGTCATTGCAGGTGCATTGACATCAACCGCCATCTTCTTTTTGGTATCAAATTTTGGCTGCTGGATTGGTAGCACAACTTACCCGCAAAATTTTGGCGGTTTAATGACTTGCTATGCCGCAGGTATTCCGTTTTTGAAAGGTACATTATTAGGAGATTTAGTTTATTCAGGCGTGTTGTTCGGAACATTTACATTGGCTCAACATCAATTTCCTGCACTTAGATTGGCAAATGCAGAAACACGAAATTAAAATATGTCCAAGATGCAATCATTCTTTTGAATGTAAGGTAGGAGATGTTGCTAACTGCCAATGTAATATTACTATTGATAATGCTACAAAAGAGTTTCTTGCAAAAACAAATTATGACTGTCTATGTGCAGACTGTTTGAAACATTTTAATCAACTTGTTTTGCTTTCAAAAAAAACCCAATTCCCAATACAAAAGGAGTTTTTGATTGAAGGCTTGCATTACTATAAAGAAAATGGATATTGGGTTTTTACTGAATTGTATCATTTACTAAGAGGCTACTGTTGCAAAAGCGGTTGCAGGCATTGTGTATATGGATTTAAAAAAGAATTATGAACTTAGAAGAAAAAATAAAACAATCAGAAACACGAATTTTTAAGGCAGTTTTTCCAAACACCACCAACCACTATGATACACTATTTGGTGGAACAGCGATGCACCTTATGGACGAAGTAGCTTTTATAACAGCTACAAGATTTACCCGAAAAATTTGCGTTACTGTTTCGTCAGACAGAATAGATTTTAAACAACCGATTCCAGCAGGAACCATTATAGAATTAGTAGGAAAAGTATCTAAAATTGGAAATACAAGTTTAGACGTAAAAGTTGAAATATATATCGAAGAAATGTACAGCGATAAACGCACAAAAGCCATAACTGGTAATTTCACATTTGTAGCTTTAGACGAAAACAAAAAACCAACTAAAATTTTAAGTAATGAATAAAATTACAGCTCTATTAATCACTTTTTTGTGTAGTATTTTAAATTTACACGCACAATTTCCGGGGCCTGTTGGTACAGTTGGTACAACAGCAATACATAAGGACAGTAGCATTTTTGTTGGTTGGGCTACTGGCTGTTCAGTTACAAGAGGTTATCAAGATATTTCAAATCCTTCATTAGGTTACGCAAGTGTTGGCGATAGTTCTATGGCAACAGGACAAGCAGGTACAAACGGAGTGGTTAGTTTGGGGGATGGGGGATATGCAATTCTAACTTTTCAAAATCCTATTACAAATGGAGTGGGTTTCGATTTTGCAGTTTTTGAAAATGCTTTTAATGACAGTTTCTTAGAATTGGCATTTGTAGAAGTGAGTAGCGATGGTGTATACTATTTCCGTTTTCCAGCCACTTCAAACACACAAACCACAACCCAAATAGGGCCTTTCGATAATACAGGAGACGCTACTAAACTTAATAACCTGGCTGGAAAATACCGAATAAATTATGGAACTCCATTCGATTTGGAAGAGTTAAGTGGTGAAGTCGGTTTAAATATTAATGCCATTACTCATATTAAAATTATAGATGTATTTGGCAGCATCAATCCACTTTATGCATCTTACGACACTAACAATAATCCCATAAACGACCCATTTCCTACCGCTTTTGCATCAGGAGGATTTGATTTAGATGCGGTTGGAGTAATTCACCAACAAACTACATCCATAAACGAATTATCAGAAAACAATCTAATTTCTTTTTACCCAAATCCAATTGCACGAGGACAAAAACTAAATATAAATTCTAACCTTAGCGTAGATAAAATTTCTGTTTTCAGTTACGATGGCTCATTGATATATTGTGGTAAAATTGAAAAATTTGAAACAGGAATTTTAACTCAAGGATTGTACATTGTGCATATTGAAACTTCTTTGGGTATAGTGTCCAAAAAAATAATAGTAGAATGACTATAATAGAACAACTTCAGCACAAAATTGATTTCAAAACCAAACCACTTGGAGCATTAGGTACTCTTGAAAAATTAGCCTTGCAAATTGGCACAATTCAAAACTCACTTTCACCTGTTTTGAATAAACCAACCATTGTAGTTTTTGCGGGCGATCACGGCATTGCCAACGAAGGAGTAAGTGCCTATCCGCAAGAAGTTACTTTTCAAATGGTGATGAATTTTTTGCAAGGTGGAGCTGCCATCAATGTATTTTCAAAACAACTTAATATTTATTTAAAAGTAGTTGATGCAGGTGTCAATTTTGATTTTGATCTAAATGAAAAATTAGTCAATTCAAAAATTGCTCACGGAACAAATAGTTTTTTGAAAGAAAAAGCAATGACCGAAACTAAATTGCAGCAATGTTTTGATAAAGGAAATGAAATTGTAAATCAAATTTTTCAAAGTGGTTGTAATGTAATTGGCTTTGGAGAAATGGGAATTGGTAATACATCTTCTGCCACAATGCTGATGAGTTACTTATGCAATTTGCCTATTGAAAAATGTGTAGGACGTGGCACAGGTTTGAATGATGAACAATTTAAGAAAAAAATTTCCACACTAATACAAGCACAACAACTTCACGGAAATATTGAAAATCCCAAAGAAGTTTTACAAACTTTTGGTGGTTTTGAAATAGCCCAAATGTGCAGTGCAATGTTATCGGCATTTGAAAATAATATGCTCATTTTGGTTGATGGATTTATTGCCAGTAATGCTTTTTTAGTGGCATATAAAATTAATCCTTCCATAATTAGAAATGCTGTTTTTTGTCATTTAAGCGATGAATTTGGGCATCAAAACTTATTGAATTATTTAAGTGTAGAACCAATTTTAAAACTGAATATGCGTTTAGGGGAAGGCACAGGTTGTGCAGTTGCTTATCCAATCATTGAAAGTGCAGTTTCCTTTCTTAACAATATGGCAAGTTTTGAAAGTGCAGGAGTAAGTAATAAAGACTAAGATGAAAGAAGAGATAAAAATATTTTTTACAGCTTTGATGTTTTATACAAGAATACCTTGCCCTAAAGACATTGACCATTCGCCTGAATATATCAATAAAGCCACAAGGTATTTCCCTTTAATTGGTTGGATTGTTGGGCTGATTTCTTTTGCTGTATTTTGGCTAAGTATTTTCTTGTTTGATATTAATATAGCCGTAATATTTTCATTGATTGCAGGAATTTTAGTAACCGGGGCATTTCACGAAGATGGACTAGCAGATGTTTTTGATGGCTTTGGTGGTGGTTGGACAAAAACGAAGATATTAGAAATAATGAAAGATAGCCGAGTTGGTGCTTATGGAGTTATTGCATTGATATTTTTATTGGCATTAAAATACTTTTCACTTAGCGATTTACTTTCTAAAATGAATTGCGACAATTATTTGTTAATAGCATTAATTTTCATTTCCTATCATTCATTAGCAAGACTAACTGCCATTATTATCGTTTTCACTTCACAATATTCAAGGGAAGATGAAAGTAGTAAAGCCAAGCCCATTGCCAAAGCACACAGCTTAAAAGAAATTTTTGGAGCGTATTTTTTTGGCTTAATTCCACTTCTCGTTTTATGTATTTTTCAATGGCAATTTTGTTTTGTAATTTCACCATTGTTCTTGCTTTATTTTTTCTCAAAACGCTATTTCAACAAATGGATTGATGGCTACACAGGCGACTGTCTGGGTGCTGTCGAGCAAACGGCTGAATGTGTATGCCTTTTAACTTTTTTAGCTTTATGGAAATTTATGTAATTCGCCACACAGCAGTAGCAGTTGGGAAAGATATCTGCTATGGGCAAACCAATGTCCCATTAGCAGACACTTTTATTCAAGATGTAAAGCAATTGAAGAAGCAACTGCCAACTGACTTTGATACCGTTTTTTGCAGCCCATTGCAAAGATGTAAAGACTTAGCAACCGAATTAAAATATGAAAATACTTTGTTTGATAATTCTATATTGGAAATGAATTTTGGAGATTGGGAAAATAAAAAATGGAACGACATTGACCAAGACAAACTCAATCATTGGATGGCGGATTTTGTAAATGTGAAAACACCAAATGGAGAAAATTTATTGGAATTATTTGAAAGAGTAAAATTGTTTTTTAGCAATCTGCGAAAGCAATCTTTCGAAAGAGTATTAATTGTTACCCACGCGGGAGTAATAAGGTGTTTGTGGGCTTATCTATTAGACATTCCATTACAAAATATTTTTAAAATACCTGTAGGACACAACGAAATATTTATTTGCAAATTGACAGATAATGCAATGACCGATAGTATAAAACGATTAAATTAGCCAACGCATTTGGTGGCACATTTGTATTTTTTTAACGCACAGTCCAAAGCTAAAAAATCCAAAAGAGCCACCAAGCCAACGCACCAAGTCAGACACGAAATGACAGCGAACAAACACGACAAAAAAGAAGGGCGAAGTGCTAACATCACCTATACGCAAGCAGGGGTTTCGTGCTTAGTAGGTCAGGAAAGTGGTAAATTTAAAGTTCAGTTCTTCGTAGGAAGTTCAGTGGTAAAATGCCCTGCCTGCGTATAGCTGAAAAACGTTGGGTGCAAGTGTAACAAGACAACCCTGCAAGCAACAAACCGACTGACAAATAAAGATTTTAGAAGGAAAAAATTGTTTTGCGGTGTATAAGTTGTATTTTTACCGCATGCTTTGCGGTGCTAATTATGTACATACACGAAAGAGAAAATTGGACAAACTTTTTTTGGGATGGCAAATAGTTTAAATTATAAGTATGGCGACATTGTAAATAATAATATTGCAATTGTAAGCACATTTGACTCTAGCCAAACTGACTTAAGCACGGGGTTTCAGGAAACTGGTATTTTGGTCAACACATTTATTGACGGAGGTAAGATAATTATTGACAGTAATTTAGTAAGTCTTCGCTCAGCTACTTCAACATATAGCCATGGAATTTATGCGCTGAATACAAGAGGACTATATGTGTTAAACAATCAAATCTTTAGACAAACTGTCAATCATGGAGTTGGTGTTCAAGTGACCAATAGTCCTTATGCACAAGTACTTTGTAATCAATCTGAGGCTATTGATACAACGCAAGAATCTTATTCTTTCCAAATTGATGCCTGCCCGAACGTAAACATTCAAAATAACCAGTCAGATAATTCTAAGTATGGTTTCAATTTCAACTTAAATAATATTGGTTCTCGAATAGCCAAGAACACGATTAGAACGCATGGCAAATACGGTCTCTGGATTGGAGTAAATGGCACGGTTGGTCAGCAGCCACACCGCTGGAATAGATGGTTGTCAAATGCTACTACTGAAATTCAAGCGTATCGCCAAAATGATACAAGTGCGGCTGGTAACAATATATTTCTAGTAGAATTTGGTGTTACTGATCCAAACTTCGATTATTATCCAACTGATCACTTTCCTATCTTCACTCCTTGCTTTTTTGACAATTTCTTCCGATGTGTAACTGAGAACCAAAGCGTTGAAATAGTCGATTGTTTCGCCACAGGTTCTACTATTCAAGGTATAATTATTGACAATGGTGGCGATGAAGAAAATGCGATAAAAGTTGCTGATAAGTTGGCTAGAGAACAGGTTGAATATGAATTGTATGAAGATGAAACAATTTATTCCTTGAAGAAAAGTATTGATGCCTTGCAAAAAGACAGTACTTTATTCTTACCTGATACAGCATCATTTCCAACATTTAAATCAGAAATTGCCAGCACCAATATCCCTAAGTTAAATCAAGTCAATGAAGATCTGAGCAGAATTGAGCTGGATACTGCTCTATCTCAGAATTTGGATGCTCTGAAAACATTAATTCTAAATAAAAATATAGAGCTATTTGTTTTAGATAGTTTGTTATTAAGTGACATCGAACAAAATTCTCTTTCTGAATCATTATTGAGTCAAAGGGAATTACTTGAAGATTCAATAGACTATTTGGAAAATGAATTGCAGTTATTGCTTTTAAGTATTGAGTCTATTCGCATTGAAAAAGTAGATTCCGCGAGTACGAAAAATAATTCTGTTTCATCAGAAAATGATTTGGAATCATACGAACGAACAATCAATACGATTTATCTAGAAACTATAGAGCGCGATATTTTTGAATTTGACGCATCTCAAAAACAGAGTATTGAATACATTGCAGGTTTGTGCCCATTAATAGGTGGAGAGGCTGTATTTAAAGCGAGGAGTCTTCTTTCTTTATACAACTTTAATTTTATTTTCGATGACCACAATTTATGCTTGCAACAAGGTCTTCAATATCGGATAGCAAAACAAAATGACCATGCTCAAGCACCCAAGGCTGTTTTAAAAGTGTATCCTAATCCTACAAGCAGGTCAGTTACTATTGATTTGCAAAGTGAGTTAGAGGGAACATTCAACTTGAGAATCTTGAGCTTAACAGGTCAAACAGTTTACGAGTTAAATAGCACACTGAATAAAAATACCATAGATTTAGAATCTGTGAATTTATCTCAAGGCATCTATCTTGTTGAACTGCGACATAATCTAACAACTCAAACATTTAGAACCCATTTTGTTTATGGAAACTAAGAGATTTGTAATTTTTATCATTGGTGTTTTTTTATTTTCTGTTTCCTTCGGACAAAGGCAAGCCTATACTACCATTAATGGTGGTTGTTTGTATGGTTTTGATTTAGCAGAGTGTCCTTACTTGGATCAAGGTGGCATAATTATTAAATTTAACGATGATTCATTGGAACAAATCATTGAACCTGTAAATCTACATTTAGCAACATACTACAGTCGTGCTGCATTTTCAGATACCAATGGTAATTTGCTTTTTGCAAGCAATGGTTGGCGTTTAGTTGATTCAAGCGGCACGGTTTTATCATATAAATTGTGGCGTGATGAAATTCCGCATCCAAATGACACTCCTGATACAAGTGATATATTGGTTACTATGGGCCCTTTGTTTTTAAACGACCCGGGTGATAGTACTAAAGCATATTTATTTTATGGCGAATATGATCCCGCTTTTCAGTATAATCCACCAAGTACTGCAACAATCCCTGCAGATTTGTATTTTTCTTATGCTTACTTGGACATTCCTACACAAAGTTTAATTAGTCAAGAAAATACTATTTTGGATATTCCAACTCAGAATGGAAACATGCAAGCTTGTCGTCATGGCAATGGCCGTGATTGGTGGATTATAAAGCCTGGTATAAATCAAAACTCATTTTACATCGGTTTACTAGATCCTAATGGGTTATCAATGGAAGAAATTATTGTGCCGGGGATTGCACCTAATAAGCAAGCCAGAACATTCTCACAGTTTTCATTTAATGGGGATAAATTTGTTCACTTTGCGGTATTTCCGAATAGACTCATGTTTTCTTATGACTTTGATCGCTGTTCAGGAACTTTGAGCAATATGCAATTACATGATTTAAGTGATTCGCTTAGAGCAGGCGATATAAATGCTATGACATTAAGTCCTGATGGTTCGAAAGTATATTTTAAAAAAGGCGGTTACCCTCAACAAATTCAAGGTGTTTTACAATATGATTTAATAACACAGCAATATTATTATGTCTGTTTTCATGCAACAGCACCGCAATTGACTCCAAATGGAAAAACTGTACTAATTCAATCATCATATTTTGAGAATTCTAACATCGTTTTTACACTAAGCGAAATTATGAATCCAAATTCATTCGGAGCATCCTGTAATTTTATAGAACATAAATATGTAACTCAAAATAATGCAACATTCATCATGCCCTCTAATTACGCTAATTTTAAATTAGGTGCATTAGGAGGTAGTATTTGTGATAGTTTAAGTACCGGAATTCCAACAAGTTTAAATTATCCTTCACTTAGATTTAAGGCGTATCCAAATCCTGTTGAATCTTCATTAACCATTGAGCAAGATATTCCCAGCTTGCTCAATTTAAAAATAACAGATATGTTTGGCAGATTAGTTTGGCAAGGTAAAACAAGTGAGCACAAAACAGTTTTAACTCAGGAAATTAGAACCTTTACAAATGGCATTTATTGGTTAGAAATTCAAGATTTAAAAACCGGTAAACGAGGTGGAACAAAATTTATTAAAAAATAAAACCGCCATGGGTTAACACGCGCTAGCCGCTATTCGGGCTGGGGTGAAGATTAGGGAAGTTTGGTGGAGGAAGTCGTTCGTTGGTTTGTATTTTTATTTCCCGGAAAAGGTAAATAAAAACACAAACACTCACTATCTTAGCGTTTCCGTGACAGCTCTCCTGGAAGAAATCCCGAACAGACGGCTAGCGCGGGACCGTTAACCCCAAGCGGTTTTGCAATTGCAAACGCCCAGACTTGTGAGGAAGTAATGGATTATGTCAAAAGTGAGGGTGGTTATGGAACGACCTACACAAGTTATGATAGTGAAGCAATTTCAAAAGTGACATTTTATCAATTGACAGTTGATTATAATACACTTTATTTTGCAATAGTATGTTTTAAAAAGAAATATTCCTATAATTGCTCTGAATATATTTATCAAGTGGGCTCAAGCACAAAGTTGAATTATTCCATAAGCTATTTAAATAGTGCTGGAAAAGCTTTTTGGGAATATATCCAACCATATAGTGACATCTTGGGATGTTCGCCAAATTTTGAATAGTTAAGAAGAATACTATGAAAAAGATAGTTTATTTAAGCATGTTTCTTATCATTTTTTCTTGTTCTCAAGAGAGCAAAAGAAACCAAAAAGATTCTGAGGAAGTAAACTCAAATTACTCAAGTAGCTCAAATCGAAACTACAATATTAACCATTCTAATTACCAAGAAGAATACCACTCAGACCCGAATTATAATTATAATTATCGTGCGGGTAATTCAGGAAGTTATGAGTATAATTATGATATTTCGGGTTCCGATGAAAATGGGAATGACGTGAATGGAAATATTGACATAGAAGGGAAATATGGTAGCGGTTATATTGAAGATGAAGATGGAAATGAAAAATATGTTGATGTTGAATGGGTTGACTATGGAGTGTTAGAAGGAACTGATGAAGATGGGATTAGTTATGAATTTGAAGTTGATGAATAGCCGAACCGCTAACAGCGCATATCCAAAATTTGGGTTTTGTGTGGAAAGTTAGGCATTTCGTTTTTTGGTTACTTTTGTAAAGTATGAAGCGAAGCGTTTCCAAAATCCCAAACTTCGGCTCATGCGCGAACCGTTATGGGCAAGTTAAAGCGACACCAAACAATTCGTTTAAATGATTGTTAAAAATAACATTGAAGATGAAAATCAATTAAAAAAACTTGGAGATCCCGAAAAT
>Ga0169931_10013719_pt1 | contig 11035 bp, 11 predicted proteins | sample Kivu_15m_20L_FD_129675 | JGI IMG/M metagenome (GOLD analysis project Ga0169931, IMG submission 129675) | Freshwater microbial communities from Lake Kivu, Western Province, Rwanda to study Microbial Dark Matter (Phase II) - Kivu_15m_20L... | ecosystem: Environmental > Aquatic > Freshwater > Lake... | reverse complement strand
CTGCTTCCGCTCCTTGACGTACCCACGGGTCGCCTCGAACGCTCCGCGCGCCAGGCCGACCATCTGCGCGCCAATCCCGATGCGCCCCTCGTTGAGCGTCTCGATGGCGATCTTGTAGCCCTTCCCGACCTCGCCGAGCACGTTCGATTTCGGCACGACACAGTTGTCGAAGAGCAGCTCGGTCGTCGAGGAGGCGCGGATCCCCAGCTTGTCCTCCTTCTTCCCGACGGCGAACCCGGGAAAGTCCCGCTCGACGACGAAGGCGGTGATCCCGCGGTACCCCTTCGCCGGATCGAGGTTGGCGAAGACCAGGAAGATCCCGGCCTCGTTGCCGTTGGTGATCCACATCTTCCGCCCATTGAGCACGTAATGATCGTCCTTCTCCTCCGCCCGCGTCTGCAGGGCGAAGGCGTCCGACCCCGAGCTGGCCTCGCTCAGACAGTAGGCCCCGATCGTCTCGGTACAGAGGCGCGGCAGATATTTCTGGCGCAGCTCCTCGCTGGCGTAGTTGAGAAAGGCGTTGATCACCAGGGTGTTGTTGACGTCGACGCAGACGCTCACCGAGGCGTCGACCCGCGCCAGCTCCTCGATCGCCAGGCAGGCCATGAAGAAGCTCCCCCCGGAGCCCCCGTACTCCTCGCCCGGCTCGATCCCCATCAGACCCAGCTCGAAACATTTGCTGAGGATCTCCGGCCGGATCTTCTGCTGCTCGTCCATCTGCCGGACGTAAGGCTTGATCTCCGCTTCGGCGAACTCCCGCACGCTCCGCGCGAAGAGCTCTTCCTCCTCCGATAGAACCGTCCAGGGATGCCCGGACTCATTCGCTAATGCCGTCATGGTCATGCCTCGTTCCTCCTCGTTCCGTTCCCCATCGGTCTCTGATGATCGGTAGCCACTCGCAAGCCACGCACATCCAGCGCGTCAATCACCCATCTTGCTGCTTTATCAGGGGCAGAGCAAGTTTTTCATTCTACCCGAGCAATCGACCTTTTCCAACGAATCATCCAGGGTGTATACTCCAACCTCTAACGTTGACCATACGGTCTCTTCTACACCCAGGTTGGCAGCTGTCCGCTGTCGATTTAAGGTATAGACTAGGCAGGCTTTCTTGCGAAGGCTGATTCCTGCCTCCTCGTGCAAACCGACTGGAATGGTCATCTCTACTTGACTTTACCCTACTCACTCTCTTCAAAATAGATAAAGCTTTCCCAAATCTGGAGGTCGTTCTATGTCAGTCAAAACGTCAAAACTGCTCTTCATCGTGGCTGCTGGTCTATCCTTTTTGCTGTCGATTTATCTCTGGTTTGTCGTCGGTAGCAAAGAACAAGGAATTTATGTCGGGCTGTGGGTTCCATCCATCCTGGCGTTGGGTGCTCTGATCACCCAGAATCACAAGGAGTAACCGCATGTCTAACACAGTTCTTTTTATTTTTGGTGCGATCATCTCGATTATTTGGGGGGTCGCAGCCATTGGGCCATTTCTCTATTTTGCGTCAAAGGCAGAGGCGAGTTGGTTGAAAGGCAAAAAAGAAAAGAAAGACAACAAGTAATCAATCGATCTGCTTCCACGGATCCTTTTCCTCGCGCCGCACTGAGCGATGGTGGAGCCACCCGTCTGGAGAGGGACGAGCCTTTCCCCTGTTGAGCACAGAGTCGACGACACCAGCGTGAGACCTGTGCTTGACTTGCCAACAGCGACAAAGCTCTGCGACGGGCCAGAGTAGGAGTGATCAGTTTCAGAGGCAAATCAACGGTCGACTGGAGGGCTTGAGTTCCTGTCAAGGGGTTCTTGGCAGGAACGAAGTCAGCTCCGTTGTGGGATGCCGCGGATCTGTCTGGAGGCGACACAGTCAGAGATTCCCGCCGAGTATCTTTGAGAACAGGCGGTACTCGAAACGTGGGAGCACCAGCCATAAGAACCCTTCTCTCGCGTCCCCTGTGATCTGCGACTACGGCGGCCGGGAGGAGGGCCCAAAGGAGAACAGGATGATGATCAGCAGACGGGACTTTGCGCGCAACACGGCCCTCGGGTTGACGGCGGCGGCCCTGCCGACCTCCCGGGGGGCCGGCGCGACGGATGCCCCCGGACAGCAGCGGGCTGGCGGCCTCAAGAAGGGCGTCCTCATCTCGATGCTGCCGAAGCAGCTCAGCTACTACGACCGCTTCCAGCTGGCTCGCGAGGTTGGCTTCGAGGGGGTCGAGATGCAGACCGTCTCCGACCCGAAGGAGGCGGAGACGATCCGCGAGGCCTCCGTCAAGGCCGGCTTTCGGATCCACTCGGTGATGAACTCCGACCACTGGCGCTTCCCCCTCTCCGACCCGGATCCGGAGGTCGTCCGCAAGTGCGTCGCCGGCATGGAGACCTCCCTCCGCAACGCCAAGCTCTGGGGCGCCGATACCGTCCTCCTCGTCCCCGCCGTCGTCACCCCCAAGACGACCATCCCCCAGGCCTGGGAGCGCTCACAGGCCGAGATCCGCAAGATGATCCCTCTCGCCAGGGAGCTGGGCGTCATCATCGGCATCGAAGAGGTCTGGAATAAATTTCTCCTGACCCCCTACGAACACGCCAGGTTCGTCGACCAGCTCAACAGCCCCTGGGTCAACGCCTACTTCGATGTCGGCAATATCGTGATGTATGGCTATCCGCAGGAGTGGATCCGGGTCCTCGGCAAGCGCATCGGCAAGATTCACCTCAAGGACTTCAAGACGGACAACCGGCAGTTCGTCCCCTTGCAGGAGGGGAGCATCGACTGGCCAGAGGTGAGACGGGCCATCGGTGAGATCGGGTTCCAGGGCTTCCTGACGGTCGAGCTTCCAGGGGGCGACGAGGCCTACCTCCGTGAGGTCAGCCGTCGGGTCGACCGGATCCTCGCCGGGGAGTAGCATCTCCCCGCCAGAACTACTGTCTGCGCGGAGATCGGGCGATCCCCGGCTCATTTCCGGAGTCGCTCGATCTCCCGCACCAGGTCGTTGAAGAGGTCCCCGGGTTCGCTGCCAATGCCAACCAATCGGTAGGCGACCTTCCCCTCACGGTCGAGGATGACGATCGTCGGAATGGCCGACAGCTTGAAGGCCTTGTACGTGGCCATCTTCGGGTCGCGCAGCACCGTCAGTCGCACGCTCTCGAGCCGCATCCATTCGCGCAGATCCTCGTTCGAGGCCGAGTGACGGGTCCCGGGCTGGTCGCTGTTGATGCTGATCCAGAAGACGGGGACCTCGCGTGGGTCGTAGCGGCTCGCCACCCGTTGCAGGGCTGCCAGCTCACGCGTCAGTTGCGGAACCCACGTCCCTCCGAACGAGAGCACCGCCACCTTCCCCCGGAGCTCCGCCATCGTCACCGGCTTGCCGTCGAGCGTCCGCAGCGGCTCGCGCTCCTCTTGCGGCCCCGCACCGAAGGCCAGCCCGACCAGCAGCCCGACCGCCAGCCCATTCCAGATCACCCGGCTCGCTCGGCTCCTCTTCTCCCCCATCACGGCCGCCTCCTTCCTTTGCTCCCCCCGGCCCGCCTCAGGTGAGGGCATCGTAGATCAGGACGCGCGACCAGAGCGGCGCGCACTCGATCCGGAACTGGTCGTGGACGGGGTCGACCTGGTAGGCATCGTGCCCGGCGACATCGTCGAAGACCGTCAGCAGCATGCAGCTGTAGGAGCGGTCGATCACCGGACGCTCTGTCTCCGCCGGCGTCCCGACGTGCCCGATGCGCACGCTCGGAATGGTCGTCAGCGCCCGGACCCGGGTCCAGAAGTGCGCCGTCTCCTCCTCTGTCAGATCGGGCCGCAACCAAAAAAAGACGGAATGGATCAACATGGTAAATTCCTTTCTCTGCTTTCTGCTTCGCGTGGGCCTCTTGTTTTATTCTCACGCGAAGACGCGTGAGCCGCCTCTTTTTTTCTCACGCGAAGACGCGAAGACGCTAAGGTTTTTTGGGGTAAGAAAAGCCCTATGCCCTCATTCCCCCATTCTCCCCCTCTTTTCCTCTTCGCGACTTCGCGTCTTCGCGTGAGCCTCTTCACATCTTCGCGTGAGCCTCTTCATCCTCGATGACGCGCCGGCCGACCAGTCGGTAGTTCCCCCGCAGGACCAGGGCCACCGCTTCCGGGTAGATCCGGTGCTCCTCGGCGAGGATGCGCGCCGAGAGCGTCTCCAGGCGATCCCCGTCGAGCACCGGCACCACCGCCTGCCGCAGAATCGGGCCGTGATCGAGCTCCTCGTCGACGAGGTGGACCGTGCAGCCGGTCGCCTTGACGCCATACTCGAGCGCCTGCCGCTGCGCCTCCAGGCCCGGAAAGGCGGGCAGCAGCGAGGGATGAATGTTGAGAACGCGCCCCTCGTAGCGCCGAATGAACCACGGGGAGAGCAGCCGCATATACCCGGCGAGGCAGATCAGGTCGACTCCGTGGTCGTCGAGCGCCGCCGCCATGGCCCGGTCATGCTCCTCGCGGGTCGATCCCTGATGGTCCCGGACGAAGGTGGCGATGCCCCGCTCCCGTGCCCGCTCGAGCCCCGCCGCCTCCGGGCGGTTGCTGATCACCAGCGCCATCGTCGCCTCTGGAATCGATCCATTCCGCACCGCGTCCGCCAGCGCCACCATATTCGATCCGCGCCCGGAGAGCAGGATCCCGATCCGCTTCATACCCATCGGACCTTTCCTTCACCCGCGACCACCTCGCCGATCCGGTAGTGGGCCTCGCCCGCCCCGCGCAGCTCCTCCTCGACCAGGGCGGCGTGCTCGCGCGCCGTAATGATCACCATCCCCAGCCCGAGGTTGAAGGTCCGGCGCATCTCGTCTCGCGGGACATTGCCGATCTTTTGCAGCAGCGAGAAGACCGGCAGCACCGGCCAGCTCCCGTCCTCGATCGCCAGATCGACGTTGCCCGGCAGGATCCGCGGCACGTTGTCGGTCAGCCCTCCCCCGGTGATGTGCGCCAGCCCCTTGATCACCCCGTCGTGCGCGAGGATCCGGTCGAGCGCCGGCAGGTAGTTCCGGTGCGGCTTGAGCAGCTCCTCGGCGACCGTGCCGCCCAGCTCCTCGACCCGGCTGTCGATCTGGTAGCCGGCGATGTCGAGCAGCAGCTTGCGCGCCAAACTGTAGCCGTTGGTGTGGAGCCCGACCGACGGCAGCGCGATCGCCACGTCCCCCGCCGTGATCCGCTTCCCGTCGATGATCTTCGTCCGATCGACCACCCCGACGATGAAGCCGGCGATGTCGTACTCCCCGTCGGCGTAGAACTCCGGCATCTCCGCCGTCTCACCCCCGAGCAGCGCACAGCCCCCCTCGACGCATCCCCGCGTCATCCCGGCGATCACCTGCTCGATGATCTCCGGGTCGAGCCGCCCCGTCGCGATGTAGTCGAGAAAGAAGAGCGGCCGCGCTCCCTGCACGAGGATGTCGTCGATGCAGTGCGCGACCAGGTCGTATCCGACCGTGTGGTGGATCCCGCTGGCGAAGGCGATCTTCAACTTCGTCCCGACCCCGTCGCAGCTGGCGACCAGCACCGGCTCCCGCATCTGCGGGAAGAGCCCGCTGAACATCCCTCCGAAACTGCCAATGTCCGACAAGACCCGCTCGTTGAAGGTCGTTCGCGCCAGCCGTTTGATTCGCGACGTCGCGACGTCGGCGGCGTCGATGTCGACCCCCGCGTCCTTGTAGGTGATCTGCTCTCTCATCGTCTCCTCTTCCTCTCTGTTCCCGCTGACCCGGTACCGCTCAACGCCCCGCCTCCTGGCGTCGATCGATCGTCCGCTCCCCGTTGGGCAGCTGCGTCGGATATTGCCCCGTGTAACAAGCGGTGCAGTGGCGCTCCCGCGACGAGTCTCCCACCGCGTCGAGCAACCCCTGCAGGCTGAGATACCCCAGCGAGTCCGCTCCGAGGTAGTCCCGAATCGATTCGACCGATTGGTGCGCGGCGATCAGCTCCTCCCGCGTCGGAGTGTCGACTCCGTAGTAGCACGGCGCGATCGTCGGCGGACAACTGATCCGCATGTGCACCTCGCGCGCCCCCGCGTCCCGCATCATCTTGACCAGCTTCTGCGACGTCGTCCCGCGCACGATCGAATCATCGATCAGCACCACCCGCTTCCCCTCGATCAGATCCCGCACCGGGTTGAGCTTGATCTTGACTCCGAAGTGGCGAATCTGCGACCGCGGCTCGATGAAGGTCCGCCCGACATAATGGTTGCGCATCAACCCAAACCGGAACTTCAACCCCGATTCCGCCGCGTACCCGATCGCCGCCGCCACCCCCGAGTCCGGCACCGGCACGACGATGTCCGCCTCCGCCGGCGACTCCCGCGCCAAATACCGCCCCAACAGATGGCGACTCTTGTTGACGCTCCGCCCAAAGACGATCGAATCCGGCCGCGAAAAGTAGACGTGCTCGAAGACGCAATGGGTCGTCGGCTTCGGCGCGAACGGCTGCGACGACCTGACCCCTTCTCCGTCGACGACGACGATCTCGCCCGGCGCGACGTCCCGCACGTAGGTCGCTCCAATCAGGTCGAAGGCGCAGGTCTCCGAGGCAAAGACCGTCGCCCCATCCAGCGTCCCCATACAGAGCGGCCGAAATCCGTGCGCGTCCCGCACCGCGATCAACTGCCCCGGCGTCGCGAAGAGCATCGAGAAGGCCCCCTCGTCGATCGTCAACGCCTCCCCGATCGCCTCGACCAGATCCCGCCTCTTCGACCGCGCGATCCGGTGCAGCACCACCTCCGTGTCCGAGGTCGACGAGAAGATCGCTCCGTCCGCCTCCAGGGCCTCCCGCGCCGCCGTCGCGTCCGGCAGGTTCCCGTTGTGGCAGAGCGCGATCTGCCCGAAACTGCACTTCACCGAAAAGGGCTGCGCCTCGTGCAGGCTGACCTTCCCCGCCGTCGAATAGCGCACGTGCCCGATCGCCAGCCGCCCCGGCAGCCGCGTCAACCGCGCCTCCGTGAAGACGTCGTTGACCTGCCCCATCCCCCGCTCCGCGTAGAGCCGCTCCCCGTCGGAGCTGACGATCCCCGCCGACTCCTGCCCCCGATGCTGCAACGCATAGAGACCCAGATAGGCGAGACGCCCGGCATCCTCGTGCCCGAAGATCCCAAAGACGCCGCACTCCTCCCGAAACTTGTCGATCATGATTGTTCTTCCAGACCCCTTCCCGCACCCACGCGCGATCCATTCCCCACGCCGAGCCTCAAAGGGCCGTCGCTCCCCCGTCCACCACGAAGACCTGTCCCGTCACAAAGGCCGATTCGGCCGAGGCGAGGTAGAGGGCCATCCCCCCGATCTCCTCCGGCCGCCCCACCCGCGGAATCGGCTGCGCCGCCTCCAACTTCTCCAGATAGGCCGGATTCTTCCAGAAATACTCGCTGAAGTCCGTCTCGATCAGCCCCGGCGCGATCGCGTTGACCCGCACCCCGTGCTTCCCAAACTCCATCGCCCAGTTGCGCGTCATCATGATCAACGCCGCCTTGGTCGCGCTGTAGAGCAGCCCGCCCGGCTGTGGCCGCAACCCGGCGATCGAGGCGATGTTGATGATCGAGCCTCCCCGCCCCCGCTCGATCATCTTCGGCACCGTCAACCGGATCAACCGCAACGCCGCCAGGACGTTGACCTCGAACATCTTCCCCAACATCTCGTCCGTCACCTGCAGCGCCGGCCCCTGTCCAATATTGGTCGCGCTGTTGTTGACGAGGATGTCGACCGGCCCGAACTGCCGCTCCGTCTCCGCCACCAGCGCCTCGAGGTCCGCCGCGCGCCCGACGTGGCAACTCACCGGGAAGATCTTCCCCGGCAGCCCCGCCAACTCCTCTGCCGTCGCCGTCAGGTTCTCGATCTTCCGACTGGCAATCACCACGTTCGCCCCCGCCCCCGCCAATCGTTCCGTGATCGCCTTGCCAATCCCCCGACCTCCCCCCGTCACCAGGGCCACTCTCCCCGTCAAATCCGTTCGATCTTCCATCGTCCTCTCCCCTTTCTGATGAGATCCCCCACCCCTTCACGTCAAAGCAAGAGGGCATCATATCAAACTCTGATCAATTCATACCCCGCCAACCGTCCTTTTGGCCTGAGGAAGAGGTGGCTCACGTGAGCCTTCCCTCCGCAACGGACCCGATCCCCTTACCTCAGGCGAGGGCCTGGGCGAAGTCGGCGAGGAGGTCGACTTCATCCTCGAGGCCGACGGAGATCCGGACGAGGCCATCGTGGATGCCGGTGGCGGCGCGGACTTCGGGAGAGAGTTGGAGGCTCCACATCGAGGCGGGGTGAACGACGAGCGTCTCGAAGCCGCCGAGGCTGGCGGCGCGGGTCGCGAGGCGAAGGGAGGCGAGGAGGTGTTCCGCGGCGGGAGCGCCGCCGCGCAGTTCGACGCTGAGCATGCCGGTGAAGCCATCCATCTGGGAGCTGGCGAGGGCGTGTTGGGGATGGGAGGGGAGGCCCGGGTAGTGGACTCGTTCGACAGCCGGATGGGAGGCGAGCGCGGTGGCGAGGGCGAGGGCGTTGCGATTGTGGCGCTCAACGCGGAGGCCGAGGGTGCGCAGGCCGCGCAGGAGGAGCCAGGCGTCGAAGGGGCTGAGCGTGCTGCCGGCGATGAGGGCGAACTTCCAGACGCGCTCGATGAAGGCACGCGAGCCGACGACCGCGCCGGCGGTCGCGTCGTGGTGGCCCCCGATGTACTTGGTCGCGCTGTGGACGACGGCGTCGACGCCGAGGGCGAGTGGGCGCTGGTTGATCGGGGTGGCAAAGGTGTTGTCGCAGACGGTCGTCACGCCGTGGGCCCGGCCAAGCGCGACGATGGCGCGAAGGTCCGTGATCTCCATGAGCGGGTTGACGGGCGTCTCGACATAGAGGAGCCGGGTCGACGGACGGATCGCCGCGGCGAAGGCGGCCGGGTCGGTCTGTTCGACGAGCGTGACCTCGATGCCCCAGCGGGGGAGGAGGTCGCGGAGGAGGGCCATCGTCCCGGCGTAGTGGTTGCGTTGCGCGACGACGTGATCGCCCTGGGTGAGGGTGCCGGCGATGACGGCGAAGATCGCCGCCATCCCGGAGGAGGTGACGAGGGCGGATTCGCCCCCTTCGAGAGAGGCGAGGGTCGCCTCGACCATCTCGTGGTTCGGGTTGCCATAGCGGGTGTAGAACTCCGCCGGGCGGGTGGCGAGCGCGATCTCGGCAAAGGCCTCCGCCGTCTCGGCGCTGAAGGTGGTCGTCTGGTAGATCGGGGGGCTGACCGCCTCGGTCCGATTGGCCTCGCGGGAGGCGTGGACGGCCCGTGTCTGCATTCCCGTCATCGAGCTCTCGTCGATCTTCACGGTCTCTCCTCTCAAAATCAGGTCAGGGTGAGGGTTCCCCTTGCCGTCAGCGCGGCGAGGGCAAGGTCGTCAAATGCTGGCGGAGCCGATCGACCGCCTCCGGGAGCCGCTCCTCGCGGACGAGGAGGAGGTCTGTCGAGTAGGTCGAGAGGCAGAGGAGGGGGATCCCGGCCTCGGCGAGGACGCGCGAGACTCCGGCGAGAAAGCCGACGACCGAGAAGTCGAAGAGCGCCTCGAAGCGGATCGCGCGCCAGCCCGTAGCGACTCTCGCTTCGGGAAAGCGTCCGGCGAGGGCGTTCCACCGCGCCTCGTCGAGGATGAGGGTCGCCTCGACCGGATCCCAGGTCACGGAGAGAAGGGGCTCGGCTCCTCCCCCCGCGGAGAGGAGATCGGCGAGGTCCACCTCGCGAGGGAGTCCGACGACGACGCAGCGCTCCGCGAGGACCGAGAGGCCGACGGCGCCGACGCTCACGGCCTTCTCCGGGGCGCGGCCTGTGGCCAGCCGGAGCGGCGCAGCTCGCCGCTCAAGCGGGCGATGACCGCCTCGACCTCCTGGAGGCGCGAGGGGATGTTGGACGACATGACGCGCGGCGCGCCTTCTGTGACGAGGATGTCGTCCTCGATCCGGACCCCGATGCCCTTGTACTTCTCGAAGGCTGGCCGGACCGCCGCGATGAACCGGCGATTTTCCTCCGTCTGCGGCAACTGGTCGAGCGCGTCAGGGCGGATGTAGATCCCCGGCTCGACGGTCAGGACCATGCCCGGGGCGAGCGGGGTCTGGTAGTTTCCGACATCGTGGACATTCATCCCGATCCAGTGGCTCGATCCGTGCATGTACCAGATGCGGAACTCGCTGTTCTCTTTCGAGGTGATCAGGCCAAGGCGGAGGAGCCCCTCCTTGATGATCTCGGCCGTCACGCCTTGCACGGAGCGCTTCTCCGACGATGGGTCCATGACCGATCCGACGAGGTTCCCCGGGCGGACGCGGTCGATCGAGGCCTGCTGTGCGTCGTAGACGATCTGGTAGATCTCCGCCTGCTCCTTGCTGAAGCGTCCATCGACCGGGATCGTCCGGGTGATGTCGGCGGTGTAATGGTCGAACTCCGCCGCGCAGTCCATGAGGAGGAGGCTCTCATCGTCGAGCCGGTCCTGGCTGGTGATGTAGTGGAGCGTCGTCGCGTTGGCCCCGGCCCCGACAATGCACGGATAGCCCCAGAAGTCGGCGTTGCGCCGGCGGAAGGTGTACTCGAACTCGGCCTGGACCTCGTACTCGTGGCCCGCCTGACCAACCATGGCGAAGACCCTGTGGAAGGCCTCGGCGGTGATGTCGACGGCGTGTTGCAGAAGGGCCTGCTCGGTCGGCGATTTGATCAAGCGCAGCTCGGCGAAGATCGGATGGGCCGGGACGATGCGCAGCGAGCTCATCGCGCGCTTGATCTGCTGCGCCAGCTCCGCCTCCTGCCGGTACTCGCGCTGGTCCGCTCCTGGCGGCAGCAGGAGATGGAGGGCCCCGTCGCCCCTGGCAAATGTCTCGCGGACCGTGGCGAACTCCTCCTGCCAGAGGGCGGTCGTCGGCTCATCCGGGTTGACGAGAGGGCGACGCGAGGCGAGCGCCGAACCGGCCTCCGGCAGCAGGTGAGCGAGGAAGGCCGTCAACTGTCGCGCGTCGCGGACCTCGTCGACGCCGCTGCGCGCGCGCGCCTCCTCCTGCCCGAGCATCCGCCCATTCCAGATCTCATAGCGGGTGTCG
>Ga0169931_10013718_pt1 | contig 11036 bp, 9 predicted proteins | sample Kivu_15m_20L_FD_129675 | JGI IMG/M metagenome (GOLD analysis project Ga0169931, IMG submission 129675) | Freshwater microbial communities from Lake Kivu, Western Province, Rwanda to study Microbial Dark Matter (Phase II) - Kivu_15m_20L... | ecosystem: Environmental > Aquatic > Freshwater > Lake ... | reverse complement strand
GACGATGTAGGCGAAGGCGCCCGCGACGAGGAGTCCGACCATGCGCGCAGGGTAGCGGGCCGTACCATCCGTGCATGTTCAGCCGAAGCGATCGATCGGTCCCCGTCGTCGCGCCCTTCGCGCCCTTCGCGCTCGCCGCGCTCGCGGTGCTCGCGCGGCCGGCCTGCGCGCAGTTCGTCTCGCATCCCTCGCAGGTCGACAACCTCCCGCCGGCGCCCGCCCTCGACGACGGCGAGACGCTGTGGCCGCAGGTCTCGTCGGCTGACGGCACCACGTTCGTCCTCTACTCGCCGCAGTTCGCGTCGATCGTCGGCACGCAGGGCACGGCGCGCGCGGCGTTCAGCGCGGCGCGCGCCGGCGAGGCGCCCGTCTACGGCTCGGTCACCTTCACTGCGTCGCTCGACAGCGACCTCTCCTCGGGGCTGATCCATGTCTCCGACATGCTCGTGCAGGGGGCCACCCGCGCCGACGGGAAGGATCCGTCGTCCTCCGTGGCGGTGCTGCAGCGGATGCTGATGGGCGCGGACTTCACGGTGCAGCGCTCGGCGGTCCTCGAGAACATGGACCTCGCGGGCGCGCGCACGCAGGGGTCCGCGGTCTCGAACGCGCCGCCGGCCGTCCGCGTGGTGGACCATGCCGCGGTCGCGCTCGCGCTCGACGGCGCGCCCGTCCTGCGTGCCGTGGCGCCGGGCGTGGGCATCGCGATGAACACGCCGTCGCTGCTCGCGTTCGAGTCGGCGACGCAGTCGTGGTTCGCGCGGATCGGCACGTCGACCTGGATGCGCTCGACGTCATGGAAGGGGCCGTTCGTGCCGGGCGGCGCACCCTCCGCCGACGCCGCGCGGGCGATCGAATCCGCGCTGCCGGCACGCGCGGCCGGCGTGGCGCCGCCGCCGATCCCCGCACCGGGCCAGGTTCCCGAGGTCATCGTGGTGACGCAGCCGACCGTGCTCGTGAGCGTCGACGGCGGCCCCGACCTCGTGCAGGTGGCCGACGGCCTCTACGGCGTCCGCAACGCGAGCGGCGACCTGTTCACGTCGGCCGACGGCAACACGTGGTGGCTGCTCGCGTCGGGGCGCTGGTTCACGAGCGGGAACCTGATGGCCGGGCCGTGGTCCTCCCTCGACCCGGCGTCGCTCCCGCAGGCCTTCGCGCAGCTTGATCCGAAGGGCTCGTGGGGCAACGTGCTCGCGAGCGTGCCCGGGACGCCGGCGGCGAAGGATGCCCAGTACCTGCAGGCGATTCCCCACGTGGCGACGCTCGACCGCGCCAAGGCGCGCGCGGCCGCGAAGGTCGGCTGGATCGGCGGCGCGCCGCGCTTCGTTCCCGTGGACGGCACGTCGCTGACGCTCGCGACGAACGCGACGGCGCCGGTCATCCAGTGCGACGGTGCGTACTACCTGTGCTCCGACGGCGCCTGGTGCGTCGCGTCCTCGCCCACGGGGCCGTGGGACCTGTGCGACGCCGTGCCGGAGTCCATCTACGCGATTCCGGCCTCGTCGCCCGCCTACGGCACGACGTTCGTGCGCGTCTTGAACGCGACGCCGCAGGCCGTGACGTTCGCGTTCACCGCCGGCTACGCGAACAGCTTCCCGAACGGCGGGATCGTGTGCTACGGGACCGGGTTCACGGCCGCCGGACTTCGCGTCGCGGACGCCGGCCCCCTGGGGAACGGGCAGGCCGATCCCGGGGACGGGGCCGTGTGGGGCAACTACGTGGGCGTGCCGACGACCTATGCATGCCCGATGGCGCTCGGCGTGACCGGGTGGACGTGCCAGGGGCTGCCGGGCTGGACCGACTTCGCGTTGCAGTGCGCGCCGTCATGGGCCGCCTGCGGATGGTGGGGGCCGGGGTGCTCCTTCGACACGGGCTTTGCGCTCGGCTTGGGGTATGCCGGCGCGTGGGAGTGGGGCTACCACCCGTGGGGCAGCGCCGACGCCGACGGATGGTGGAGGCAGCATTGGAGCGGTGCGTACCGGCGCGGATGGCCCGCGGCGATCCAGTCGGTGAACCGCGCGGCCAATGCGGGGGTCGCCCCGGTCGCGGGCAGCACCTCGACCGCAGGCATCGCCTCGCCCACCGCACCGCGATGGGCCCACGCCGCGGGCGCCGACGACGACGTGTCGGCCTCGCCGGACGGGCGCATCACGCAGCAACGCGGGACGCGCACGTACGCGCGCGGCGCGGGCGGGTGGCAGGCGGCGTCGGGAAGCAACGGCGGCGCGGCCACTGCCGCACCCGGCGCGGGCCAGCCCAGCGGCTTCTACGAGCGTGACGCGTCACCGCAGGCGACCGCCGCGGCGCGTGCGACCACGATGGACGACTTCCGCCCGGACCCGAACCACGACTTCGACGGCAGCCCGCGCGGCGCGTTCGCGCGCGGCGAGACGAATTACGCCGATCGTCGCGAGGCGCTCGAGCCGCCCGCGCAGGGCGGAGGTGAGCCTGACGACTATCGCCGGGGCGGCAGCTGGAACGGCGGCAACTACGACCGGCGCGACCAGCCGCGTGGTGATTGGCAGGCGCCGCAGCAGGCGCCCGACGACCGGACCCGCAACGGCTACCCCGGCTGGTCGAGCGGCGAGCGCGGCTACGGGCGCACCAGCGGCTACACGGGTGCGCGCGGGGTCACCGACAGCTGGAACCACGGATGGTCGCGCTTCGGCGGGTCGTCGGACCAGTACTGGCGCTTCTCGGGCGAGGGCGCCAAGAGCGGTTACACGGGCGGCATCTACTACAACAGCGGCGGTCCCCTTCGCAGCGGCTACACGGGCGGCGGGCTCGGCGTGAACAGCTCGATGTTCGGGTGGCCGTGGGGTTGGGGCGGCGGCATGTACGGAGGCAACTACCGCTACGGCAACTTCGCCGGCGGCATGCCGATGGGGATCATGCGGTGACGGACCCGGGTGCCACCATGCTTCGCGTTCGGTGACCATGGTGACGTGCCTGATCATCCTCGCTTTGGCGTGCGCTGCTTCGGTCGACGTCTTCGTCGGCGGGCAGGGAGGCCACGCCGTCTACCGGATCCCCTCGGCCCTGCGCCTCGAGGGCGCCCCTGCGCCGGGCCGGATCGTGGCGATGGCCGAGGCCCGCGGCAGCCTGGCCGACGTCGGGTCGAATGACCTCGTGATGCGCACGAGCGACGACGGCGGCGCCACGTGGTCGGCGCAGCGGACCGTGCTGCACGCCGAGGGACGCTCCATGAACAACCCGTGCCTGGTGCAGTCCGCGCGCGGCCCGCACGCGGGCCGACTGATCCTGATGGCGCAGTCCTATCCCGAGCGGTGCGACGAACGGTGCGTGGTGCCCGGGTTCGACGCGGACGCGTCGGGCGACCGCGTGTGCCGCACGGTGGTGGCGCACTCCGACGACGGCGGGGCGACGTGGAGCTCGCCGCGCGACGTCACGCGCGAGGTCAAGCGCGCGACCGTCGTCACCAGCACGGCGACCGGGCCCGGCATCGGCATCCAGCTCGCGCGCGGCCCGCATGCCGGCCGCATCCTGATGCCGTTCAACGAGGGACCGTACGACCGGTGGCGCGTGTACGCGGCGATCAGCGACGACGGCGGCGACTCGTGGCGCATGGGCGAGCCCGCGCCGACGCCCGGGCCCGGCCGTGCGAACGAGGTGCAGTTCTTCGAGCGACAGGACGGGACCGTCGTGCTGAACGCGCGCCAGCACCACGGGGCCCGTCGCCGCGCGTCCGCCGAGTCGCGTGACGGCGGCGTGACGTGGTCGCCGGTCGCCGACGTCGCGGACCTTCCCGACCCGCAGTGCATGGGCGGCGTGCTCGCCCTCGGCGGAGGCACCGTGGTGTTCACCGGCTGCGACAGCGAATCCCGCCGCGCGCTCGGCACGGCGTGGGTCTCGCGCGACGACGGGCGCACGTGGCCCGTCAAGGTGCCCATCGAGCCCGGCGGCTTCGCGTACAGCGTGCCCGTGGCGCTGGGGCCCGGACGGGTGGGTGTGCTGCACGAGGCCGCGGGGTACGCCTGCATCGCGTTCAAGGTGATCGAACTTTCCCCGGCGCCCGGGGGCGGGGCCCCGGCGGGTCCCGCGTCACCCGCGCCGCGTCAGCCGTAGGCCGGGTCGTACACCTTGCCGCGAACGAACGCGGCCACGTCGGCCGGCCGTTCGACGCGCGCGAGCCCGCGGTCGAAGATGAGCTCGGCCACGCGGATCGCCACCTCGACGCTGGCCTCACGGATGTTCGCCATCGGCGGGTAGATGAGGTTGACGTCGAGGTCCTGCTGCGTCACCTGCGCGGCGAGGCTCTCGGCCGCCCGCAGGAACATCTCATCGGTGACGCGGCTCGCCTCGGTGGCGAAGACCGCCATCCCGATCGCCGGGTAGATGTAGACGTTGTTGCCCTGGCCCGGCACGAAGAGCCTGCCCTTGTGGTGCAGCGGCGCGAACGGGCTGCCCGAGGCGAAGATCGCGCGCCCGCCCGACCACTCGATGGCCTCCTGCGCGGTGCATTCGCTCTTGGACGTGGGATTCGAGTAGGGGAAGATCACCGGGCGCTCGTTGATCCGCGCCATCGCCTCGATCACCTGGCGGCTGAAGCTGTGCGGGATGGTGCTCACGCCGACCAGCACGCTCGGCCGGATGGCCTCGACGATCGCGGCGAGGTCCTTCGCGGGCGCGTGCGGGTGCGCGAACGGGCGCTGGAACTCGCTGAGCCCCGTGGTCTCGGCGGTCACCAGGCCGCGGCTGTTGACGAGCCAGCAGCGCGCGTGCGCGTCGGCGTCGGACATGCCCTCGCGCACCATCTGCTGGCAGACGAGGTCGGCGATGCCGACCGCGGCGCTGCCGGCGCCGAAGAAGAGGTAGGTATGGTCGCGCAGCCGCTTGCCGAGGATGCGGTTGGCCCCGAACAGCCCCGCGACGGCGACCGACGCCGTGCCCTGGATGTCGTCGTTGAAGCAGCAGACCCGGTCGCGGTAGCGCGCCAGCAGCGGCATCGCGGTGCGGTTGGTGAAGTCCTCGAACTGGATGCAGCAGCGGGGGAACACCTCCTGCACCGCCTCGACGAACTCGTCGAGGAACGCGTCGTACTCCTCGCCCTCGATGCGCCGCATGTGGAGCCCGGGGTAGAGCGGGTCCTCGAGGAAGGCCTCGTTGTTCGTGCCCACGTCGAGCATGACGGGAAGCGTGTGGCGCGGCGGCACGCCGGCGCACGCCGTGTAGAGCGCGAGCTTGCCGATCGGGATGCCCATGCCGCACACGCCGAGGTCGCCGAGCCCGAGGATGCGCTCTCCGTCGGTGACGACGATGAATCGCACGTCCTTCTCGGGCCAGTTGCGCAGCACCTCGCGGATGCGTCCCTTGCGGCGCGCGCTCACGTAGAGCCCCTTCGGACGGCGCATGATGTGCCCGAAGCGCTGGCACGCCTCGCCCACCGTGGGCGTGTAGACCAGCGGCATGAACTCGGCCGGCGCGCTGGTGAGCAGCTGGTAGTACAGGCGCTCGTTGCGGTCCTGGAGCTCCGAGAGGAAGACGTACTTCTCGAGGTCGGTCGGCTTGTGCGAGAGCTGGATGCGCTGGCGCTCGAGCTGGATCTCGGTGGTCTCGACCTTGTCCGGGAGCAGCCCGACGAGCCCCAGGCGCTCGCGCTCGGCCTCGGTGAAGGCCGTGCCCTTGTTCAGGCGTGGGTTGAAGAGCAGGTCGAAGCTGGTGTGTGCGCCGTCCATGGCGGCAGAAGCATAGGAAACCCGCCTGACCTATGCTCGCACCGTGCGGCTCGACGACCTCCAGGACGACTTCGTGGTGCGGCTCAAGCACTCGGACGCCGCCGGGGTCATCTTCTTCCCGAATGCGTTCCAGGTCGAGCAGGAGTTCTTCGAGCGCTGGCTCGAGTCCGGCGGCATGACCCTGCGCGGCATGCTGGACGGCACGCACCCGCCGACGCCGGTGGTGCACTGCGAGGCGGAGTTCCGTCGCCCCGTCCGCGTGGGCGATCGCCTGCGCGTGCGCCTCGCGGCCGTCGGGATCGGCCGCACGAGCTACGTGCTGGCCTGGGAGATGTCTGTCGATGGCGTGCCCGCCATCACGGTGCGCGTGCGCCGCGCCGCGCTCGACCGCACGGCGGGGAGCGCGGTCGAGCTGGACGGTGACCTGCGCGCGTGGCTTGAGTCCACGCAGCGGCGCACCGCCGTGCTCAACTGAGTTCCTCGAAGCGTTCGCCCGCCGCGAGCCGCGCCGCGAGCCGCGCGCGCGACGGCTTCGCCAGTACCGCCTCGTCCCCGGGCATGCGCAGGATCGCGTCGGGCACCTCGTGCGGCTCGAGCGTCCCGGCCAGCGCGTGCCGCAGTGACGTCGCGCGGTCCTCCGCGAGATCGACGAAGGCGACCGGCCGCTGGCCCCACCGGGCGTCCGCGATCGCGATGACGCACGCGGACCGCACGCCGACGAGCTCGCCAATCGCGCGCTCGATGGCCTCGGGCTGGATCTTCCGACCGCCGGAGATGATCATCGCGTCCATGCGGCCGATCACGTGAACGTCGCCGCGCGGGTCGATGAACCCGCGGTCGCGCGTGCGGTGCGGCCGCGCGAGCGGAATGCGCCCGCCGTCGGCGATGATGGCACGCGCGAGGGTCGGGCCCTCGACGGTGATCTCTCCGACGCCCGCGGCATCGGCGTCGGCGATCGCGATGCGGACGCCGGGCAGCGCCGGGCCCGCGCGCGTTGCGTCGTCCTCGGTGCGTGCGCGTCCCGTCGCCACCTGCGAGGCCGTCTCGGTCATGCCGTAGGTGGTGAAGAGCGGGACGCCTGCCGCGATCGCGCGCGCCCGCAGGCCGGACGGGCTGGGCCCGCCGCCGAGCATGACGGCCTTGAGCGACGCGGGCGCACGTCCGGGCCCGTCGAGGAGCCGAGCGAGCTGTGCCGCGACGAGCGACGCGTGCGTGCAGCCCTCGAGGTCATCCCACGCGCGCGGCATGGGCGCGTGGCGGACGCCCCCACCGAGCACGGCGGCCCGCACATGCAGCATGAGCCCTCCGACGTGGTGCGGCGCGAGCGACGCGTGCCACGTGTCGCCCGGGCCGAACGGGACGGCGTGCGCACCGAGCTCCGCGCTGGCGACCATCGCGTCGAGGCCGATCTCGACCAGCCGCGGCGACCCGGTCGTTCCGCTGGTCGCGATCAGCACGCCTGCCTCTGGAGGCGCACGGAGGCCCGCGACGGCCTGTTCGGCCCGCATGTCCGCGGCGCACGGGGCCACGCCCGCCGCATCGATCCCGGCCGCCGCGAGCGTGCGTGCCCGTGCGCCGTCGGACGCCGTGCCCGGCACCAGCAGCACGGTCCGCCCGAGCGCCCAATGCGCACGAAGCGCCGGCATCGGGTCTCCCCCGGGGTGCACCACCAGCGCAACGCGGTCCGGGCGGCTCACGTGATTCCTTCCGGCGCCACGGGAAGCGGTTCGCACGGAACGCAACCGTCCCTGAGCAGGGCGGGCCGGCACGCGTCGCGCTCGAGGACGTGGGCCGTCCCCAGCCCGTGCGCGCGTCGGCGCGCGCCTTCGGCATGCGCGACGTGCGCGGCGACCCGGATGCTCCACGAGCTCTCGTACGCGGTCGAGAGCACGGGGTCGCAGCCGTGCTCGGCGGCGCGGCGCATGAGTGTGCGCACCTCGTCAAGCGTGCCGATGCGCGACATCCTCACCACCCACGCGCATGCATCGCCCGCGTCGCTCAGCCGGTCGCGGAGGGTGCGGGCCTCGTCCGCGGGGTCCGCGACGAGCTCGTCGAGCGCGATCGCGATGCCGGTGGCTTCGCGCAGCCGCGGGAGCCGCGCAGGGTCCGCGATCGGTTCCTCGAGGTACTCGAAGCGATCCACGGGAAGTCCACGCACCAGCGCGACGCATTCGTCGACCGCGAGCGAACGATTCCCGTCGAGCCGGACCGGAACGCCGGGTGCGGCCTCGAGCACGCACTCAATCATCCTTCGCTCGTCCGCGGGCGACGCGCGGCCGACCTTCAGCTTGATGGACGAGCCGGCGCGCAGCGCCTCGAGCGCGCCGTCGTCGAGCGCGTCCGGCGATCCGCCGAAGTAGGACGCCGCGGGAACCGGCGCGTGCGCCGTCGCTCCCAGGCCGCGGAGCACCTCGAGCGCGCTCGATGCGGCGAAGCGCGCCGGTGCGGGCATCGCGGCGATCGCCCGGTCGCCGTCAGGCGCGGGGTCGCCGGGGTTCCACGCCTCCAGCGCCCGCGCGCACCGCGCGAGCATCTCGGCCGCGTCGGGCCCGAGCGGCGCGCACTCACCGAAGCCAGCCTTGCCGCCGTGCTCGACCCGCACGAAGATCGCTTCCCGCGACGCCGCCCCGACCACCGCGTGGTCCGCGGTTCGCACGGGGAACGATGCCCGAAGAACGCGCACTTGCATGGGGCCGTCGGGCGCCTCGTTCACGGCGCGTCGCTCCCGAGCCGGATCGCCGCGGCGAACGCGATCCCGTAGCCATAGAGGAGCGCGCCGTACCCGGCCAGCGTCGAGTTCAACGCCATGCCGTCGCGCCCGTGCAGCACCTGCACGGTGACGGGGACGAACGCCGCGGCGAGCGCCGACGCCGCGAGGGCCGCCTTGGGAAGCCCGAACCATGCGCACGCGGCGGCCGGAACCGCGATCGCGGCCGCGTGGCATGCCGCGATCAGCGTTCGCCCGAAGCGCTCGCCGAACCGCACGACGATCGTCCGCTTCCTGGCCAGGGCGTCACCCGCCCGGTCGCGCAGGTTGTTCGTCGCGAGCAGGCACGTGCCGATCGCGCCCGGCGCGATTCCCAGGAACGCGGCCTCGGCCGTCCACGCCCCGTCGCACGCCGCACGCGTGCCGGCCACCGCGACGGGGCCGAAGAACGCGAACACGAACACGTCGCCGAGCCCGACGTAGGCGAGCGGGGCGGGCCCGCCGGTGTACGCCACCGCGCTCAGCGCACCGAGGACGCCGATCACCGCGAACCACGCGCCGGCGTGCATCGAGAGGTACGCGGCCGGGAGCGCGGCGAGCGCCAGCGTCACCGCGAGGGCCATGGCCATCGCGCGTGGCGTGATGGCCCCGCTGGCCACGGCGCGCACCGGCCCGAGCCGTGCGCCGGAATCGGTCCCGCGGATCCCGTCGAAGAGGTCGTTCGCGAGGTTGCTCGCCACCTGCAGCAGGCAGGCCCCCGCGAGGGACGCGACCACCGGCGCCCACGTGAACGCGCCGTCGTGCCACGCGAGCGCGGCGCCCATGGCCACCGGGCAGAGCGACGCCCCCAGCGTCTTCGGGCGCAGCGCGCCGATCCATGCGCGCAGCACTGGCCGCGCGGGCGGATGGGCCGCGGCCGCGGTCACGGCGCGTGCTTGCGGAAGTCGGGCCGGCGCTTGGCGAGCTGCGCGTCGCGGCCCTCCTTCGCCTCGTCGGACATGTAATAGAGCATGGTCGCGATGCCCGCGAGCTCCTGCAGGCCGGCCTGCCCGTCGCAGTCGGCGTTGAGCGCGGCCTTCAGCGCGCGGATCGCCGTCGGCGAGTTCGCGAGCATCTCGCGGCACCACTGCACCGTGACCTCCTCGAGCTCGGCGACGCCGACCACCGCGTTCACGAGCCCCATGTCGCGTGCCTCCTCCGCCGAGTAGCTGCGGCACAGGAACCACATCTCCCGCGCGCGCTTCTGGCCGATGATGCGCGCCATGTAGCTGGCGCCGTAGCCGCCGTCGAAGCTGCCCATGCGCGGGCCCACCTGCCCGAACCGCGCGTTCGACGCCGCGATCGTGAGATCGCACATCATGTGGAGCACGTGCCCGCCGCCGATGGCCCAGCCGGCCACCATCGCGACGACGGGCTTCGGGCAGGTGCGGATCTCGCGCTGGAACTCGAGCACGTTCAGCATCTCGGTGCCGCCCTCGGACCGATAGCCGGAGTGGCCGCGGATGCGCTGGTCGCCGCCTGCGCAGAACGCGCGCTCGCCTTCGCCGGCGAGGATCACGACGCCCACGTCCTTGTCCTGCCGTGCGTCGAGCAGCGCGGCGCGCATCTCCTCGACCGTGCGCGGCGTGAACGCGTTGCGGACCTCGGGGCGGTTGATCGTGATCTTCGCGATGCCCTCGGCCTTGTGGTAGCGGACCTCCTCGAACGCCTTGCCGGCGTCGCGCCACGCGAGGGCGGGGCGGATGCGTTCCGTGGTCTCGGTGGATGGCTTGGCCGCGGGGGTCTTCGTGGTCATGGTCGTGTCCGGAGTGCGTGCTCGACGATCGCGGCGCACGCCGCGGGCGCCTCGATGGGCAGCGCGTGGCCCGCGCCCGCGATGCGCTCGATGCGCAGGCCCGGCGCGGTGCGCCCGGCGCGATCGGCGTTCGAAGCATAGCGGTCGTCCTCGGTGCCGACCGCGAACGCGGAGCCCGGCGCGAGCCGCGGGAGGAGGTCCCAGCGCGGCGTCGATCGCCCGGGCGAGCAGCCGGCGACGCATCGCGCCCAGAACTCCCCGTCGCCCGACGCGCGACGCGCACGGATGCGGTCGAACCGGGGTGACGCCCGCAGCGCTGCGAACATCGGCATCCGGTACCACGCGTCGACGAAGGCCGCGAGCCCGTCGCGGCGGATCGCCTCGGCGCGCGCGTCGTCCTCCGATGCGCGCGCGGCGCGTTGCGCGGCATCCTCCACGCCCGGCCCGGTCGACAGCAGCACGAGCGGCATGGCAGGAGGCAGGTGCGCCATCGCCGCCAGCGCGATGCGCCCGCCGAGCGAGTACCCCACCAGCACGCGGGACCCGCGCTCCGTGACCCGGGCCGCGAGCGCGCGCGCCGCGTGCTCGACCGATTCGCACCCGAGCTCCCCCAGCGGCACGGAGTCCGCGTCCGCGCCCGCACCGAGCTCCCGCACCACCGCGTCCCAGTCCCCGGGCGACCCGAGGAAACCGTGCACCAGCGTGATCCGGCGCACGTCCGCGGTCACGCGAACGCCCGCCTCAACGCGGCGTCCGACGCGGACACGGCGCGGGCCCGCGCGGCCTCGCTCGCCTCGCGCGTGCACGTGACCTCGATGAGCGTGGCGCCGCCGCGGCGCAT
>Ga0169931_10013717_pt1 | contig 11036 bp, 9 predicted proteins | sample Kivu_15m_20L_FD_129675 | JGI IMG/M metagenome (GOLD analysis project Ga0169931, IMG submission 129675) | Freshwater microbial communities from Lake Kivu, Western Province, Rwanda to study Microbial Dark Matter (Phase II) - Kivu_15m_20L... | ecosystem: Environmental > Aquatic > Freshwater > Lake ... | reverse complement strand
TATTCCGAAGGACACATCACACCGACATTGTCATTTGAGAAGGCACTATCGAGTGGCTTGTATGAAGTGCGAGTGAGCAACGGAAAGGAACAACGAGTGGTGAGGATGGTGGTGGGGAGGTAATATTAGAAAGTCATTTCTGTTTTGCTTATTGACTAGGTTGTGATGGTTTGAGCGAGGATAGTGTAAGCTTTTGTAAATTTGTAATCCCATGTTGATTACACAATTTGAAGCCCATCGCTTGCTCACCCGAAATGAGGTGATCGGCGTTCCCACTGAAACCGTCTACGGTTTGGCCGGAAATGCCTTTTCTGAGACAGCCGTGGCCAAGATTTTTGAGGCGAAGAACAGACCCACATTTGATCCGTTGATTGTGCATGTTGCCAGCACTCAGATGCTGGAAGAAGTAGTGAGTCACGTGCCCGAGGAGTATCGCGAATTAATGCAGCACTTTTGGCCAGGACCTTTGACTTTGTTGTTTCAAAAGTCAACGAAAATTCCGGATTTGGTGACATCAGGATTACCCAAAGTGGCAGTTAGATGTCCCGCCCATCCTGTTTTTCAAGCATTGTTGCAATCATTGCCATTTCCTTTGGCGGCCCCAAGTGCCAACCCCTTTGGCTATATCAGTCCCACCTCTGCTCAACATGTGTTGGATCAATTGGGCGATGTAATCGGAGGTGTTTTGGATGGTGGAGAATCAGCGGTTGGTGTGGAATCTACCATCGTCGATTTTGAAGATGGTGCATACAAGGTATTGCGATTGGGTGGAACGACAGTGGAAGAGATAGAGCAGGTACTCGGTAAAAAGGTTTTGGTTCAAACGAGCTCAAGTCAACCCGCTGCGCCGGGAATGTTGGACCAACACTATGCCCCAAAAACCAAGTTCTGGCTTGGAGAAATTTCGGAAGGACTGAAAATTTTTTCGGGAAAAAATATAGCCGTGATGAGTTTTGTGCCCTTGAAAGGGGATTTTTTCAATTTACCGTTGTCAATCCGGGGCGATCTGAAAGAGGCGGCGGCCCATTTATTTCAGTATATGCGGGATTTGGATGATCGGGGCTTTGAGGTGATTATTGCGGAACCTGTTCCCAATGAAGGATTGGGAAGGGCCATCAATGACCGACTATTGCGGGCCTCAATTAAATAGAGGTCGTTTCGAAATAAGCCTTAATTTCGCCGCGCGTTTCTATGAATCTACAACAGCATATCGATAAAAGACTGTTTCATGTCATTAGCCAACAAGCCAATGACATGAAAGTGGATGTATATGCCGTGGGAGGAATGGTTCGGGATATTTTATTAAAGCGCACCAACAAAGATTTGGATTTTGTAACGGTAGGCGATGGAACAGCGTTGGCAGAGAGATGCGCTTTGGAACTCAAAGTAAAAAAGGTAGCTATTTTTAAGAACTATGGTACTGCATCTTTTCATTACCGAGGCAATGATGTGGAGTTTGTGGGTGCGCGAAAAGAGTCTTACAAACCAGAATCGCGCAATCCCCTCGTAGTGCCGGGTACTTTAGAAGACGATCAGTTGCGTAGAGATTTTACCATCAACGCGATGGCCATCTCATTGCAAAAGAATAACTGGGGCGATCTGATTGATCCCTTCAACGGTTGGTCAGATTTGAGAAACGGAATCATCAAAACACCCACCAATCCCGATATTACTTTCAATGATGATCCCTTGCGAATGATGCGTGCCGTGCGATTTGCGAGTCAACTGGGCTTTACCATCGATGATGAATGCCTCAATGCCATTGAGCGCAATGCTAGTCGACTTTCCATTATTTCTCAAGAGCGAATTACCACTGAGTTGAATAAAATTATTTTATCCAAGAAGCCCAGTCAAGGATTCAAGTTGTTATTGGATACAAAATTATTGCATCAATTTTTTCCAGAAATGGTTCAATTGCATGGGGTAAAAAAGAGAGACGGATTTGCGCATAAAGACAACTTTTATCACACGTTGGAAGTATTGGACAATGTGGCGGAAAGCTCGCAAGATCTTTGGTTGCGTTGGGCAGCCATCATGCATGACATTGCCAAGCCACCCACTCAGCGTTTTGAGCCAAAAGTGGGTTGGACTTTTCATGGACATGAAGATTTAGGTGCCCGAATGGTCCCGAAGATTTTTGAAAGGTTAAAATTGCCCTTGGACACTTCCATGAAGTTTGTTCAAAAGATGGTGCAACTGCATTTGCGTCCCATTGCCTTGACCAAATCTGAAATTTCCGATGCTGCCTTGCGCAGACTTTTGTTTGATGCAGGTGATGACATTGATTCGCTCATGATTCTTTGCAAGGCGGATATCACCTCCAAAAATGAGCTCAAGGTAAAGAAGTACCTCAAAAACTATGAGCATGTGTTGGAGAAGTTGCAAGCGGTGGAAGAAAAAGATCGAATCAGAAATTTCCAACCACCAGTCTCCGGTGAAGTAATCATGAGAACATTTGGTGTCGGACCTTGCGCGCATGTGGGCAAAATTAAAAATGCCATCAAGGATGCCATATTGGATGGAATCATTCTCAATGACAAGCAACAAGCCATCAACTACATGCACAAGGTGGCAGCAGAGTTGGGTTTGGAAGCGATCTCTTAAATCTTTTGTAATTTATCCCGACTGATCAAGGTCTTGAAATTACCGATGATAACGGTGATTCCTTTTTCTTCAATTTTAGTAACCATCCCCACTTGCTTGGTTTGTTTAATGCGCACCAAATCCGCAATGTTCAACGGCTCACTGTCTTTGATTTCAATGGCTTTGGACTCTGCTTTTTGTTTTTTAATTTTCTCCTTCTTCTTCACTTGCTCTAGCTTGGCATGCTCCATCAAGATGTACTTTTTCATCTCTTCCCACAGCTCAGCATTTTTATTGCGCGCCTTGACACCTTGGATGAATTGTTGCATTCTTTTTCCTAACACCACCAAGTGTTGGTCTTTATCATATTGTGCCTGACGTTTCTCTAATTGCTGTTGGATATTTTTTTCTTTCGTGAAAAAGTTGGTTTTCTGTTTTTCTAAATCGGTTTTCAATTGCTCGTTCACCGCATTGGTTTTTTCTAATTGTTGCTTTTCCTTTTCTAATGACAGCAAAATTTCATCCCAAGCCAGTTTTTGATTCTTTAATTTTTTCTTGGCATTTTCAATCAAAGAGGCTTCTATTCCAATGGCCAAGGCCACCTCATAAGTGAAGGACGGCCCTGCTTTTCCCACCAACAATAGGTATTGCGGCTGCAACAATTGCGTGTCAAATTGCATGTGTCCGTTGATGGCATGGGGCAATTGCTCTGCACGGTGCTTGATGTTGGTGTAATGGGTGGTGATAATCCCCAACGCTTTTTTGTGATAGAGTTCTTCAAAAAAAACTTCCGCCAAAGCCCCGCCCAAATCGGGATCTGATCCAGTGCCAAACTCGTCCAGTAGCAATAGGGTTCTTCTATTGGCCACACTGAGAAAATGCCGCATGCGTTGCAATCGATAACTATAGGTGGAGAGCTGATTCTCGATGCTTTGGTGGTCGCCAATATCTGAAAGCAAGTGATGAAAAATACCCAATGTACTGCCGCGTTTTACGGGAACAGGAATGGCACATTGAAACATAATTTGGATCAATCCGACCATTTTCATCGTGACACTTTTACCCCCCGCGTTGGGTCCACTGATGACCAACATTCTTTGCTCATGATGGAGTTGCACGTTTTGAGCTATGGTAACCTTTTTTTGCTGCTGATGTTGAATGAATAGCAACGGATGAATGCCTTGTTGGATGTCGAGCGCGGGGGCATCTGTCATTTGCGGAATGATGCCTTTGTATTGCCCGCCCAATCTCGATTTGGCTCTCAAGAAGTCCATGTGAATCAACAGCCTTTCACTGGCTCTAAAAAAGGGAAGCTGATGCCGAATTTTTTGGGTAAGTTGAAGCAGTATTTTTCTGATTTCCTTGAGCTCTTCCTCTTTTAAAATTTCCATTTCATTGTTCAACGCAATGTTCACGGAGGGCTCAATGAAAGTGATGGAACCTGTTTTGCTGCTGCCGGTGATAATGCCACTTACTTTCTTTTTGTAGCTGCTGATTACCGCCAATACTTTTCTGTCGTTCTGAAAGTTTTCTTCGGTGGCAGCGATGTATCCTTTGCTTTGGAAATCGCGCAATACTTTTTGGAAGTTTTTGGTGATCTGACGACGCACTTGTTGCATGCTATCTCGGATGCTGACAAGCGCGGGTGAGGCGTCATCGCGTATTTTCCATTGAGGGGTGAAAATTTTGAAAATCTCCTCTAAAATTTCTTTTTGTTCTGAAACACCGTCAAAATATTTTTCTAAATTTTTCCAATGAGTACCCACCTCTTTTTTCAGCACAAGCCAATCATGGATGATTTGGGTATTGGTTACCAATTTTTGAAAATCGTCTTCACTGAGCACGGAATCACGCACTTGTAGCAGCTTCAGTACCTTGGGGATTTCATGAAATTCTCCCGAAGGCAACTGCGCCCCATGTTGAAAGATATTCATGATTTCGTGCATCTCTTGCAATGCATTTTCCAATTGATTTTTGTGTGTAAACGGAATCAATTGTTGGCACCTTTCTCGCGCGGTGGGTTGATGACACAAAGATGCCAGCAATTCCAGGATTTCATCCCATTGCAGGTCTTTGATGGTGGCGTCATCCAATTTCATGGCGCAAAACTATTCGCTTCCACGTTAAAATGTTCAAAACAACCCAATTTATTCCGCTATTCAGGTACTTTATTTTTGAAATTTGAATAGTGAAGCGTCGAATCATCAAATTTCTCAGAAATAAGTATGTCTTGGTTACCTTATTGAATTTGGTGTACATACTTTTTATTCATAATATCAATTTGGTGTACATCATTCGTTCCAAGTGTGAGGCGGAGAGATTGCAGCAAGAGATTGATTTGATGAAAGTGAAAAACAAAGAGATTCAAGATGCGTTTATGGATATCTCCAACAATGGCGCTACCTTAGAACGTTATGCACGTGAGCAATTCTACATGAAGAGAGACAACGAGGAAGTATTTATCATCAAATCAGAATAAACTGCACAGTTCTTGTAAACGCAATACCATGAGATCATTTTTAATACTCTTCTGCACTTTTGGAATTTTGTTATTTTCCAATACCTGCTTTGCTCAGCCCAAACCAGAATATACCATTTCAGAGCGCAAGGCCATTAAAATGTATGAAGAGGCCATTGAGTACTATCAAAAGCGAGATGCAGCCGGTGCTCAAAAAATTTTATTAGAGACCGTCAATAAATTCCCACAATTCGCAGAAGCCAGATTTCTGCTCGCGCAAACCTACCTCGATCAAAATCAATCTGACAAAGCCATTCCGCATTTGGAAGAAGGTGTGAAGTTGCACCCTGAGATTTTCCCAGAAGCCTATTTGATTTTGGCAGAAGAAAAAATGGCCTTGTCTGATTACAAATCAGCGGAAGCCGCTATCAGTAAGTTTATACCGTATCCCAAGAATGAGGTGAAGTTGGAAAAACGTGCCCAGCTCATTTTATCCAGTTGTATTTTTGCACAACGTGCAATGGAGCGTCCGGTTCCTTTTGATCCCATCAATTTGGGGGAGGGAGTCAATTCTGAAATGGATGAGTATTACCCCTGTATCACGGCCGATCAAAAGACTTTGTTGTTCACGCGATTGGTCAATGACAACCGAACGGATGTGGGTAAGCAAGAGGATTTTTACATTAGTCGAAAGGATGCGCAAGGCATCTTTGCGCCCGCCCAGCCGGTGATGAGCATCAATACCGTGATGAATGAAGGAGCCCCTTCATTGAGTGCCGATGGCAATACCCTTATCTTCACCGCTTGTCAAACCATGGATGGTCAATGGGGGGAGAACCGCACCGGAGTGGGCAGTTGCGATTTGTTTTATTCTATGAAAGTTGGCAATGATTGGGATCAACCGGAAAACATGGGCAATACCATCAATTCAGGGGCTTGGGAGTCTCAGCCGTCCTATGGCGCCGATGGCAAGACGATGTATTTTGTAAGAGGAACGCGCACTGCGCGGGGTATGAAAGATCAGGATATTTATTATGCGGTGTTGAGGGATAATGGCAGTTGGACCAAACCAGAAAAGGTGAGGGGATTGGTCAATACTGATTTTGACGAGGAGAGTGTCATGATTCATCCGGATGGAAATACGTTGTATTTTAGTTCAAACGGTCATCCTGGAATGGGTGGAATGGACATTTATCTCAGCAGAAGAGAAACGGATGGAACGTGGGGCAAGCCGGTGAATCTCGGGTATCCCATCAATACTTCAAAGGACGAGAATTCTTTTCAGGTCACTGCGGATGGAGAGTACGCGCTGTTTGCCTCAGATCGGGCTGGCGGTAAAGGGGGACTGGATCTTTACCAATTTGCATTACCAGAAAGTGCCAAGCCCAAAAGAGTCTATTACGTGGAGGGTGTAATTTCTGATAAACAGAGTTACAAAAAGTTGGATGCTCAATTGGAATTGATCGACATGGAAACGGGACAAGTGGTGGCCAACACCCAATCCAATCCTATCTCGGGTGGATATCTGCTTTGCCTTCCTCCAGGAAAGGATTATGTCATGAATGTTTCCAAGGAGGGCTACTTGTTCAGCACGGAGCGTTTTACACTGAGCAATGAGGTGCAGAAAGCGCCCAAGCGGGTGGATGTGGCCTTGCAAAAGTTAAAGGTGGGAACCAAAATTTCCCTCACCAATACAGCAGAGAATGGAGTGAAGAATATTTTCTTTGATACCAATAGTGACGTGCTCAAAAAGGAGAGTTTTGCCGAGCTCAATCAGTTGATTGAATTGCTCAATAAAAATCCACAAAGGAAAATTGAGGTGGGCGGTCATACGGATGATGTAGGGGATGATGTCTCCAATCTGGGTTTATCGCAGCGAAGAGCTGAAGCGGTAAAATCTTATTTGGTGAAGAATGGGGTTGCAGAAACCCGGGTGCAAGCCAAGGGATACGGCGAAACCCAGCCACAAGTTCCCAATGATTCAGACATCAACAGAGCCAAAAACCGAAGAACAGAATTTTTGGTGGTGGAGTGAGGAAGTGATGAGGTGATGAGGTAAAGGGAATTTGCTGATACTTGAACGAAGATGGCCATCATCCGTTTGGCTGTTTGTTATTGGTGTTGAGAAGTTCAAAAATCAGGTCGTTCAAAGTCTTCATATCACTTTCAATGGTTCCTTTCATATATCGTTCATAAGCACTTTTATTATCCGGCGGATTAAGATGAAGAGTCAATCCTTTTTCTAAGGCCAACAGTCTTAAAAACTCCCTTTGTGCACGTCCATTTCCTTCTCTGAATGGATGTAAATAATTTACATTGTCTAAAATTTCTGTCAACTTCTCGGCCAAGAGCTTGTTATTGTCTTTTGGAATTTTCTTAAACTCAGCAATTGTTTGGTCGATGTGCCTGAAAGCAATATCAAAATGCGAAATAGGGAAGAATGGCTTACCATCTTTGCTAATTTCTACCATTCTTTTTTTACCAGCCCAAGAGTAAATGTCTTGAAATAAAAGTCTGTGAATTTCAAAAAGACTGTCAATACCTTTTATTTTGATTGGGTTTTCATAAAGTTCCTTAAGTCGTTTTGTAACGACACTGCTCTCGACAAAGTTCAATACTTCAGGGTCGGTTATGAGCTGTAAATTCCTTAAAATTCCTGTTTTCGGGTCAGTGTAGGTAAAGTCAGGATCTACGTAATGATAGGATTTAGACATAGGCTTTTTGGTTGGCAAATACCACAAGTTCTGCTAGTGATATTTTTCCTGTCACATAATCCCTTATGATTTCAATACCTTTTGACGTGGGAGTAAATCCTTCAAACATATTGCTTCCCAGCGCGCTTGCAGTACTTTCTAAGGTTTTCAAATCAGAAAACACCACGCCCATTATGGTCAAATTATGTCTATCTATTTCAATTGTGTTGAACATGTTTGTAGGTCTTTAATCTTCTCTAAATATACAAATAATTGAGGATAAATCTTTCGTTTTTCTAGATTAAAATTTGCGCTGACCACAATTGCTCGAATTCAATTTTAGCATGTTGATCATCCATTTTGAAAAGGGGGCATTTCAATGATGGTTCTATGTTTTCTAGCCAATTCAGCCTCAATAACGAACTTTAAATAACGCCAACAAAAGGATGTTCCTCCATTCGCTCTCCTCAAAAATAGAATCAAATAATCTCCACCTGGCGTGTCACTTTCTGTAATATCTCAAACACCGTTTCGGCCATTACATTTTCACTATCCAAAGTCGGATTGACTTCCGTAAATTCTAAACAACAAGTACGTTCGTTTTGTAGAAATTCTAAAATCAAGTCGGCCGCTTCACGTTCGTTGATACCGCCTTTCACAGGGGTTCCTGTTCCTCTGGAAACACTCGGATCCATCGAGTCCACATCAAAGCTGATGTAGATCTTGTCGCAATGACTCAAGTACTTGATCAATTCTCGGCAGAGTTTGGTGATTCCCGTTTTTCTTAATTCATTGGTGGTCACCACGCGCACTTTGTTTTGCTTAATGAGCGCCGCTTCTTGTTCCTCAAAATCGCGAAGGGTGATGTAAATCAAATCGCGGTACTCCACCTTGGGAGCAATGTCTCCTACGGATTTCAGCATCTCCCAAAGCTCAATGGTTTCGTAATCCAAGTCGTTGATTTTCTCCTCAATATTGTCCTCATTCAAAGCAGTAGCCAATGGCATTCCATGCATATTGCCGGAAGGCGTAGTGTATGGCGAATGCAGGTCGGCATGGGCATCGATCCAAATCACCCCTAGGCGAGATTCTGGATAGGCCATCTTGATGCCGGCCATGGTACCGCCCGCACTGCTGTGATCTCCGCTCAGTATCAATGGAAATTTTTCGTCGCGAATGGTATCTCTGACTGCAGCTCCAATGCGCTCATACATTTTAAGCAAGCTTCGGATATGCTTGGCATAACGTGAGCTCGGAATATTATGCAATGCCTGATTATCATTGGGAATAATGATGCTCTTGTATTTCTTGAAAAAATCTGAACGGAAGTCCAAGGCGGCAATTTTAATGGCATCAACGCCCAAACTGGCTCCTCTGGTTCCTGCGCCTACTTCGCTGGGTACTTCAATCAATCGAATGTTTTTCGTTTTCTTTTTGGTAGTTCTGATGGCCATAATTTCTATTGTGCCGCTAAGATACAATTTTTTGAGGACAACGAATCGGGGTGTTCGCCTCCTTCCTGTTTTATCTTCGCTGCATGGAAAAAGTAATCCTTATTACCGGCGCCACGTCGGGCTTTGGAATGGCCATGGCAAAGACGTTTGCCGCGCAAGGACATGCCATCATCATCACCGGAAGAAGAGAGGATCGTTTAGACGAGTTGCAGCAAACATTAGCGGCTACATACCAAGCACAGGTGTTATCTCTCCCTTTTGATGTCCGAAACGAGGAAGAAGTGAAATCGGCAGTGGAGAAGGCCGTGCAATGGAAAGGATACATCGATGTGTTGATCAATAATGCAGGACTGGCGGCTGGGAGAGATCCCATTGATGCGGCTTCTTCAGAAGATTGGAACCAGATGATCGATACCAATGTAAAAGGCTTACTGTGGATGTCAAAATACGTGTCTGCCGCGATGAAGAAAAGAGGTCAAGGACATATCGTCAATATGGGTTCTATTGCCGGAAAGGAGGCCTATGGAGGTGGCAGTGTGTATTGTGCCAGTAAGTTTGCGGTGGATGCCATTACGCAATCGATGCGCGTGGATCTATTGCCTTTTGGTATCAAGGTATCGCAGGTTTGCCCTGGAGCGGCCAATACAGAGTTCAGTCTGGTGCGTTTCAAAGGAGATGCGGCAAAGGCCGATGCTGTCTATCAGGGATTCATTCCTTTGGATGCGCAAGACATTGCAGATGCAGTAGATTTCATCATTCATCGTCCTGCCCATGTGAGCATTCATGATATGGTAATCATGCCAGCAGCCCAAGCCAGTTCACTCATCATTCACAAGCAATGAAAACCTCTTTTTGGATCATGTGCCTCGCGCTGTTGAGCGCTTGCCATTTTACTACCACTCAGGTGGACATGATTGTGCACAATGCCACCATCTACCAAGTGGATGATATGTTCAGTACTGCACAGGCCATGGCCATTCATCAGGGAAAAATAGTGGCCATTGGTGCAGAACGCGAAATCATGAACGCCTACAGTTCGGACCACATCGTGGACGCGCAAAAGCAATTTGTTTATCCTGGATTTATCGATGCACATTGTCATTTTTTATACGATGGTTTGTTGGGCTTGCAGGCCAATTTGGTGGATACAAAAAGCTGGAAGGAGGTGTTGGAAAAAGTGGTATTATATGCCAACGAGAAGCCAAGAGATTGGATCATCGGAAGGGGATGGGACCAGAACGATTGGCCCATCATGGAGTTGCCTGACAAGCAAGCATTGGATAGTTTGTTTCCCAATACTCCTGTGTGGTTGACACGCATCGATGGGCATGCGGGAATAGCCAATCAACGAGCGCTGGACTTGGCGGGGATCACCGGTGGAAAGGATATTTTGGGCGGAGAGCGAGTAATGAAGAACAATCGATTGACAGGTGTTTTGATTGACAACGCCATGACCGAAGTACAAGATGTCTTGCCCGCCTATACCCAACAGGAGAAAGTGCAAGCCCTATTGGCAGAGCAGAAAAAGGCGTGGGAGTATGGACTCACTTCGGTGGGTGATGCTGGATTGGTATTGAAGGAAATTCAGCTCATTGACAGTTTACAAAAGGCGGGTGCTTTGCAAATGAAAATGTACGTGATGGCCGCAGATGATCCCGCAACATTTGATCATTATGTGCAGCATGGAGTGGACACGAGCTCGCAATGGCTGACAGTGGCTGGATTTAAGTTTTATGCCGACGGGGCTTTGGGTTCCAGAGGCGCTTGCTTAAAAAAGCCCTATGCAGATTTATTGAGCAAGGGGAGGAAGGATTATGGCAAGATGCTGAAAACACGCGGCTATTATGC
>Ga0169931_10013716_pt1 | contig 11036 bp, 8 predicted proteins | sample Kivu_15m_20L_FD_129675 | JGI IMG/M metagenome (GOLD analysis project Ga0169931, IMG submission 129675) | Freshwater microbial communities from Lake Kivu, Western Province, Rwanda to study Microbial Dark Matter (Phase II) - Kivu_15m_20L... | ecosystem: Environmental > Aquatic > Freshwater > Lake ... | reverse complement strand
GAAGATAAGATCTTTGACAAACAAGAGTCCGATGATATTTCGAGCTTCGCCATCATACACAGGTATGCGCGAGTATCCCGCCTTGAAGATCTTGGCTATACAGTCAAAGTCCAGGACCTCATCCACACTGAGCATAAAGGTTTTAGATAAAGGTGTCATGATATTTCGAACGAGTTTGTCATGAAAGTTCAATGCACCTGTCATGACGAGTCCCGTTTCTGCAGTAAAGCGTCCTTCCTTGACATGTATCTCAAGTAATTTATTGAGTTCTGCTTTACTGTATGTCGTCCCCAGCTCATGTCCCAGAAGCTTATCTAGCATAAATGCAATCGGTTTTGTAAAGGGGTACATGAGGAACCGTATCACTCGTATAATAGGAACTGTTTTTTCTCCAATAACGAGTGCATGACGTGAACAAAGTGCTTGGGGTAAAACTTCTCCAAAGAGTACAATAATAATCGTCGAGACGATGAACCCAATCAGTCCACCGGCGATATCTGCCATGATTATACCGGTGAGTGTATTGACAGCAACATTACCCAAAAGTAATGTACAAAGAAGCATATTCCCATCCTTACGCACGGGTAATATTTTCGCTGCAGCTCTCGCAGCACGTGCATCGTCTCCCGACATGACAATTTCAAGTCCTGTGGCATCCAATCCCATAAGACCTAAAGTGAGACCACTAAATAAAGCTGAAAATAGAATAAGTATAACAACTAAGCAAAATTGTACTGGTATCGGCAAAAGTCGTAGCCAATCAAAGCCATCATGTTGTAATTCGACAGTTGTAATCTTGGTTGAATTGCTGTTTGTAAGATATCGATGATGATGATGATTCGGCATCTGTTGTAGTATATTATACGCGTTATGCACATCTGCTGGATAGAGCGACGAAGACGATGACAATGATGGAATAATCCCCAAGGGTTCTATTACATTTGACAATGAATCTGTCGACCACAATAATGATAGATGCACATACGCAGTCAAGTATGAAACTATTGCAATCAAAACATACGAAAGATAGCGAATCATTCGAAAGAATCTTTGGGTTAAAGAGGCTGTAAATAATAGATGATTTGGGGCAAACAAGTCGACTAAGACTATACTGTAATTGAGTAGAATTCGATTATATTTTGATGAACAACAAACAGATCGGGCATTACAATATACAATACGTACCTCATACTGTAAACAGCAAACACAGTAGACTCCTTGGTGTGTAAGAGTGGGTGTTCTTGCGTGTTCCTGTTTCCTGTGCAGTTTTGTCTGCGCGGTCTGCGGGTCTGCGGTCTGCGGTCTGCGGCGGGATTCAGAGTTTTTAAATGCTTAGTCGTGCAGGAAATGATCGATTGATTTTTGTTCGATGTGTGTGTGTATGTGAATGTGGATGTCGTGGTGTGTTATGTATTATCACATACTGATAGCTATGATTGGACATCAATGAATTTCTTTTCAAGACGATTCATTATTTTTTGCACCAACATATGATACAAACCACCATGCTCTTGAATTTGATAAACAATTGGAATTTTACAACAAGTGTCCGTGAGGTAGTCTCAGAAATGCCCTATTACTTGGTAAAGAGTACATTCATTCATGACATGATGAATGTCTTTCATCACTGGATGGACAAAATACCCCCTCATTTTCTAGAAGTTAAATTGTATATGGAAACTCTCATCTCATGGAAATCCTTTATTCAATCACCCGATCGTATCGCTTCTGTCATACTCAAGTATTATCATTATCTCCCATTAACTCCACTCGTTTTTTGGCTTTATCCCCTGCTATTTACTGTACTCTTTACTTTAGTCATACTCCCAATCATTACTGCGTCGACATGGCTTTTCTGGATCATTACCTCTCTAACCCTAGGGGTCATACAAGTATTATATGCGCTCTATCAATTCGGTATGATTGGTATTGACTTGGTTGTACTTTCAGTCTTGAAAACATTTGCATTAATTCGTAGTTGGATACTCAGTCCATATTATATGGCATATACTGCCTCTACACATCATCATCACTCCAACACTGCGGGACAATATACACGTAAGCCATATCAAGGACGGAGAAGACAATGGAGAGATACCTTGGCACAAGCGAAAAATTATACTGACTTTTTAATGGTGGATATACTTGAACCTGCAGAAGATGCTCGTAAATTATCATTATTACACCATTCTCATCAGCGTTCTACGATTCAATATTTCATACAAGTTTGGAGTTATATTCGACAGTATCTCCACAGATTAATTGTACTTGTTGTCTCTCCATTACGTTGGCTATGGATGGGTCTTGTACATGGGATTCGTCCAAGTCAACATCATCTTACAAGGAAAACATCTATTCCTATCCAAGAATCATTATCCACTACAACTTCATCCAAAAGCCCTCGTCGTACCAAGAGTTGTATGGAATTTTTACTGAAACCTTTACAAGTTGAGCCATTGTTGACTACTACGTCTTCGGATACAAACACTCGTATGGACTCATCATCTATATCTACATCCTGTAGTAGTAGGTGTAGTACCAATATCCTCATTCCTACCTTGGTCCGATCTTCCAGTGCATGTCAAGATATGAATCGATCTACTACCATCACTTCTTCCAATACTTCTTTACAAAGTACTAGCAGCGGTAGTAACAACATGAACAACAACAATTCGGAAAATGAATTAGGTATGATTGGATCGATGCTTCATGCTACAACCCAACGTTTAGAAGAGGCTAGGATACAAACGCAACAACAAATGGCTATTCAAGGTTCTATCAATGATTCCAAGGAAGTCTCTATAAATAGTTCCAAAGAAGAAGAAGAAGACGTTTCTGATGGATATCGTTCGAGGACGGTATCTGCTAAGAATCATCCTTGTAATAATAATGCATCCGAATGGAATACTCCTGTTGAAACGGGGAATAACATTACCCATAACGTATCCTCTTCTATTTTAACACACATTGATGATGATCATGACCAAGAAAATCATAAAGACACAACTTCTACCAATACTAGCTCACCGGATTTATCCATCTTGAAATATCTGCTTACTGGTATTGTCAAACGTAATCATTTGAATGTTGAAAAGACTTTGGTTGATGACGCTCAGTTGGTCGCAGAATATGGCCGCCATCGATTATCCAAGGAGGCTAGAGATGTCATCCAAGGATATTATCATGAAGTTCAATCTTGTCTTGAATTTATAGCAGACGGCGACGTGATGATACCACCACAGAAAGCAGTATCTATAGAAACTGCCTTGCCCACGGTGACATCTTCCATAACCCAACCAGTATCACCGAATGTGAAGGAAGAAGAGGATACAGTTATAACATCAGGATATATTTCGGATCAGCACGTCGAACTGTATGATCGAATTCATCTTATGAGGAAAATGAGACATAACGTGGGAAGAACCGCATTAATGCTATCAGGGGGTGGGGCACAAGCGTAAGTTTTGTAGAATCTTTTCCCCACTCGTCTACATGGATATCCTTATTATATTGTATGGAACATACGTCGTTCATTTTTATGGTTTTCATTTTAGTATGTACCATCTTGGAACTATCAAGGCATTATGTGAATCAGGATTGTATAATGACATCACAGTCATTTCAGGTACATCAGGGGGTAGTATTACTGCAGCCATGTGTGCCATTAAAACGCAAGAGGAATTATTGAATGATGTTTGTGTGACTCATGTTAGTACCGACTATATGCTGAATGGTGAAATGAAGAAGAAAAATGTCCGATGGTTCCCAAGAGTGGGTAAGCTCTACATTTCTTACTTCACTTTGATTGATCATGAGAATGAGAAGGCTCAATCGTTCATTGTTTCTTTAGTCGATATGGGATGGTTTTGGCTTCAACACGGTTTACTTGTAGACTCCAAGGAGTTCAAGCGATGCTGTGATTTTTATTTTTCTGATATTACCTTTGAAGAAGCCTTTGAAAGGACAGGAAAGCATGTATGCATCACAGTGTCTGCTAGTCGCGCTGGAGATAGTTCCACTGGCGGTGATGGTAGTCAACGCCTGTTGTTAAATCATATAAGCACTCCTCACGTCACAATAGGTATGTATAGAACTCTCATGTCTTTTAATTTCATTTGAAGGAGAAGGATTCTACACGAATGATTTTTCATCTTTTTTTTTCTACGTTCAACAGCGAGCGCCGTCGCATGTTCCTGTGCTCTCCCTGGTGTCATGAGCCCGGGAAAGCTAATTACAAAGAATACAAGTAATGAGCAAGCGTTCTTTGAAGTCGATGGTGTAGAGTGGATTGATGGTAGTGTACAAGCTGATTTACCATTCAAACGTATCTCGACATTATTCAACGTGAGCAACTATATCGTGTGTCAAACTAATTTTCATGTCGTTCCTTTTCTTCACAAGCCTCACCATCCTAGTATCAAAAGTTGGTATTGGCAAATATTTCAATTATGTGAATGGGATATCCGTAGTCGGGCTTTGAATCTCAGTCGTTTAGGCTTATTTCCAAAGATATTTGGGCAAGACATATCAAAGGTATTCAAACAAAAATATCATGGTGATTTAACTATTGTTCCCCGCTTTACAACTATGCAAGTCTTTGGCTTGAAAGCGTTAATTAATCCAACTGTCGAAGATATGGAAGTATATATACAGAATGGACAAGCTGCCACTTGGCCCTATATAAGGTAAATCGAGACAACGTATGTGCTGAAAACATCATGGCATTACACTCTATTTCCTTCAATTTTTTTCCAATTTGTTGCTGTTTTTGTTGATTTTTATCTGAACATTTACACACGACCCCAGTGTCATTCGAGAAATGTTACGTATTGAATCTACTATAGATCGTTGTATTGCTCAATTAACAGAGCGAGTACGACTCCTATCTCCCACTGTTGAAACGATCAATATGAATGATGATGTCGATTCTGTTACATCGGCAGATGCAGCATCATATTCATTAGCATCCTCCTATCGAATCGGAGGAGGTGTACATCATCGACATTCAGTACATGTAGTAAAAGAAACAGAAACCTTAAAAAGCAAAGTAAAATCGCTGGAACAAGAGAATATTGAATTGCGTAAAAAATTGGAATTATTATTATTACAGCAACAACAACAGTAACAATAATACGTGGCTACTGATCCGAGTAGTATAGTACGAAACGTTTCTCTTTTACTTTCGTGACTTTTTGTAACTATATTGTCTACGATTTATCAATATTTATATATATGCACACAACTTTCTATTATACATTATTCATTCCTCATAATCATCGACTTCAGCCCAATCCATAATTTCTTCTAGTTCTTTTATTTGAAACCTTTCTTCCTCTTCTTCTGTATCATCCATTGAAACTTGTTGTAAAATATCGTAAGGTACTGCATTCGGTAGAGAAATAGGAGAAGAACCATTGTTCTTTTCTGCATCATCATCTTGTGGTTTGGGCCGAATTCCAAGAATAGTCTCATTTCTTGTCAAGAATTCGTGTTCTTGTTGTTGTGTTGTTTGTAATAATTGTTTTTCATACGCTTGTCTTTTTTTACAATTTTCAATGACATGCGTAATTGTAGTTAATATATCATCTTCATTTTGAACCCAAAAGGATTTTGGTATCGTTTTATAATAGGATATAAAATCAGTACATAATGCATTTGAAAGTTGTGACTTTCCAGCTATTAAGGGTATATCTTCTATTGTTTGATATATTTTTGCTTTGTCCACAAACCATATCCCTACTGAAATTCCTAACAGCGTAGACATGATTGTATCCAAGAGTATACTAAACGGTTTCAATACAGTTGATTCTTTAAATGGGGATCTACGTTTATGATTCGCAACTTGTGCAAAGATTGATGATGGATGATAATAATATGGAATAATATATTGATTCATTATATAGAGAGGCGCTTTACGTAAAAAGATGAAAGTTGTAATTGATGTCAAGGATCCGATATAGAAAGCCGGATACAGTATCGGCTGGAGTATCATTTTCTTTTCCAATGGCTCTAAAAACGTCAAAATCCCTTGTTCAACCTTGGTTTGTATGATTTCTAAAAATCCATGTACGACCTTTTCATCTTCCGACAGCGAATGATCAAACGGTGGGAGACGAATGGAAGACGATGATGATGAGTCAGAAGTCCTATGATTATCATATTGAAGGTCAGGTCTTTCCTCCTGCTGGTGGCGTATCGGAGGAGACATTATCGTTTCACTCAAATAACATAATGATGGCAACAATAAGGAAAATCGCGCCCCGCGCTCTCCACAGAAGAGAGGATCCGAGAGAGAAGAGTCAATAGGACGAAAGAAATGAGAGAGGGCACGTTTTGCACATAGTTAGAGTATGATGGTACCATAAGGAACCATAACATACATGATGATGATTTCTAACTTATTGTATATATAGTGGTGGATAAATGTGATGATTCTGTAGCACTTAATTTGATACTGTTGTTGGTAAAAGTTAGGAGAAGAATTCTGTAGCTGTTGTTGCAGTGTTGAGGATTCCTTGCATGGGTATACAAAACCTGCACTAGCCGACAGAATCTATAGCTATTGACATAATCTATGGATACGTTTTTAAATTGTAAGATTACTGTCAACTAACTTGGGAGAATATCCCTGACTGCATTTATAGTCTGGATATTGTAGACACTGCTATTGGATCAGATACCCCGTACTGTATTTTTGTATGACAATTGCCTTACACCCGACAATAAAGGCAGTGGCACTGAAAATACGCTTCGCTCTTTGGCAGGGGATAGCGAAATGAAAAAGAGTACATGCACATATATAGTCATGTTCAAGAAGAGAGATCCGTGGATGAGGTTCTCGTCGACCCATGAGGAGATATACTTTCAAAATTATTAATTCTAGTATTTAATTGTTAACCATGAAGTACATTATCTCCCTCGACCTAACCTACAAGTACTTCCTTTAATTTATGTATCTTAGCCGTACCGTCTTCAACCTGTTTTGCAAATGCATTTTCAAACCATATCCAATCATCCTCTGACATGGCCAATTCATGATCTAACATGTATTCCAACATTTTCGTAAAGTTGTCAGGTGGTCCTGTCCCAAAGGATGCCACACATTTTTGGTTTCTATATATATGTATAAAAGGGAATTCTTTTATATCCAATAGGGATGGAAGGTTATCCTTATTTGTTGATGAGTTGATTTTAGCAAAGTAAACATGTGTGTTTTTGTTTACGTTTCCTATTTCCTCTCCTTGGCGATGATTGAATTGTTTTGAATACTTGTATGCGATTTTCTTGTATTTCATAGCAGTTCTTCTACAAGTGGGACATGTATCCGAGTAAAACTTGATAACACAAAGAGAATTCAATGTATGCTTTGATACGAAGGATAGGAATTGGTCTATGGTTTCAATAAGTTCGATAATCATACCGGATGTGTTCATTTTAATATCATGGTCACCTTCAAGCATTGGGGAACGCGTTGATGTCGACGTAGTGGAAGACGGGGAGGACAAAGTCGTTGATGCATCTATATTTTGAGAAGAGAAAGATAAACTTATTGAGGCGTTCTCCCCCAAGCGTCGAACCTGCTGACGTGTCCATGGAGGCACCCTTGGATCGACGAAGGAGTGAACTTCTAGTAAAAGTTCTAGGGTAGAGAGAAGAAGAAATTGCAAGAGAAGAAGCTGGTTCTTATTGTACAAAGTCATCGCGGTCCCTCCAGAAGTTGTACCTATGATGATGAAAATGAAACACAGACAGGATCACTTCCAACATACCATACATGTACATACTATGACGGTTATGGTTTATAACGTCACCACGTCATTTCAATTTTCATCACAATAAGTGAGCCAGTGAGCCTGACAGCTATCTGTGAAAAGAGCCTACAAAATATAACTATTTTGAGGCTTGAATATGATAAACCCAGGTGTCTACTTTGTCTCCACAAGATGCAGATTGCAACGGTGCACAGAGAAGGAAAAGGAAATGCGACAAAGAATTGTGTCTCTCTTCCATCGTAACTCATTCCTATTTACATTTATTCTGTTCAGCGTAGGATTCCTTCGACATGCTACAACTTTTACCATTCAAAATCAACCCAAGTATCGACATCAGTTTATGTCCCAAGCATATATAAAGTTCTCTGGTCAACGACAGCAAACCGTATTTTCCACTACACTATTCGAGAAAGCTAAATTATCCGATTCCTATGATGTTATCGTCGTTGGTAGTGGAATAGCCGGCTTGTCATGTGCGGCGATGCTCTCACTGTATAATTACTCCGTGGCAGTGTTTGAAGCACATTCCTCCCCTGGTGGATGTGCTCATGGCTTTCGAATCAAAGCACCACCATCAGAGCATGTTGATCCCTCGTCTACCACTGATTTGAGTGGAGGCTTCTTTCACTTTGATACAGGACCATCGTTTTTCAGTGGTATCGGATCGTATACTCATCATACATCCAATCCATTAAAAAGTGTCCTGGATGCAATTGGAGAGCAGGTCGAGTGTATACCTTACACAACATTTGGATTGTGCTTCCCAGAAGGAAATTTTATTCACTCACCTACAACTTTTGCCACCAGTGGAGGTATACTGGATCAAGTAGATAAAGCTCCTACGTCTTCATCATCATCACCTTCTCTAGAATCACCCTCACAAAGATGGAGTCGTTTGATGGATATCATGGAACCTTTATCCAACACAGTAGCTAGCTTGCCCACCGCTGCTTTAAGATCTGACCTTGGTGCGATTGCAACACTCGCCCCCTACATGCAACAATTCATACAATCGACACGGAATCCATTTGATAATCTGAAACTATCCAAGCCTTTTTCGGATATATTAGATGAAGCTGGCTTAACCACAAGTGAATATACATTTACAAGAAATTGGTTAGATTTGCTCTGTTTTTGTTTGTCAGGTTTACCCACAAGTGGTACAATAACTGCTGAAATGGCCATGATGTTGGGTGAATTTTATAGTGATGGATCTGTGATGGATTGTCCGCGTGGAGGAGCCAAGGCTATTGTAGATGCATTAGTCAGAGGGATAACCAAGAACGGTGGTGCAATTTTTACCAACTCTCTTGTTGAAAAAATACATATAGAAAATGGACAAGCTATGGGCGTTTCATTGAAAAACAAGAGTCCCATGATCAAGGCTCATATGGCCGTAGTATCCAACCTATCGGTTTGGGATTTATTTTCAAGTGGTATTGTAGATGTATCACAGTTCCCGAAAGCCTTTATCGATGAACGCGTGGCTACACCCATTGGGAAGTCATTCATGCATTTACATATTGGGTTCAAAGCATCGCGTGACGAATTAGATAAGCTTCAGGCACATTATATGTATATGAATGATTGGAAGCAAGGAGTAACAGCTGAGGACAATGCTGTACTGATATCGATTCCTTCAGTTCATGATCATACGCTTGCGCCTCCAGGTATGGCCGTATTACATGCGTATACACCAGCCACAGAAGATTTCAGTCGTTGGGAAAACGTTCCATATAAGTCAGAAGAGTATGAAAGACTCAAACATCAACGTAGTCAATATCTTTGGAATGTTTTGGAAAAAATTGTTCCAGATATACGAGAAAGAGCTTATGTTGTGAAAGTTGGAACTCCTTTGACTCACAAACGCTTCTTAAGGCGATATAAGGGATCTTACGGACCGGCGATCGTAGCGGGGCAAGGTTCCTTTCCATTTCCAACTACACCCATAAAGAAGCTGCTTGCAACTGGTGACTCTACTTTTCCAGGCATCGGTGTTCCTGCCGTAGCTGGCTCAGGCATGCTGTCAGCACATTCGATTTCTATGGATTCGCTGAAGCCGCAACTTAAAATGCTTGAAAGGTTACGTAATACTAAGATGTAATTTATAAACTATTGGCTATAGTATCAAGCATTAACTCTTCTATGGTTTTTACATCAATCTAAGGAAATTCGATCATTAAACTTTTTGTTTCTAAAAATCCGTTGACGGTACCTATACAAAATTTCACCCACTAAATCTAAATTGGCAAGATCCGGTGAAAAAAATCTCAACTATGCAATGACTTAACCAAACGAACAACCCGACATCGTCAGAGACGTCTATCAATCACAGGACATTGTTGGATTGTAAACTCGTTATACATACACATACAAAGTATTTTTGATGCGATTGAAGTTGATATAGTCCCATGCAGATATGGTGAAGCTACCTTGTTGTTACTGCTACGTTAAATGCCTGAATGAGTCCGGTCTTGCCTTCAGGGTACAAGTGTCGAATAGAGTCGCTGACAGCAGGGTCGTAGAAACGGCTACGACATTGAGTGTAGTCTTGATTGGGCCATCATACGCAGGCCAAAAGACAAGATATCGATGAAGCGAGCTTCGTGGTTTTGATGTCGGTTAGGTGTTGAACCCAAGGATTGTCTCAGTAGGACCTACGCAAGGATTCAAAAGGAAATTCCAAGGATTAAATTGACAGTATAGCAAGTATTCAAATACTTCATCGTTTAATGTTAAATCCAAATATCTTGTTCTTTGCAAGTTGCATAAAGTGCGGCTGTCATCAAAAACCGATGGATTACCAAGTTTAGTAGTCACCAAAATCGCTGGCTTTCTAAGTATCTGATAAATCAATTGGCAACGAATAGCACCCACACACATATATCAGTTCATATCATTTGCAACCAATTACAAGACTTATGGGTTGATGAACATAAAGAGTCTATAGGAAATCTAACATCTACAGTATCTTTCGCAAAGAAAAAATCTTTTATATGCTGTTATGTCGTCAATACGTTACGTTTCCAAGGCGAATAGCAATACTGGTTGATTCCTGAAATACCAAATTGGTACATACTGTACCAAATTGGTACAGCGCGGTCATTTCAAAAATGACCCGTGGTGTACCAATTTGGTACACGTACGGTTATTGGTTGATTCCTGAAATACCAAATTGGTACTGTACCAAATTGGTACAGCGCGGTCATTTCAAAAATGACCCGTGGTGTACCAATTTGGTACACGTACGATTCCTGAAATTAG
>Ga0169931_10013715_pt1 | contig 11038 bp, 11 predicted proteins | sample Kivu_15m_20L_FD_129675 | JGI IMG/M metagenome (GOLD analysis project Ga0169931, IMG submission 129675) | Freshwater microbial communities from Lake Kivu, Western Province, Rwanda to study Microbial Dark Matter (Phase II) - Kivu_15m_20L... | ecosystem: Environmental > Aquatic > Freshwater > Lake... | reverse complement strand
TAGGACTGCCGACCCTGGGAAGCAGCCAGAAAACTCCATAATTAGGGGCCCTCCGAGTAGTTATTGGGCTTCCGAACAAATCAGTCGGCGTGCGTCCTGGAAGTCACACGATGCATCCGCTAACGATTGGTCTTAGGAGGGAGGTCACTGGGACGGCTGAAGATGTAGGCAGTCATGCCTGTGAGCAGCACCACAAGGGCAACCACTGCCACGATTGCAGGGGTGTAATCGGTTTCCATGAATCAACCGACGCCGTTCACAAAGCCGAAGCAGCGGTAAGAGTCAGCCATGGCCAAGGAGAAACTGCGCAAATCGTAACAGATCATGAAGATTCCTTGCGCCGACAGCCGGGTGTTCCGGCCCGCCGCCGAGCGCTTCCACAGCCAGCTTGACTGGCTGGACAGCTGGCATACCTTCTCCTTTTCAGGTCACTACGACCCTGCCTGGCTGGGGTTTGGCCCACTGCGGGTCATCAACGACGACACGATTGCAGCCGGGCGCGGTTTCGGGATGCATGCCCACAGCGACATGGAAATCATCACCGTGATGATCGAGGGTCAGATCAACCACCGCGACTCCATGGGCCACGTCGAGGTGCTGCGGGCCGGCGAGGTTCAGTGCATGAGCGCCGGCAGCGGAGTGATGCACAGCGAATTGAACGGAGGCGAGGTTGCCTGCCGACTGCTGCAGATCTGGATCGAGCCCAGCAGCTCTGGCATCGCCCCGACCTATGAGCAGAAGCCATTTCGCATCGGCAGAAGCTGGACGCCCCTGCTCGATCCAGACAGGGGAAACGGCGCCATGGCGGTCAACCGCCCCGTGCGGCTCAAGCGGGCCAAGCCCGCGGCTGGAGACAAGCTGGAGCTTGTGATCGATGCCGGCAGCCAGGGCTGGCTTCAACTGATCAACGGCTCCGGTGAGGCTGATGGCCAGACGCTGAAACGAGGGGATGGCCTCGGCTTTACCGCCGGGGCAGCGGAAAGCTTCCGCGCAGGCGACTGGGGAGCGGACCTGCTGTTCTTCGAGCTGCGCTGAGGCCTATGGGAAACTTGTGTGCTTTGGCTGCTTTGAGTGAAACCCCGTTCCGTCTGGCAGGGTTCCGGGGGGTTTATTCCCTGGCCCCGCTGCTGCCCCTGGCTGCTGAGCCTGGCCGGGGTGGCCCTTGGCTGCGTATTTGGCTTCAGCCCATGGCTGTTCCTGCTGATCGGTGCCATCTGTCTGCTGAGCGGGATGGTCGGCAAAGCCTGAGCGGAGTACGGGAGAGCCATTGGCAGGATCCACTTGCCTTGCTGCAACTCCACAGCGACATTTCGGCACAGATGTTGTTGCGAGCCAATCGGCCATGCCCCACCACGCCGATCGGGCCAGCAAGGTCTGCCCCGTCTGCGGGCGGCCGTTTCAGTGGCGCAAAAAGTGGCAGGACGTCTGGGAGGAGGTGCGCTACTGCTCGGAGCGCTGCCGCCGCCGCCGCAACAAGGGAAAGTCACCGGTGCCTCCCTGAAATGAAGAAACCTGTGACACCTCAGCCATCCACCAGTCCCCAAAAGCGCCAATCGGTTCCAAACAGATCCACCAGGCGCTGCAGATAGGCGACATGGTCCGGATGGTCCTGCCAGTCTTCGATGCGGGAAGCCCATTGGTCGCAGCTGCGCAGGTGCTCCGCGGCGTGGCGATAGCGCCTGGTGTTGCCAGTCCTGAGGGCTGAGAAGACCATCGGCCGCAGCAGCAGGGTTGCCGCCAGGGGGAATCTGGTGCTGAGGCGATCGGCTGCAGCCGTGTGGAGTCCTAAGGCATCCCCATCCCATTTATGCCCGTGGCTGAGCACATGGCCAGCGGCCCTGGCCAGAGCAGGCCACTCCACCAGAAATTGGAGGCCCAGCAGGCTATCGGGATGGCCTTCTGCCTGCTGCAGGGCTCGCTCTTCCGCCTCTGCGTCTTCGAAGGCATCGAGACGCTTCAGGTATGCGCGCAGGTGGGGAATGGAAAGACTTCTGCTGAACCACTGCCAGCGCAGCTGCTGGGCTTCGCCGCCGCGACTGAGGGCGTCGAGCACGGCAATGCGGCTGTCAAGCCAATCGATCTGGGGCCAGCCGTGCCTGTCTTCCGTAGCTCCATCGAGGATCTCCAGGGCCTGCTCGGCCCGGCCAGAGGCCAGCAGGTGCCCTGCCACGCTGGCGGCAGTTTCGCGCCAGCGCAGGTCTTCCGCACTGAACTGGCCCAGAAAACCATCCACATCCCCCCGGGCAACAGCGATCTGGAGCAGATAGGTGCTCCCATCAGAGGCGCCATGCTGGCGGAGGTAACTGCCAAGCAACTTCAGGCCCCAATCCCCCAGGGCATCCTTCAGGACTGGCACCAGCCCGTCAAATTGCCCATGGGTGTTCTCCGCCAGCAATTCGGCAGCCTGCTCGGCCAGGTTTTCAGGCCCCAGCTGGGCAGCCTGGGCAATCGGGCCCCAGCACTCGGCGGCTCGCCCAAAAAGGGCCGGCAAGTCACCGCCGCTGTCAGCACAGCGGGCCAGCACCCCCTCCGACAGCTCGAGCAGGCGCAGCAGCAGCTCACAGGCCTGGCCGGGATCGGCCCCTGCTATCGGGCCGGAGATGGCCCGCAACTGAACCTCCAGATCGCTGATCAGCGCCTTGCGCTTGGCCGCATCCAGATAGGTTCTGGAGCGGTCGATCGCCGCCAACCGTTTACGCACTTCCTGGGCGGCGCTGCCCGCGCCTTCCGCCGCTGCCAGGGCGAGACGCAGTCTTCGCTGGATCAGGGCGTTACCGCCGCTCACTTCGAGCAGCAGCTCGGCCAGAGCCTCTGAACCAAGGGCTGCGAGGTTCCGCGCATTGAGGGTGCGCTTACTCACCATCCTGGGTGCGAACCGCAACCCCTCCTGCGCCACCCAGCCAGAATTGGCAGGGCTGGCCCCAGCCGATCCAGGCCCCCGGCATTTCTTGTCCCATTGTCAGTGATCCACGCTGCTTGATCCTTAACCAAAACATCCAGTGCCCACTTCAGAGTGGCGAATGGTTGGACAGATTCCGGCACCATGGCCAGACGCAGCGTTCAGACCTACATCGAAGAGATTCCGAGTTGGGAATGCGGCGCCCGTCTGGCCGGCCCCCCTCTCTCCGGAATGCAGTGGCTGGTGTGGTCGCTGGCCACTGCGGGGAAGTTCTTTGAGGGGTTGATCGTGTTCATGGGCGGGATCGCCCTGCCCCTGGTCGCCGAACAATTCGCCATGACCACGGCCGAGAAGGGCCTGGTCATAGCCGCCACCCTGGCGGGCATCCTGCTCGGCGCCCTTGCCCTCGGTGGCCTGGCCGATCGCTTTGGCCGCAAGCCCGTGTTCATCGGCGAGATGGCGCTGCTGGCGGTGGCGCTGCTGCTGGCGGCCCTCAGCCCCTCCACCCCCGTGCTGGTGGGATCCCTGTTTGCAGTGGGCCTTGCCCTTGGTGCCGACTACCCCACAGCCCATCTGGTGATCTCCGAGAGCATCCCCGCCGCCGTGCGCGGGCGCCTGGTGCTGGGGGCCTTCAGCTTTCAGGCCCTCGGCGCGGTTACCGGCACCGCAATTGCCGCTGTCGTGCTGGCCAGCAAGCCGGAGCTGGATACCTGGCGCATCTTCTACCTGATCCCAGTGGTACCGGTACTTCTGGTGTTGTGGGGGCGCCTGTTTCTGCCCGAAAGCAGCCATTGGCTGGTGAGCAAGGGCAGCGTGCGGGATGCTGAGCAACAGCTGGGCAAGCTGCTGGGGCGCACCGACATCGAGCTGGTGCAGCTGGAGATCGCTGAAGAGGGCCATTTCGAGCGCAGTTCAGACTGGGGCCAGCTGTTTGAAGGCAGGCTGCAGCGCGCCACGATCCTGGCGTCGGTGCCCTGGTTTCTGCAGGACCTCTCCACCTACGGCATCGGCATCTTCACACCGGTGATCATCGCCGCCGCCTTCGGCGCCGAAGCCAATGAGCACACCGTGGCCGCGGTGATCCACAACGACCTGCTCGGCGCCCGCGGCACCGCCCTTGTGGATGTGGGTTTCCTGGTGGGCATCGCCTGCGCCATCGCCCTGGCCGATCGCTGGGGGCGAATCCCGCTACAGATCCTGGGCTTCGTGGGCTGCGCCGCGGGGCTCGTGATCGCCGCCTTCGGCAATGCAGGCGGGCACACCAACCTGGTGGTGATCGTGATCGGCTTCGTGCTGTTCCAGTTCATGACCAATCTGGGTCCCAACTCCCAGACCTATCTGCTGGCAGGCGAAGTGTTTCCCACCCGGGTGAGGGGTCTGGGGGCGGGGCTGGCCGCCGCCACCGGCAAGGTGGGAGCCGTACTGACCGCCTTCTTCTTTCCCACCCTGCTGGCCAATCTCGGCACCGAGCGGCTGTTGCCGCTCCTTGCCATCACCTCTTTGGTAGGTGCGGTGATCACCTGGAGCTATCGCATTGAAACCACCGGGGTCGACATGGAGTCGATCTGAGGATCCCTGCTAACCGCCGCCCATGGAAATCCCGCCCTCCGTTGTGCTGCCCTGCCCCCTCAGCGCCGGCTGGGAGGTGGTCGAACAGCGGGTACTTCCTCCCAGCCACGGTGGTGGCTTCTCAGCCGGGGCCTACCTCAGCTCCAGCGATGAGCTGTGGCTGTTGAGCGACTCTCCGCGCGGCAGCATCGCCCGCTGGCGCGGCCTGAAGGCGGGCGGGCTCAAGGGCCTGGAGCCCCTGCCGCCCCTGCCCCTATCCCTGCCCGAACCGATGGACGGCGAAGGGCTGGTGCTCGATGGGCCCAACCTCTGGGTGGCCAGTGAGGGGCGCCGTCAGCCTTCACAGCCAACACAGCCATCGCAGCAGGCGGCACTGCTGCGCTACGAACTCGCAAGCGGCGCCCTGCTGCAGAGTCTGAACCTGCCCCCGGCCTGGGATCTCAAGGGCGAAAGCGGCCTGCGCAGCAATGGCGGGCCCGAGTCGCTGACGCGGGTTCGGGGCACGGGCGAGCTGCTGATGGCCGCCGAAGAACCCCTGCAGCAGGACCCCCCCGATCGGGTGCGGCTGCTGCGCTGGAAGCCCGGCGCTGCCGGCGGGCTCGTGCCCGACCCCCTGCCTCCCCTGGCCCTCCCTCCAGGGGGCTGGGGGCTCACCGATCTGCTCGCTACAGATGGGGGCCTGCTGGGACTCTGGCGCCTCTTCAAGCAGCCCGATCAGTGGCAGGCCCGACTCGTGCTCTACCCGCCCGGGGCCGCCAGCACCAGCGCCAGCACCGACCCCGCCGGCCACCCCTTGACTCCGAAGGCCAGCTGGAATCTGCTGCAGCTGGGACTCCCCGCCGACAACTGGGAGGTACTGCTGGCAGCCCCGCCCCTGGCCGATGGCCGCGCCAGTCTGGTGCTGGCCAGCGACGACAATTTCAATCCTCTGCAGCGCTCCCACCTGGCCCGCCTGGTGCCGCGCAGGCTGCAGGGATGCCCTCCCTTGAACTTGCGATGATCGAGCGATGAGCGAGCCCACAATCAGACGCCGCCAACTGCTGCAGCTGCTGGGCATCGGCGCCGGCAGCTGCAGCGCCGCCCTGGCGCTGCCCCAGCTCGCGGGCATTGCTGGGGAAGCGTCGGTGAGCGCGGCCATGCCTTTCAAGCCGCTGCGATCGCCATTGCCCCTGCCCAGCGATGGGCTCAGCGCCGCCGAACAACGCCGGGTCTATCGCCAGGTTGACGTCGAGGACAGGGTGCTGGTTCCCGAGGGCTACCGGGCCGATCTGATCGCCGTCTGGGGGGATCGGCTGGCGGCCGGCCGACTTGGCTTCAATAACGACTACCTGGCCCTGCTGCCGCTCGCCGCCGATGGGGGCAGCGAGCGGGCCTTGCTCAGCATCAACTTCGAATACATCAGCCCGGTCCCCTGGGCAGCGGGATACCAGGAAGCAGTGGGCACGCCTCTGCCGCTGCAGACCCTGCAGCAGGCCCTCGCCAGCGCCGGCGGCGGCATCGATGCCAGCAACCTTGCCGCCGATGATCCCCTGCGCAAGCTGATCGAGAGCGTGGCCCGGGCCGCCATGGCAGATCTGGGCATCGGCGTGGTTGAGCTCGAGCGGGGCAGCGACGGATGGCGCCGCCTTGGCGGCAGCCGCTACGAGCGGCGCATCGAGGGGCTCAGCGGGCTCGGCAAGGGCGAGCAGGCCCTTGGTTGCAGCGGCCCTGCCGCAGCGGTGTTTCGTCACAGCCAGCCCCTCGGCTACAGCGATGGGCTAGGCGAGCGGATTATCGGCACCTTCGCCAATTGCGGCGGCGGCACCACCCCATGGGGCACCGTTCTGAGCGCTGAGGAAAACTTCCAATCCCAGGTGCCCGAAGCCGTCTATGCCGATGGCTCAGCAACCGCTCCGGCTGCGCGACCATTCCGCTGGGATGGCTCCCGACTCGATGGGCTGGGCAATCCCTTCGGCCTGGCCGGAAACAAATACGGCTGGATGGTGGAATTCGACCCCCGTGAGCCCACCAGGGCCGCTGTCAAGCACAGCCTGCTGGGCCGATTTCGCCACGAAGCGGTTGCCGTTGTGGCGCGGCCAGGAGAGCCGCTGGTGGTGTACTCAGGCTGCGATCGCCACGGGGGCCACCTTTACCGATTCGTGAGTGCTGGTGTGGTGCAGGACCCGGGCGACCCTGCCAATTCAAAACTCTTTGAAACCGGGAGGCTGGAGGCTGCCCGGCTTGAAAGCGATGGCAGCGGCCAGTGGATACCCCTGGAGGCCTCCACCCCGGTACGACCCCAACCACCCAGCCATTACGAGCGCTTCGATTGGCAGCAACCGACCGTGCTGCCCCACAGCGACCGCCAGCGAAGCGGCGGCGAGGCAGTTGGCAGCGATTCCGAACTGAAGGCCTACTGCAGCCGCTACCGAAAGCTGGGCGATCTGTACCCCTGCCGCGGCCAGGACGCCGCTGCCCAACTGCGCCAGCAGGGAGCAATCCTGATCGATGCCCACCTGGCTGCCAATGCGGCAGGCGCAAGCGCCTGCCCCCGCCCCGAAGACACCGATATCGACCCGACCAATGGGGATCTGCTGATCGCCTTCACTGCTGCGGGTCTGGATGAAAGTGGCAGCAGCGATCCAGCGATCTTCAGGGGGCCCAAGGGCCAGAACCTCTGGCCCCATGGCTGGGTGATGCGGCTCAGCGATGGAGATGGCGGCCGGGGGGCCCGTTTCCGCTGGCGCATGGTGGCCCTGGGGGGGGTTCCCTGGGAGGGGGGGCTGGGCTTCAGCAACCCAGACAACCTGGCCTTTGACCCGGCCGGCAACCTGTGGCTGGTGACCGATCGTCCCGGCAGCGCCAGCCTCGATGTGTTCGGCAACAACAGCTGCTGGTTGCTGCCCCGGGCCGGGTCGGGGGCCGGCCAGGCCCTCTGTTTCGCAATCGGGCCCGTGGAATGTGAGCTCTGCGGCCCCTGCTTCGATGCAGGGGCCCGCACACTTTTTCTGGCGGTGCAGCACCCAGGGGAAGGCCAGGGGGTGCGACAGGGGAAGGCTCTGGAAGCCCAGGCCCACAGCCTGGTGGACCGCGGCGGTCAGAGATTCGAGCAGCTGCGCTGGGTGCCGATCGGCTCGAACTGGCCCTCAGGCGTGCCGGCCAGGCCGCCCAGGCCAGGGATTGTCGCGATCCGACGTCTCGACGGCCAACCCCTGCTCGGCTGAATCCCGCCGGCCGGTCATTGGCATGGTTCTGGATTCAAGGGAATCAACAACCCCACCGCGGCAGCGGAATGGGGCCAGACCACCACGGCCAGAGCCATCCCCCATATCCACCCATCAGACCCCAGCTCCAGCTGGCGTTCCAGCACAACAGCGCGGAGCCATAAAAGCAGGCATAGATACTGATCCAGATCAATGGAATCAAACCCTCAAAAGTGAGCCAGCCTGGTCGCCTTAAACGCAGAAACCAATCGAACTGCTGGCGGCTGGGCTGAATGAGCAGACCCACACCGGCCATCACCATGAAGATCAGAAGCGCCGAGACCATCTAATACTGAGGTAGGCAAAGACGACGGGACAAAACATTATCAACTACGGCTCCGTTATGGAGGATAAAAAGAGATTCAACCGGTGTGCAATAGAGAATCAATAGAAATTCGATAGATGGGTAACAGGGGTGGCTGATTCAATATTTCTCGAGGCTGCCCTGTGCGCTTCCCTCCACCTTGCCGAATAGATGGCCCCAGATATCGCCCTTTACATCCCCCCAGACGCTGCCCTCAATGTTGCCATTGACATTCCCTAAAACGTGACGGCCCACATTGGCGCCAACATCACGGCCCACATATCCCTCCACACTCCCCTCAACATCTCCATAGATATCACCCTTGACAGAGCCTTGGATATCTCCCTTGACATCACCCCATATGTTCGCGTTGACCTGGAGAATCCGCAACCTTCCATCCACCAGCCCAAAGGTGACAAGTTGATTAATCTCTTCAAGCTCAGACATGGGCCATGTTGATGAAATTATTAGCCCAGCATAACCGTCACCCGACCCCCCTCTGTGCGACGCCTGCAAGAAGCAAGGCCAGCCAGGGCAAATATCTGATGCTTTGCGTGGGTTGGAGATGGGTTGGAAATGGGATGGAGATGGGCCGGCAGAGTGGCCGGGGCGCAACAAAAAATTACCATTTAGCCAGCCAATATGTGCTCCACATTACACTCTTGCAGTCCAATGGCTAGATAAAATCAATGGTGAAATAGCTGGGCATGCCGATGCCGATTTCAACCGGCCAGGCCACCGGTCAGAGGGTGGAGCGCCGCTACCGCCTGATTGATGGCGGTTGCGAACCCCATCGGGAACTCGATGCGCACTACAACAGCCTTGAAGAGGCCATAGCAGATGCCATCGCCTGGGTAGAGCCAATTGCTGAAAACGATCACCAGGGCCAGCTGATCGGCGTGGAGGTGTCAACCACCAGAGGAGAATGGCGCACATGTCGAATCCCCGAGCCCCTGCTCTGCCCTCTTCCGCGTCGGCAAGGAGTCTCCCCAATGGGGCCGGCATCAGGGTGAAGACAGGCCCTAAAGATCTGCGTGGATTGCGGGGGGATTTCGTTTGGGGTGGACTCCCTAGGAGTCAGCAGAACCGCCCTCAGCGCGCTCGGCTTCTCTGCGCAGCCGCCCCAGGCGCTGCAGCAGGGACTCATTGCTCATTCGGTTATTGAGGCGCTCGGCCAGCAGGGGAAAGGCGAGGGGACCTGGCCGGGGGATGCGCTCCAGTAGCAGGGTGCACCTCTGCAGACGATGCAGTGCAACGATGATGCGGGGCAGGTCCAGCTGCTCGGTGAGAACTTCAGATCGAGACTGAGCCAGGAGAAGGTTGGAGGGCTCGTGGCGACTGAACACGTCATGGAGGAGGGCCGCACTGATCTGCAGTTGACCGCCGGATTTTTTCTGACCGGGATAGCCATTAAGTATCAATCCACTGATCTGAGCAATGGCTCGGAAACGCCTTCGGCAGAGTTCTGAGAGGTTGATCGCCTGCTCCAGGTCGTTTGTGAGATCGGTGCCATCGAGCAGTTCCTCAGCGTGGACTTCCAGTAACTGCTCAAATGGATAGTGCTTCGGGGCGAGCAGTTCAAAGCCGTAGTCATTCACCGAAACGGTGATCGTGCTGGCCTGCCTGCGGGCCAGCCGCCAGGCCCAGAGAAAACCAAGCCCCTCATGCACGAAGCGGCCCTCGAAGGGATACGCGTAGAGGTGGCTGCCCTCACGGCTGCGGCACACCTCCACCAGGAGTTCATCGGCCCGGGGAATCGCTGAGAGATCGACCTGCCGCTGCAGCAGCGGCGCCAGGGCCCGCAGTTCCGGGGTATCGAGCGTGGATTCTCCGGCAAGCGCACAAGCGCAGCGGTCGACCTCGGAGCGCAGATGGTGGCTGAGCAGGTCGGAGAGGGCCATCTGACCGCCAGCCCAGGCAGGCACGGTGTTGGTTTTCCTCGTGCTGGCCTTCACCGTGGCCGTGAGCTCCCGCAGCCGCACGAATTCCAGCTGCCGGCCGGCGAAGAAGAACCCATCCCCAGGCTTGAGCCGACCGATGAAGGCCTCCTCCACATGGCCAAGCACGGCGCCGCGCACGAAGCGCACGGTCACCGCCCGGTCGGAAGTGATGGTGCCGATGTTGAGGCGGTGCAGGCGGGCGATTGCCTTGTCGAGCACGCGATACCCACCGCCGCCGCGCACCAGCTTGCGGTAGCGGGGATAGGCCCCCAGGCACTCGCCGCCGTGCTCCAGAAACTTCAGGCACCATTGCCACTGGCTGTCGCTGAGCTCGCGGAAGCTCCAGGCGCTGCGCACCGCTGCCAGCGCGCCCTGGGGCTCCAAACCCGGCCCGCAGGCGAGGCTTGTCAGGTGCTGCAGCAGCACATCGAGGGCCAGTTGGGGCGGCCGGCGCGTTTCCACCAGGCCTTCCTCCAGCCCCCGCCGCATGGCGCTCACCTCCAGCAGCTCCAGTGCATTGGTGGGCATGAACAGCACCTGCGACGTGCCGCCGGGGCTGTGGGCGCTGCGGCCGGCCCGCTGCAGCAGCCGCGCCAGGTTCTTGGCCGAGCCGATCTGCACCACCCGCTCCACCGGCTGGAAATCCACCCCCAGATCCAGGGAGCTGGTGCACACCACCCAGCGCAGCGCGCCGGCCTTCACACCGGCCTCGATCGCTTCCCGCTCGGCCCGGTCGATGGCGCTGTGGTGAAGCGCCAACGCCCCTTCCATCTCCGGACAGGCGAAGCGCAGGCACTGGTACCAGCGCTCGGCCTGGTTGCGGGTGTTGGTGAACAGCAGGGTGCTCACCGCCGGATCCAGCCCCGCCACCAGCTCCTCATACATGCGCAGGCCCAGGTGGCCGCCCCAGGGGAAGCCGTCGATCGAGTCGGGCAGCAGGCTGCGGATCGCGATAGGGCGCTTGATCTCGGTGGTGATGATGCGCGGCTTGGTGCGGCCTGCCGCCCCCAGGTCACCACCTACGCCCACCGCCGCGCGGGCCGCCTCCTGGAGGTTGCCGATCGTGGCGCTGATCGCCCAGGTG
>Ga0169931_10013714_pt1 | contig 11038 bp, 9 predicted proteins | sample Kivu_15m_20L_FD_129675 | JGI IMG/M metagenome (GOLD analysis project Ga0169931, IMG submission 129675) | Freshwater microbial communities from Lake Kivu, Western Province, Rwanda to study Microbial Dark Matter (Phase II) - Kivu_15m_20L... | ecosystem: Environmental > Aquatic > Freshwater > Lake ... | reverse complement strand
TTCATGGACACCTATGACGGCAAGGTGCTCGGCAAAGTGCGTCCGCAGGACGATGGCCCGCGTCGCGCGATGGGCCAGGCGCTCGCCTTGTCCCGCCGCATCACCCTCGCCCGTTGCACACCACACGGAGAACTCGCCTCCACCGGCTACTGCCTCGCCGAGCCGGGCGTCTCGTATATTATCCTCGCCCCCGAAGGCGGCGAGGTCGAAATCAACCTCACCGAAACGAAATCGACCTTCACTGCAGAATGGCATGAAGTGAACTCAGGCAAAGTTTCCGAGGCCGGCACGCTCTCCGGCGGCTCGAAGCAGCTCGTGAAACCGCCCTTCCAAGGATCTGCCGTACTTTCTCTCCACACCGCCAACCGTTGATATACCGGGAACAGTCCAACCATGAAGCTCGCTGTTCTGCTATCACTCATGATGGTCTCGGCGGTTGTCGCTGCCGAGCCATTGCTCGAGAAGTCCGAGGTCTTTCCGCCGAAGCTCAACGGCATCACGCGGTACCGCATTCCGGGCATTGTCGTCACGTCGAAGGGCACGGTGCTCGCCTATTGCGAGGCTCGCAAGAACGACAGCAAGGACTGGGGTGAGATCGAGGTGCATTTGCGTCGTTCGACGGATGGCGGCAAGACGTGGCAGCCCTCACGCCACATTACTCACAAGGGTGACCGTATCGAGGGCAACCCGCATAAGAAGGACGACAAAGGCGCACGGGAGCAAACGGTAAATAATCCCGTTGCCATCGTGGATCGTCAGACGGGCTCCATCGAGTTTCTTTACTGCGTGAACTATGCCCGTTGCTTTTCGATGCGTAGTTCGGACGATGGCGTCACGTGGAGCCAACCGGTCGAGATCACGGCGACCTTCAAGCCATTCAGAAGCAAGTATGGCTGGAAGGTCATCGCCACCGGTCCGGGGCACGGCATCCAGCTCAAGAGCGGACGCCTCGTCGTGCCCATTTGGCTCGCGTATGGAGGGATCGGCGATCACAAACCCTCGGCGGCGGCAACGATCTTCAGTGATGATCATGGTCAAACTTGGAAGGCCGGAGAGCTTTGTCTGCCGAACGAAGGGGACCTCGGCAATCCGAACGAAACGATGCTCACCGAGTTGTCGGATGGCCGAGTGATGCTCGTCTCCCGCAGCGTCTCGCAGGCCAGTCGCAAGATCGTCACCACGAGTGCGGACGGTGCCACGGGCTGGAGCAAACCGGTGTTTCATGACCAGCTTTGGGAACCGATCTGCATGGCCAGCGTCATCACGCATCCGACGGGCGTGCTGTTGTTTTCCAATCCGCACACACTGCCGCTCGACAAGGACGGCCAACCCATCCCCGCAGGCCGCGGCAAACGCGAAAACCTCTGCATCAAGCTCAGTCGTGACGATGGCCAGACATGGCCGATCAACAAAGTGCTCGATGCCGGCAAAGCTGCCTACTCCGACCTCGCCGTGCTGCCGGATGGCACCGTGCTCTGCCTTTATGAACGCGCCGACTCCATCGACTGTGCGCGGTTTAATCTCGAATGGGTGACGAAGCCATGAGAACCTCGTTCACCCTGTATCGTCGGGCGATCATGGCGCTACCGCTATTCCTGGCGGTCGCCTTGTCGTTCGGCATGAGTCACTTCGTCGAGGCCGCGCCGCCCAACGTGCTGCTCATCGTGTCGGAAGACAACGGTCCCGAACTGGGCTGCTATGGCGATCCGTATGCTCGAACGCCGAACCTCGACAAGCTCGCGAGTGGAGGAATGCGTTTCAACCGCGCCTTCGTGCCACAGGCTGGCTGCAGCCCGTCGCGAGCAAGTTTCTTAACCGGTTTGTATCCTCATCAGCACGGCCAGATTGGGCTGGCGACCCACGGATTCCGACTCTATCGAACGGATACACCGAATCTGCCGAGTAGCCTCAAAGCTGCTGGTTACCGCACGGGCCTGATCGGTAAGTTGCACATTAATCCGGAATCAGCTTTTCCCTTCGACTTTCATAAGATCACCAACGGCAACTTCGCCCGCAAAAGACTGGGCGATTACGCGAAGCACGCCGAAGCATTTTTTGGCGACGGTGACCAGCCATTTTTCTTAAGCGTGAACTTTCCCGACGCGCACGACCCCTGGCAACGACAGGTCGGCGGGCTACCCAGACAGCCACAAACCGGGAAGGACGTAAAGTCGATGCCGTACATGGGCATCGATCCTTCAGGCATGCGAGAGATGGTCGCGGACTATTACAACTCGCTCGCTCGCCTTGATTCACTGGTTGGCGATCTACTCTCGGCGCTCGAGCGCAGTGGCAAGGCGGGTAATACCATCGTCATCTATCTAGGCGATCACGGCGCCGACATGCTCCGCGGCAAACGCACCTGCTACGAGGGTGGGCTGCGCATTCCGCTCATCGTCCGGTGGCCAGGGCACATCGAGCCGCAAGTGCGTGACGAACTCGTCTCGACCATCGACCTCATGCCGACAGTACTCGCTGCCGTGGGCGCAGACATGGTGGCGGGACTCCCTGGGCGTCCGCTCCAACCTCTTTTTGACGCCGGACCACGCGACTGGCGGACGCATCTCTTCGCCGAGTATCACACCCATGCGGCGAACAATTACTACCCTCAGCGTTCCGTTCGCACGGAGCGGTACAAGCTCATCGAAAACATGCTTGCCGGTGAGGTGCACCCAGATTTTGACCTGACAATCGAGAAACTGTCGCGGGAAGCAGAGCGACGCCAAGTCCCGGGCGGACTCGATCTTCCGTCCGCCATCGCCTCGGCGGAGCCACAAGTGTCGGCGGCGTACGCGCTCATGCGTCGGCCATCGCGTTACGAGTTGTATGACCTACAAAGCGATCCGTTCGAGTTCCGCAATCTCGCCGACGAGCCCGCACACGCGTCGACCTTGAGAGAACTGCAACACCAACTGATCACTTGGCGGCAACAGACCGACGATCCGCTACTCCAAGAGCAGAATCTGCGCCGTCTCACCGAAGAGGTTCGTGACAAGGCCGGCAGACGAAAGGACAAGGACTACGTGTGGGGCTACCCGGACTACTTCTTTGGACGTGAGCCTGCCGCCAACGAAATCCAACCAATCAAGAAGAAGAAACGATAATGTCGATCGCCGCTGAGTCATCGATACGTAACCAGTTCATGGAAAAGCGGAGAAGCCTCCGTCTGCAGGCGGCCTGCCGCCTCCTTTGGGCAGCGTTGCTATGGACGGTGGCGGTCGCGGCGGATGGGGCCGAGCCCCATTTGGAAAAGACCGTCCTCTTTGCCGAGAGAACTGACGGCTTTACCCTCTACCGTATTCCTGGCATCGTTGTCACGGCAAAGGGAACGGTGCTGGTGTACTGCGAGGCGAGGAAGTTCAGCGATGCTGACCGCGGCGAGATCGAGATCCATATTCGCCGTAGCACCGACGGCAGCCGCACGTTCTCGGAACCCACGCAGGTCGCTCACCTCGGGCCACGGCTTCCACGCAATCCAAACATGCCTGACAAGAAGCAAGGCAAAGACCTAGGCGGGCCCGAGGAGCAGACGGTGAACAATCCCGTGGCCATTGCCACTCGGGAAGGTCAGGTCCACCTGATCTACTGCGTGGAGTACATGCGCGTGTTTCACATTCGCAGTGATGATGACGGACTCTCCTGGAGCGAACCTGTCGAGATCACCGCGGCTTTCCACGCGTTCCGTCGCCAACTTGATTGGCAGGCCGTTGCCACCGGTCCGGGGCACGCCGTCGAATTGGCCAGCGGTCGACTTTGTGTTCCCTTTTGGATGGCGACCTACGACCGAAAGGCGCCGCTGCGAAAAGGTGTCGGGACGATCTTCAGCGACGACGGAGGTAACCGTTGGCAGTCGGGGGATATCGCCGTGATCGACGCGGGCGAGCCGAACATCGCGCCACTCGCGGATGGGGCAGTCCTTCTCACCGCGCGCAACGGCCACCGACAGAGCCGGCGCCTCGTCACGCGCAGTAAGAACGGAGCCACGGGTTGGTCGCAGCCGACCTTTGCCGATGAGCTCTACGAACCGGGTTGCATGGCCGGCGTCATCGCGCACCCGGGAACTTCCGTCGTGCCCGGCCCATTGCTTCTCTTCTCGAATCCTCATACCACGGAGCGGGCCCACTCGGCGAGGCGCGACGTCACGATCCATCTCAGTCGCGATGATGGAAAATCGTGGCCCGTCTCCAAGACGTTGCAACACGGTCCCAGCGCTTACAGCGATCTAGCGGTCTTGCCGAACGGCCTCGTTCTTTGTTTCTACGAGAGCGGCACAGACGCTCCGATCAAGAAGCGCAGTCGCGACTGGGCCTACGCGAATCTCACACTTGCCCGCTTCAATCTCGAATGGATTCTTGAGCCATGACGCTTACGGGTTGGTGGCACACCAACGAGAGTACTTTGGCATCGACGGCGAACCGGCCGCGATTTCTTTGTTGGTTTGTGTTTCCTCTCATCCTTCCGTGGTCTGGCCCGGCCTGGTCTGCGGAACGCCCGAACGTCGTCATGATCATCGTTGACGACATGAACGATTGGGTTGGCTGCCTCGGCGGGCATCCCGATGCAAAGACACCGAACATCGATCGGCTAGCGGCCCGCGGCACGCTCTTTACCAATGCACACGCAGCGGCACCTGTCTGCAATCCCTCGCGCGTCGCCATGCTCACCGGCAAGCGTCCCTCGACCACGGGTGTCTACGGCAACGACACGTCTTGGATCGAAGCGCTCCCCAATGTCAGAACCATCCCGCAACACTTCAAGGCCAACGGCTACCGCGTCGAGGGGGGAGGGAAAGTATATCATCACATGCCCGGGTTCAACCGCCGCAGCGACTGGCACGCCTACTTCGATCAGGTCTTCGACAGCCATTACCAGGACCAGCTTGCTCGGGGACTCGACGTCAAACGATTTGCATGGCCGGAAGGCTTCCCCCTGAACCACCTCGACGCCGTCGGAACGTTCGCGAAGCCGCCGCAGAATCCGAACGAATTCGACTGGGGCGCGGTCGATCGCGTCGACCGCGAGATGGGAGACGGTCGCATGGTCGAGTGGGCGGCGGATTTCCTGGCCAAGCCGCCCAGCGAGCCGTTTTTTCTCGCGGTGGGGATCTACCGGCCCCACTTGCCGTTCTATGCTCCTCGGAAATATTTCGAGATGTACCCGCCGGAGCGACTTTCGCTGCCTCCGTTGAAGGCCGATGACTGCGACGACTTGCCAGAAAGTGGCAAACGAATGGCCGCCGACCGGCGTGGCGATTTTGAACTCGTGATGAAGGAGGGGCGATACCTTGAGCTACTTCAAGCGTACCTCGCCAACATCACCTACGCCGACGCCCTCGTAGGTCGCCTTCTCGAAGCACTCGATGCGAGTCCTGCGGCAATGAATACGATCATCGTCTTCTGGTCGGACCACGGTTGGCACCTCGGCGAGAAACAGCATCTGCACAAGTTCACCCTCTGGGAGCGATCGACGCGCATCCCACTGATCGTCGTAGCGCCGAAAGTCGCGGCCGTGAATACTCGCTGCCAACGCCCCGTGGGAACGATCGACATTTTTCCAACATTGATTGATCTCTGCTCATTGCCTGCCGTGGAACACCTGGATGGGGCTAGCTTCGTGCCGCTGCTACAGGATCCGCGCCGAGAGTGGGAGCAACCGGCAATCACGACGCATGGCAAGGGCAACCATGCGGTCAGGACGGAGCGTTGGCGTTACATACGCTATGCCGATGGCGGCGAGGAGCTTTACGATCACAGCCAGGATCCGAACGAGTGGATCAATCTCGCAGGGAGATCCACGTTCTCGCAGATCAAACAGACTCTGACGTCATGGCTGCCGACTAACGACGCCAATCCAGTCAAGAGCCGACGGAGAAAGGGCACGAAGTGAAGCTCAGAATGCCGAAACCACCTTGCCCGCTGCCCAGCATCGCGCTGGCGGTCGCTTCATTGTTGATAGCAGGCCTGGCGGCACTCGCGGCGCAACCGGCGGATCAGGGAACTTCGCATCTCCCCGAACTGGTGGTTAGCGATAGTCACCGTTTTCTGACAACGTCTGATGGTCGTCCCTTCTTTTGGCTTGGCGATTCCGCGTGGGAGCTTTTTCATCGGCTAAACCGAGACGAGGCGGAGCACTACCTGAAACGGCGCGCCGAACAGGGCTTTACAGTGATTCAGGCCGTTGTCCTCTCGGAGCTGGACGGTCTGAAAACTCCCAATGCCTATGGCCAGCTCCCGCTGGAAAGCAACGATCCGGGGCGACCCAACGAGAAGTACTTCGAGCATGTCGACTGGGTCGTTGCCAAGGCAACCCTCGCGGAATTGCGAGACATTCTCGACAAATGGATTCGCGAGACAAACGATCAGGGACAAGTACCCGAGAGCGAAGAAATCTACGACGCCGATATGGAGGTGTACTTGGGATCTCGCAAAGACGAGCCGGACTACATCGCGACGATGAAAAAGAACATCGCGCAAATGAAAGCGTGGGCAAAGGAAGGGAGATAGCGCCACAATCGAGAGCACGTCACGTTGAACAAGGAGTACTGATTGAACAGACGACGTTTCATGCAAACTGCGGCAGCCATGCTGGTCGTTACCACCACGGTCGCCGTGGCGGCAGCGGAAAAGGGGCATGAACATGCTCGCCCCAACATCATCTTCATCTTGGCGGACGATCTCGGTTACGCCGACCTGGGTTGCTACGGCCAAAAGCGAATTGCGACGCCCAACATCGACCGCTTGGCGGCCGAGGGTATGCGTTTCACGCAATGCTATGCGGGCGCGCCGTCATGTGCGCCGAGCCGGTGTGTGCTGATGACCGGACTCCACACGGGGCATGCCACCGTTCGCGGCAACCGCGGTCAGAACGCGCCACGGCACGAAGGTGAGGCGAATCGAGTCCCTTTAAATGCTGATGAAGTGACGGTCGCCACACTCTTGAAACGAGCTGGTTACGCGACAGGCATAACCGGGAAGTGGGGGCTTGGCGAGCCTGGATCGAGTGGACTCCCCAACGACCACGGATTCGATGAGTGGTTTGGCTATTTGAATCAGAGCAATGCGCACGATTACTACCCCGATTACCTTTGGCGGAACAGAGATCGGCAAGTCATTGAAGCCAATCGAGGAGGCGAGCGTGCCGCTTACTCCGCCGATCTCTTTTCCGAGTTCGCTTTGGACTTCATCCGGAAAAAGCAGGCAAGTCCCTTCTTCCTCTACGTGGCGACCACGATTCCACACAAGAACTTTGAAGTACCGGAATTGGGAAGCTACGCGGATGAATCCTGGCCCGATCAGGCAAAGGCATATGGCGCCATGGTTACCCGCATGGACACGCATGTGGGGAAAATGCTGGACCTCCTCAAGGAACTCAATCTGGATCGGAAGACCATCGTCTTTTTTACTTCAGACAACGGTTCGGCCGAGGCGTGGCAAGGTGTCTTCGATAGTTGCGGCCCATTGCGGGACAAAAAGTTCTCGCTATATGAAGGGGGGCTTCGCTCTCCCATGATTGTCCGTTGGCCGGGCAAAGTTCCTGCCGGGTCCGTGAGCGAAACCGTCTGGTATTTCGCAGACTTCCTGCCTACGGCGGCCGCCTTAGCAAACACCACTGTGCCCAATGCCGTTGACGGCATCGATGTAACGGCCACACTTCTTGACAACTCGAAGAAGCTGCCTGATCGATTTCTGTACTGGGAACTGCCTGGAGGTGACTCGCAGCCTTTACGCCAGGCAATTCGATGGAAGCAGTGGAAAGCAGTTCGTCATGACCCGAAGGCCGAGCTTGAGTTGTTTCATCTGCCCAGCGATATTGGCGAAGCCCACAATGTTTCGGCAGGTCACCCGGAGGTCGTGGCAAGAGTTCTTGACTTTTTGAAGACAGCACGGACACCATCGCCATTCTGGCCTACGCAAGTTGATTAGCAGCCTGGAAACAAGTGTTAATCACGGACATGCTGCGGAGCCGCGAGTGACTCGGCGACGGCGAGTGCGAAGCAATCGGAATGAAACCATGAATCGATTGTTTTGAGTGCAAGACGTACAGAAAGCCTTTATTATAGATGCTTCGAGAAACGAGTCAGCACCGAGTAAGGAAGCCCAGCAGAGGATGTCCCGGCTGTAGACATTTCCTCGCCGTCGTGCTTCTGCTCTCCGCCGGCACTGCTCCGCTGGCCGCCGAGGCACCGGTCGCCCGTCCGAACATCATCTTGATCTTTGCGGACGACCTCGGTTGGCGCGACGTTGGCTGGCAGGGCAGCGATTTCTACGAGACGCCGAACCTCGATAAGCTCGCGGCGTCTGGCATGGTGTTTTCCAATGCCTACGCCGCCGCCGGCAACTGCGCCCCGAGCCGCGCCTGCCTGCTTTCCGGCAACTACACGCCGCGCCACCACGTTTACGCGGTGGGGTCCACCGAACGCGGCCCGAAGAACGCCTCGTGCCTCGTGCCGCTCCCGAATCGTAGCGGCCTTGCCAAGGACAACGTCACCGTTGCCGATGCCCTGAAGGCCGCCGGCTATGCCACCGGCATCTTCGGCAAATGGCATCTCGACGGCCCCGAGGGCGCTGAGCCCAGTGAGCAGGGCTTCGACACCGTGTACCAGTCCCACCATACGTGGAGCGATGCCAGGGCTGACGAGCCGCAGAACCCCAAGGGCATCTTTTCGCTCACGCGCGGCGCGATGGCTTTCATGGAGCGCAACCGCGACCGCCCGTTCTTCCTCTACCTGTCCCACTACGCGATCCACACCGAGCACCAGGCGCGACCCGAGACGCTCGCGCGTTTCCAGAAGAAGAAACCGGGCGCCCAGCACCGTGATCCGCTCTACGCGGCCTGCCTCTACGATCTCGATGCCGGCGTCGGCCAACTCCTCGCGAAACTCGCCGCGCTCGGCTTGGAAAAAAACACGCTCATTGTTTTCACCTCCGACAACGGCGGCACGCAAGCGTCTTCGCAGGAGCCATTGCGCGGCAACAAAGGCAGCTATTACGAGGGGGGTATCCGCGAGCCGTTCGGGAATGAACAATCGGGCAAGGGCCGCCCAGTTCGAATGAGACGTTCATGAACGCGATGTTCGCGATGCATCGGCCGACGCAACTTCGAAGCGTCTCGGACTTTCTTCGCCCTGTCAACGCGTGTACAACTCAACCTTGTTTTAAAGGTTCTGCGGACGAACGGATCGAGGAAATGTCCATCACCGGAGCGAGGATCGATTTGCCATGGAGCATCCCTACACGAAACTACTTGAAGTATTGGACAAAGCTCACTACGTCCGTTACTTCGCAGACCCTGGGTTGATCTACTGTTGGCACGGCCAAGGGCGAGTAGAAGTGCTCAACAAGGAAGGAGCTTGCGTCGACTTCTTCCGCGTGCCGTCGGATACGACGATTGAGGCCGTGCAGTCGGTGATCGACCAGCATCGCGCGGAGGAAAGCGAGTAACCGGTCGCTACGCGTGAAGCCCGTCCTTGGCGCTTTCCAAACAAGAGGGCCGAAGATACCCGTCGACCCCCAGCAGTTTCGCCGCCGCCGCGAGCACCACCCGTTCGTTGTCCTTTCCAGCCGAAAGTAGCTCTTGAATCCCCGCTGGGTTAAACAACTCGCCGGCGACGATGTACCCGACCTCGTCTTGGGCCATGGCGAGTACGAAATCGTACTGGCAACCAAGCATGTCACTGAGCTTGGCCAAGACTTCTGGATGAGGCTCGCCCGGCACCGAAAGGAATCTTGCTGGACCAATCTCGAGTAGTGCCATCTCGGTGCGTTGAACGCCTTCTTCTGCCTTGATCGGCAAGATACCCGAGCCGTATGCCTTTAAGGCCTCCCCTGAAGTAATCGGAAACGCACATTCAGTGGTGCGCCAGGTGATGCGGCGAACATCAGGAAACTCGACGCGAGAAACTGCTTCGAGGACAGCCTTGGTCGCAACGGCCGCCACGCCGTTAAGGCCCGCTTCCAACTCAGCCGGGTTATTGACTCCCTGCGGGATCGGCTCGACCCCTCCGAGTGCCCGCTGGAAGAAAAGCGTCTCGCCGCCGATTTCGCGGGACACACCCTCATACATCGGCGCAAGGAAGTCACACGACAGCTCGACTGTTTGATCGCCCAGAACGTCAGGGTGATTGCCAAAGTTGATCAGTGTCGCGATGGCGTCACTCGACTCGGCATCGACCAGTCGCATCACGAGCACGGCGGGATCGATGACACCCGGATTGTGCCAGTTGCGCGCGAAGTTCGGGATTTCGCCGTTGACGACGGGGAATTCGGATCGCCCGAAGCCAATCCGAACAGGCCGCAGTCGCTGGGCTGCCTCTTCGATCGCTGCGGACATCTGGACGCCTAGCCAATCGACGTAGGCGCGGTCGACGCTTCCCGGAGGTCCAAACATTCCCAAAAGGCACGGGCTGCTATGCGTATGCGTGGTCGCAAGCAACACATTCGACGCGGGCACCGCCGTCTGCTTGGCGCGGGCTGGCCCGACCCACTGCGAGTAGTAGCCGATGATGTCTGAGATCACCAAGGCGACGCGTGTTCGACCATCGTCGAGCACAAGTGCCTTGGCCCGGGGAGTATCGCGAGCTCGTTCGGCGCGTCGCTCTCCCCAATAGCCGTCGAGATAGACCGGGAAAGCTGGCGTCAGTTCCCGAGTTGCCACGCCCGCCCGGATATAATCGGGTTCGTTTATCGCGACCGACACGGGAACGCGGAGCGTTCGCTTGAGTTCACGGCTGGCGGCTCTTGCTTTTTCTCGAAGCTCAAGAGCGTCTTGTTCCCAAGTATCCCGCATTTCGAATAGCTCCAGCTCGGTCCGTAGTCCCGATATCTCACTGTCATGAAAACGCGTAGAATCCAGCGCCATCCCACTCGGAAATAAACCACTGGATCGATGAAGCTCTGACGAAATCATCGAATGATCTAACGACGCGAATCAGGATACCGAACATGAACGAAACGGGCTACCCTCGTGAAGTCGGCGCCAAGGAACCGCCCCCGCAGTCTTTTCCTTGGACCTTTGGTTTGGTGTTTCTGCTGGCCGTGGC
>Ga0169931_10013713_pt1 | contig 11039 bp, 12 predicted proteins | sample Kivu_15m_20L_FD_129675 | JGI IMG/M metagenome (GOLD analysis project Ga0169931, IMG submission 129675) | Freshwater microbial communities from Lake Kivu, Western Province, Rwanda to study Microbial Dark Matter (Phase II) - Kivu_15m_20L... | ecosystem: Environmental > Aquatic > Freshwater > Lake... | reverse complement strand
TCGTCGACGGCTTCTACGCCGAGGTCGAGGCGATGGGCGGCCGTCGCTGGGACACCAGCAGCCTCATCGCGCGGCTGCGCTGAGGGTCAGCCGAGCGTCGGCTCGGGCAGGCGATTGATGGGTTGGCCGGGAAACACGACCCAGTGTGCACCGGGTGTGGGCTCGGCGATTGCCATTTGCGCAGCCTCGACAACGCGGTCGACCGTGAGAACCTCGAAGCCGGTCTCGCGGATCTGTGCCTGTTGTTCTTTTGGCACGAGCGGGGTGTCGACGAAGAACGGACAGATGGCCGAGAGGCACACGCCGCGTTCGTGGAGTGCAGGAGCAAGGGACTTCACGAAACCGCTGACGGCGTGCTTGGAGAGACCGTAGATGGGGTCCGGGGGGATGGGGTAGATGCTCGCCATCGACGCCGTGACGACGATGTCGCCGGAACCACGAGCGACCATTGCGGGTGCGAGGTGTGCGACGCCGAAAACGACGCCGTCGACGTTGACGCCGAGAGTGCGGCGGTAGGCGGCGAGATCGAACGAGGTGAAGGGTGACGTATCGGGGTTGCCGAAGATGAGGTCCCCGGTCGCGACGCCCGCATTCAGGAAGGCGACGTCGAAGGCGTCGTTGACTGCGGCGAATTTTTGCCATTCGGTGTCGTCACGAACGTCGAGATGGACATAGGTGCAGCCGAGTTCGGCGGCGAGTACACGACCGTCAACGTCGTTCACGTCGGTGATGGTGATGTCGTGGCCGAGGTTCGACCAGTGTCGGGCAATGGCGGCTCCGATGCCGCTTGCGCCGCCCGTGATGAGGATGCGTGATCTGCTCACTTGCCTGCCTCCGCAATCACCGCGGCAGTCGTCGTGGCAAAGATGTCGATCAGCCGGTCGAGTTCGGGGTCGGTGATGACGAGCGGCGGACAGAAGGAGTTCGTGTCGGTGTTCAGTGCGCGGGTGATCGCCCCGGCCGCCAGCATGCGGTCACGAACAACAAACGGGTCGATTCCCGTCTTGTGGGCCGCCGCCCACACCGCCACGCGACCGCGGGCATGGTCGATCATGCCGTCGTCGGCAAGGGCGCCAAGACCCGATTCGAGGCGGCGACCGATGTGCACCGCGCGTTCGAGCAGACCCTCGCGTTAGATGATGTCGAGGTTCGTCAACGCGGCCGCACACGCCGTGGCATGGCCCGAGTATGTGTATCCGTGGCGCAGGAGGAAACCGGGGTCGGCTTCGATGGGGTCGCACACGGCGCGGGAAAGGATGACACCACCGAGTGGCTGGTATCCAGAGGTCACGGCCTTCGCAAACGCCAAAAGATCCGGCGTTACGCCGAAGTGCTGTGCGCCGAACCACGTGCCAAGACGACCGAACCCGGTGATCACTTCGTCGAAGATGAGATACGCCCCGTGCTGGTCGCACAGACGACGCAGTTGGTGGAGATAGCCGTCGGTCGGCGGGAACACACCACCGGCACCCTGCACCGGTTCGCTGATGACGGCAGCGAGTCGTTCGGAATTCTCCGACATCACTTTCGCAAGTCCTTCGATGTCGTCGGGCTCGACGTGCAGGACATCGCCAACCAATGGTCCGTAGCCGGCGCGGTTGGGTGGAATTCCCTGTGCGCTCGTTCCGCCGTAGTTGGTGCCGTGGTAGCCGCGTCCACGCGAAATGATGAGCGTGCGTTCCGAACGCCCCGCCTGGACGTGTGCGAGACGCGCCAACTTCATCGCCGAGTCCACGGCCTCTGATCCGCTGTTGCAGAGAAATACGCGCGCTCGTTCGATGGGCGACAAATCGGCGATACGTTCGCAGAGTTCGTCGGCGACGCGCGTGGTGAACGGGTCGAACGCCGAGTACGCCTCAATGGTTCCGACTTGCTGCGCGATCGCGTCGGCCATCTCGCGCCGACCGTGGCCAATGGCGCAGTACCAGAGGCTTGCCATGCCGTCGATGTACTCGTTGCCGTCGACGTCAAAGATGCGCGAACCCTCACCCCGCGCAACCGTGATGAAACGCTCCCTCGTGGGCTTGGCAAACGGGTGCAGGAAGCGGGGGAGGCCATGCGGCTGGGGCATGTTCCGATCGTAGGTCGCCTAGGCTGTGGGGCGATGAAGGGCCTCATTCTCTCGGGTGGCGCGGGCACGCGACTCCGTCCGATCACTCACACCAGTGCCAAGCAGCTGGTGCCCATCGCCAACAAGCCGATCCTTTTCTATGGCATCGAGGCAATGGCCAACGCGGGTATCCGCGAGATCGGCATCATCATCGGCGACACGGGCGACGAGATCCGCGCTGCCGTGGGGGATGGCTCTCGTTTCGGGGTCAAGGTGACCTACATCCCGCAGGATGCACCGCTCGGGCTGGCCCACTGTGTGCTCATCGCCCAGGACTTCCTCGGTGACGACGACTTCGTCATGTACCTCGGCGACAACATGCTCCAGCAGGGCCTCACCGATTTTGTGAAGCGTTTCGAGTCGGCCCGCGCCGCCGGTGGACCCGCAGCACCGAGCGCCCAGATCCTCTTGTGCGAAGTCGACGATCCGCGCTCGTTCGGTGTGGCCGAAGTCGATGCGCAGGGCGAGGTCGTCCGGCTCGTCGAAAAGCCCAAGGATCCTCCGTCGAACCTCGCCCTTGTTGGCGTCTATCTCTTCGACAAGACCGTGAACACGGCCGTCCGGTCGATCAAGCCGTCGGCACGTGGCGAATTGGAAATCACCGACGCTATTCAATGGTTGGTCGACAACAAGCACCGTGTGCGTCACGAGGTTCTGCGCGGGTGGTGGATCGACACCGGCAAGAAGGACCCGCTGCTCGAATGCAACCGCCTCGTCCTCGAGGTTCTCGAGCCGCACAACGACGGCAGCGTCGACACCGCGTCGCAGATCGAAGGCCGGGTGGTCATCGAGGCCGGGGCCAAGATCGAGAATTCGCGAATCCGTGGCCCTGTCGTCATCGGCTCGGGCAGCGTCGTGCGCAACAGCTACATCGGCCCGTACACCTCGGTCGGCAACAACTGCACCGTTGCGGGGTCGGAAATCGAACACTCGGTGCTCCTCGACGGCAGTTCGATCAGCGACATCAACCGCATGTCCGACTCGCTCGTCGGCCGCAACGTCACGGTCAAGCGTTCGGCACAGCGCCCGTCGGCCCTGCGACTGATGCTCGGTGACGACAGCACCGTGGAAGTCGAATAGTCCCCCCACAATTTCAAGAGGAACACATGGCAGTCATCACCCCGTCCGATGTCATCAAGGGCGTGCACATCGTCGAGCCTGCGATGCACGGCGACGAGCGCGGCTTCTTCATCGAGACCTACCGTCGCGAGTGGTTCCCGCAGGGCCGTGAAATGATCCAGGCGAACCGTGGCGACCGCCAGGCGGGTTGCCTTGTCGGTCTTCACTACCACCTGCACCAGGCCGACTACTGGTATGTGCCCTTCGGCAAGTGCCGCGTGGTGCTGCACGACCTTCGTCAGGGTTCACCGACCGACGGTGCGACCCAGGTCATCGACCTTGGTGCGCGCGATGACGGTTCGCACGACCACCGCGGAGTGTTCATCCCACCGGGAGTCGCCCACGGCTTTGCCGCACTCACCAAGATGACCATCACCTACCTCGTCGATGGGTACTACAACCCTTCCGATGAATTGGGTGTCGCGTGGAACGACCCGCAGGTCGGCGCCGACTGGGGAGTGAAGGAACCGCTGTTGTCGAACCGCGACCAGAACAACCCGATGCGCCGCGACATCTCGGCCCAGTGGCAACCCCACTTCAACCTTCGCCCCTGAACGAATCCAACCATCTGAACGAATCCAACGAGACGGAGTACCCCTCATGAAGCAGTTTGTCACCGGTGCGGCGGGGTTCATCGGCTCCAACTACGTCCGTTACGTCCTCGAGAACACCGATGACGAGGTGACGGTCTTCGACTCCCTCACCTACGCAGGAAACCTCTCCACGCTGAAAGACGTCGATGACAACCCACGCTTCAACTTCGTGAAGGGCAATATCTGTGATCCCGCAGCGGTTGCCGAGTCGATGAAGGGCCATGACGCCGTCGTTCACTTCGCCGCCGAAAGCCACGTCGACCGTTCGATCGACGGATCCGAGGATTTCATCCTCACCAACTGTTTCGGTACCAACGTCGTCATCGACACCGCCCGCAAACTCGACATGGGTCGCGTACTGCACATCGGCACCGACGAGGTCTACGGGTCAGTCGAGGTGGGATCGTCTCTCGAAACCGACCCTCTCGAACCGCGCTCGCCCTATTCGGCTTCGAAGGCCGGGTCCGATCTCATCGCCCTCGCGTACCACCACACGCACGGAACGCCGGTACTCGTGACCCGCTGCACCAACAACTTCGGTCCGTACCAGTATCCGGAGAAGGCGATTCCGCTCTTCACGACGAACCTCATCGACGGCAAGAAGATTCCGCTCTACGGCGACGGCCTGAACGAACGCGACTGGTTGTTCGTCGACGATCACTGCTCGGGTGTACACCTCGTGTTGACGAAGGGAACCGTCGGCGAGATTTACAACATCGGCGCGGGTAACGAAACGCCGAACCGCGTGTTGGTCGACAAGCTGCTCGGCGTCTTCGGTGTTGGCGAGGAAATGGTGCAGTACGTCGAAGACCGCAAGGGCCACGACCGCCGCTACTCGGTCAACATCGACAAGATCACCGCCCTCGGCTGGAAGAAGAAGCGCACCCTCGACGAGGCTCTGGTCGAGACCGTGCAGTGGTACCGCGACAACCGCTGGTGGTGGGAGCCGCTCAAGGGCAAGAAGTGAAGGTTCTCGTCACCGGTGCGGCCGGTCAACTGGGAACCGAATTGGTCGACGTGTTCTCGCGTGCGGGTCACGAAGTGGTGGGTACGACCCACCATACGCTCGACATTTGCGACACCGCGGCCGTGACGGCGCTGGTCGATGCCGAGCGCCCCGACTGGATTCTTCATGGTGCGGCCTGGACTGCAGTCGATGCGTGTGAGGCCGACCCTGATCGCGCCGAGGCGGTGAACGGTGGGGGAACCCGCAATCTCGTTGCAGCCGCCGAACGTGTCGGCGCCCGCGTTCTCTACGTCAGTACCGACTACGTCTTCGACGGATCGAAGACCGGTCCGTACCTCGAATCGGACGTGCCGAACCCGCAGTCGGTCTACGGTGCATCGAAGTTGTCGGGTGAGCGCGCAATGCGACCGAGCGACTTGATCGTGCGCATTTCGTGGGTGTGCGGCTACCACGGCAACAACATGGTGAAGACGATCCTGCGTATTGCGGCCGCACAGCCGTCGCTTGCGTTCGTCGACGACCAGATTGGACACCCCACGTTTGCCGACGATGCAGCACAGGGAATGCTGACTCTCGTCGAGGCCGGTGCATCGGGAATCTTCCATCTCACGAATCAGGGCGCGGTGAGCTGGTGTGGCTTTGCCCGCGCGGTTCTCGCGGCGGCGGGTGCCGACCCGTCGCGTGTCGCAGCCATCACAACCGCCGACCTGCAGCCGCCACGACCGGCCAAGCGTCCGGCCAACTCCGTTCTCGAGAATGCTGCGATGCGCGATGCAGGCTTCGCACTCCTCGATGATTTCCGCGTGCCCTTGGCGCGGTTGGTTGGGCGCCTGCTGGCAGACTGACCCGATGCGCGGCATCGGTACGATCACGAACTTTCTCACGATCGTCGGTGGAACCGTCGTTGGTCTGGCGGTGGGTCGCTACGTCGCCGATCAGATGCGCACGACGATCGAGCAAGCCGTTGGCATGATCACCATCGTGCTCGGCGTTTCGACCGCGGCACAGTCCGACAACATCGTGTTTCCACTCGTCAGCGTGGTGCTCGGCGGCATCATCGGCGAGGCCATGCGCATCGAGCACGGCTTTTCCGCTCTCGGCCATTGGGTGAAGGCGAAAGCCGAGTCGGTTCTCGCGGGGCGGTCGCGGTCGACGTCGTTCCACCCGCGCTTCGTCGAGGGCTTCGTCACGGCAACCTTGCTGTTCTCGATCGGTCCAATGTCGATTCTCGGGTCGATCGACGACGGCCTCGGACGTGGTGCGCAGATCCTCATCGTGAAGTCTGCGCTCGACGGTTTGGTCTCGATTCTCTTCGCCGCAACGATGGGTTGGGGAGTGGCGCTGAGCGCTTTCGTTGTGGCCGCCTATCAGGCGGTGATGACGCTGAGTGCATCGGGTCTCGACGCGATTCTCGACGACCGAATGGTGCACGAGATGAGCGCAACCGGCGGCATCATGGTGCTTGGCATTGGTTTGCGCTTCATGGACGTGAAGCCGATCAGGGTCGGCAGCTTGCTACCGGGGCTTGCGATCGCCCCGGTACTTGTTGCGCTGTTTGCCCGCTGACCCGTAGTTCTTTTCACCGGCCGGCTTGCCGCCTTTACTGCGCGCTCCGCCGACTTCGCTGTTGCCCTTGTAGCCGGAACCGCGGTTGTTGCTCTTGTAGCCCGAACCGCGACCAGCCGAACCATTGCGACCAGAACCGTTACGACCCGAGCCGTTGCGGTTGCCGTTGAACTGACGCGGGCCGTCGGAAGAGCGGCCGCTCTTCGTGCGTTCGGGTGCGGGGTGCACGTTGATCGACGCCGTCTCCACGAACACGCGGTCGCCGGGGGCGAGCTCGTTCAGGAACGGATGGTTCGGCGCAACCTTCGTCGTGGTGGGGAAGATCCCCGCCTGCTTCGTGAGTGCGCGCACCGAACGGCGCTGCTTGTCGGTCATCAGCGTGACGACGGTGCCCGAGGCACCTGCGCGGGCCGTGCGACCCGAACGGTGCAGGTACGCCTTGTGCTCTTCGGGCGGGTCGGCGTGGATGACGAGGCTGACGTCGTCGACGTGAATACCGCGGGCAGCGATGTCGGTGGCCACCAAGGTGTCGGCGCGACCTGCCGCAAAGGCGGCAAGGTTGCGCGCACGAGCCGACTGCGACAAGTTGCCGTGCAGCTCGACCGACGGGACACCAGCCTTCATCAGCTGCTCGGTGAGGCGTGCTGCGCCGTGCTTCGTGCGCGTGAAGACGAGGGTCTTGCCCGGTGCGGCGCAAAGGTCCTTCAGGATGCCCACGCGGTCGGCGTTGTCGATGTGCAGCACGTGGTGTGTCATCGCGTCGACGGGTGAATCGGCCGGGTCGACCTCGTGGATGACGGGGTTGGCGAGGAAACGGTCGACGAGACCGTCGATACCACGGTCGAGCGTTGCCGAGAACAACAGGCGCTGCGAGTTGCGCGGCGTGGCGGCGAGAATCTGCTCGACGTGCTGGAGGAACCCGAGTTCGGCCATGTGGTCGGCCTCGTCGAGAACCGTGATCTCAACTTCGGAGAAGTCGACGTTGCGCGACTCCATGTGATCGACAAGACGTCCCGGGCACGCGACGACGATGTCGACGCCCTTGCGCAGCGCATTCAGCTGGCCGCCGTATCCGACGCCGCCGTAGATGGTCGTGGTGAACATGCGCAGGCTGCGGGCGAGGGGCATGATGACCTCGTTCACCTGGTTCGCAAGTTCGCGCGTCGGCACGAGAATCAGCGCGCGTGGCTTGTTGGCCTTGCGGGGCTTGTTCGATTCGGCCAAGCGGGTGATCATCGGCAACGAGAACGCGAGCGTCTTGCCCGAACCGGTGCGGCCACGACCAAGAACGTCGCGGCCGGCCAGCGCATCGGGAATCGCCGCAGACTGGATGGGGAAAGGAACGAGGATGCCTTGTTCGGCAAGGTGGTTCTTCAGCGACTTGTGAAGATCAAGATCGTCGAAAGACGACACAGGAGAAGACGTAGCAATTGACATGGTGGGGGCTCCGGGCGGGGGAATCAGCCACGGACGCCGGTGTGCACCCATGGGGACTCGCAGACGACCTGCGAGAAGTAAGACGCTACCGCCGATTCCGTCCAGAAATGGCGATGTTCGAAAGTTTCTAGTTCTATTCCTTCCATGGCTTCTTTTCTCGATCGTGCAATGGACACGCTGGTGGTACCCGGCTTCAGTCGCGTTGGCTACGCGGTGAGATCGCGGTCGTTCGTGCCGCTGTCGGAAATGTCTCTCGCAGGCAAGACGGTCGTCGTCACGGGACACACATCGGGGCTCGGTCTTGCCGCAGCGAAGCAGATGCGTGCCATGGGCGCAGACCTTGTACTTGTCGGCCGCGACGCGACGCGCAGCACTCGAGCGGGCGAGACGGTGCGCGGCGAACCGGGTGGCGGGTCGGTCGATGTGATCGTTGCCGACATGGGTGACCTGCAAGCAGTTGCACACCTTGCCTCGACCATCGCTGCAACACGTTCACGTGTCGACGTCGTCGTGCACAACGCAGGTGCACTGTTGAAGACGCGCGAACGAACCGCGTCAGGATACGACACGACCCTCGCCGTTCATGTTCTCGGTCCGTTCCTTCTCACGCACATGTTGCTTCCGTTGCTCGCTGCGTCGAAGGGAAGGGTCGTGACCGTTGCATCGGGTGGCATGTATGCCGTGCCGTTGCCCGACTTCTCTCGCGGACATTCGTTGGAACTGCCCGACGACAAGTACGACGGCACGCGACAGTACGCAATTGCCAAGCGCGCGCAGGTGACATTGAACGAAATGTGGGCGACCGAATCGTCGGCAGACGGAATTTTGTTCCACGCAATGCACCCGGGCTGGGCCGACACTCCCGGTGTGGCGTCGTCGATTCCGGTGTTCCGCGCCGTCACCCGTCCGATCCTGCGGAATGCGGCGCAGGGTGCCGACACAATTTCGTGGCTTGCAGCTGTCGATGCATCGATGGTGGGTTCGGGCGGGTTCTGGTGCGACCGCGAACGGCGCCCAATTCACCGTTTGGCTTCGACGCGGCGGGCCGATACGACCGAATCGCGCCGCGCGTTGCGGGAGCAGGTACGGGCCGCTGCGCTAGGGTCGACAGCGTGAAAGTGCGTTTGGTCGAAGGTCGTTGTCAGGGTCATCAGATGTGTGCGATTGCCGCCCCCGAGGTGTTCGGGAGCGACGACATCGGCAACGCGGCGATTCTGATCGAGGGTGACATCCCGGCCGATCTCGAGGCAAAGGCGCGGCGCGCCGAGGGCAACTGCCCCGAACGGGCGATCGAGATCATCGAATAGGGCCATACCGACTGCTGATGGGGGGATCATGAAGCAGGACATCGACTACGACATCTTCAACCACGATTTCGTCTGGAACCCGTTCCCGACGTTCGACGCGGTGCGCGAGTCTGGGTGTCCGATCGTGCACTCCGACAAGTGGGGAGGGTCATGGATGCCGACCCGCTACGAGGACATCGTCGCGCTCGCCCAGGAACACGACGTGTTCACTTCGCGCGAGATCATCGTGGTGCCGCCGCCCCCCGGCCAACTCGAGGGTCCATACGGCGGGGTCAAAGCGCCACCAATCACCTCTGATCCACCGGACCACCATTGGCACCGTCGCGCCATCCTTCCGGTGTTCTCCCCACAGTCGGTGGCCACCTACGAGGCCAGCATGCGCGAGTTCTGCAACGGACTCATCGACGGCTTCATCGACAACGGTCGCGCCGACGCCGCGGCCGACTACGCACAACGGATTCCCGTCAACGTGATCGCCCGCATGCTCGGTGTTCCCGTCGAGATGTCGGAAACTTTCACCGAGTGGGTGCGCGGTGCGCTCGAGGTCGGTCTCACCAATCCCGAACTGCGTCGCGAGAACCGCATGAAGATCATCGAGTTCTTCGTCGGCCAGATCAACGAGCGCAAGGCGAACCCGCGCGAGAACGACCTCATCACCGACCTGCTGCGCCTCGAGGTCGACGGCCAGCCCGCGCCGCTCGAGTACGTGATCGGTGTGTGCAACCTGATGCTGGTCGCCGGCATCGACACCACGTGGTCGGCGATCGGTTCGTCGCTGTGGCACCTCGCGGGGCACGCGGAACACCGCAAGCAGTTGCGCGAAAACCCGGAACTCTGGCCGACCGCGGTCGAAGAGTTCCTTCGCGCCTATGCGCCCGTGACCATGGCGCGCATCGTCGACCGTGACATCGAATTCCAGGGTTGTCCGATGAAGGCCGGAGACCGCGTGTTGATGACCTTCCCCGCGGCGAACCGCGATCCACGCCAGTTCGAGCGTCCCGACGAGGTCATCCTCGACCGCCAGAACAACCGCCACGTGGCCTTTGGCGCCGGCATCCACCGGTGTGCGGGGTCGAACCTCGCGCGTCTGGAATTGAAGGTTGCACTGCAAACATGGATGGAGCGCATTCCCGAGTTCACCCTTGTCGACCCGACGGCGGTCACCTGGGCGGGCGGCCAGGTGCGCGGTCCGCGTCAATGTCTCGTCTCGTTCTGATTGATTGTGTGAGATAGGAGACCCACAACATGGTGCACGTTCCCACCCGCGGTTCGCTGCCGGCCCGCGTCGGCCCGCAAATCGACAACATGCCGCACTACGGCCCGACGAAGATGAGCCGCCAGCCCTACACCGATCCGGTGCAGTACGAACTCGAGCGCGAGCACGTGTTGGCCAAGCACTGGATTCTCGGTGGCCATGCATCGACCGTGAAGAACCCGGGCGACTGGATGACCTTTGAGGGTCACGGTGAGACCGTGGTCATCACCCGTCAACCCGATGGATCCTTGTCGGCCTTCCAGAACGTGTGTCAACACCGCGGGCCCGCATTCGTCTCAGAGATGACGGGCTGCAAGGCGAGACGCTTCACCTGTCCGTACCACGGTTGGGTGTACGACACGACCGGCAAGTTGGTCGGCGTACCCGAGCGCGAGGATTTCTCCGAAGAGCATCTGCGCGACGTGCGCGCGCCGAAGGTTGCCGTGGGTGAGTGGGGTGGCTGGGTGTGGATCAACCTCGCCGGCGACGACGCCGTTCCGCTGGAAGAGGGCCTTGGCGCCGAGATCATGGCCGACCTCGGTGCGTACAAGATGGAGGACATGATCCTCCACGAGGTCGTCGAGTTCGACGTGCCCGTGTCGTACAAGGCGGTTGTCGACGGCTTCAACGAGATCTACCACGTGACGGAACTGCACCACGTTGCCCCCGAGTTCACGAAGGCATG
>Ga0169931_10013711_pt1 | contig 11040 bp, 9 predicted proteins | sample Kivu_15m_20L_FD_129675 | JGI IMG/M metagenome (GOLD analysis project Ga0169931, IMG submission 129675) | Freshwater microbial communities from Lake Kivu, Western Province, Rwanda to study Microbial Dark Matter (Phase II) - Kivu_15m_20L... | ecosystem: Environmental > Aquatic > Freshwater > Lake ... | reverse complement strand
TTGTGCCGAGAATTCCAAGCCTTATAGCAGCAGTGGGAGCACTCGTTGTTTCAATACAACTTTGGAATACCGGAATGATATTGGAAAGGGTGAATGTAGCCCACGTAAGCCAAGTTAGGCACAGTTATAAGTTGGGACATAAAAACAAAAATTAAGTTTTTTGGTTTACATTTTTACGCTTGAAAAAATCAAACGAAAAATTCAAGTTATCAATTAAACTCCAGCAAATAAAAAATAATACGGGTAATTGATACCTGAAATTAACACCAATATTTCCATTTAATGCCCCAGTGAGCAATCCTGCTAACAATACAAGCAAAAGTAGTTTGCTAGACACTTTATGGATGTTTTTTAAAGACAAATACAAACAAAGTGCGCAAACCAAGAAGAAAATTCGATCAAGTATCATTAATTGCATCGCTTCATAAAATGTAACTTTAATCAAATAATATGGATATAAAAATAATTTTTCAAGAAACGTCTTATTACTTTCTACTGCTAAAAATGAACTGCTTGGGTGGGTAAATAAAGTTGGTATTGCGATCGAGATTGATAACAAAAGCACATAAGTTGATCGAACTTTAAACTTTTGAAGCCATAAGACAGATGCAATGGCGATCCAAAATATCACACTAATTCTTGTTAATCCTGATAGTAAAATAAGCATTCCAAAGGTAAAATACCAGTATGAGTTTGAAGTTTTTTTTGCCAACAAGAACCCTAATACTGAAAAAATAGCGACCAGTAATGAGTCTGTGGTGTTGCTCAGCATCCACCTCATTACTGTTGACGAACTGGAAATGGCAATCAGAACGCACAAAGATACAAAACGTTTATTTTGAATAATTCCAATTTTTGCAACCAAAAACATGAGCGTTAACAAGGATAAGGCTGGAACTACTAACATTCCAGGCACTCCAAAGAGCTTCACAAATGGCACTGAAAGCAAGGGATACATGACCCTTGTTGAATATTCTCTGTAAAGATGATGATTGGCATAGAAAAAATCAGCTGGGCTAGTTGTGTTGAATTTAAAGGCGTGCAAGTTGTACCAAATCGAAACTTTTGTCGCGGCCTGCATCTCTGTTAGCCCGCTCCAGTCAAGTGCTTTAACTGCATATAAGGCACCATCAGGGTGATACAACCCATAATCAAATCCAAATACTAATCCGTTGAATGTCAACTTAACCATTATTGCAATAACCCAAACTAAAAAAATTATTGCATAAAAATCTACGTTTTTAGGTCTATTTTTTTTCATAATTGATTGCGTGTTAAAGTCTTTAACTTTAACATCTGTCTACTTAAGACTTTCGGCAGGAAATTGCGAGATTTTCGATATGTTAATATCAAAAATTTTTCAAAAGGTGTAGTCACAAAATTTAGTTTATCATTTTTTTCCAAATCCGCATTTATAGCTAACAATATCGCGTCAGCAACTTGCCTTCCCGTCAAATTTGCTAATTTGTTACATTTAATATAGGTGCTATCTTTGCTATATCTTGAATGTTTGCAAGCTAAGTTAACTACGTGACTTGATTTTTTATTAAAAAAGTCTTTAGAACTATCAACAAGTTGACAAATATTTTCTTCAAACCTTACAGAAAAGTTGCCATCTGCGGTTACTGAGGGAATATCAGACTTAATGTAAATATTATTTAAATCTCCCGTTTTCATGTAGATTCCTAGTCCAAACAAAAAATTATTGTATATTTCATTTATATATTCTCCCGACAAATTTTTTGATGAAACTTTGTCAGCAAGAATTCTTAGTATAGGAATAGAGTATTCTATTTGTGCATATAATGGTTTTCTTTTTGCACATATTTCTAATAGTTTTAAACTGTCTGAGTTTGTCAAACGACTCAATTCACGTTCGAAAACTTGTGAAGAAATCACGTCTGTTAACAAATTAAATCCTTCAAAAAATTTTCTTCGCATGGAAGTTTGAAAACTTTCTTGTTGATTATGAACTCGATACTTTAGTCCCACTGATTTTGTACACTCTGTAGAGCCATTTAAAATGAGCTGTAAACCGATCCACCAATCAAAAATATACCTTGACATAGGAACTTTGTTTTGAATTGCTTCAAACTTAAAAAACAATGAAGGCCACAAAAAAGGTGGTTCATATAATGATTGTGCAAGCACTTCAGGTTTAGATGTTAAATCACAAATTGGCGGTACCCTAATTTCACCTGTGGATTTACCATCTGAATTAATAACTTCAACACTGGTACCAAAAGCGATTAGTTCTTCATTTTTCTTTAAAGCACATTTAAACTCTTCAAAAATATCAAATTTGAGTACATCATCATCACCAGGGAATATCACCCAATCTGGATCTAAAGCCTTAATTGCATTCCAAAAAAAAGGTGTTCCAACCTGTTCATTTGTTTCATTTAGAACATATTTTGTACTCGCTTCGTTTTTAACGCACCATTTGTTTAAGATTTGTTTCGAGTAATTATCAGCGCCATTATCAAGAATTATAACGTTTACGTCTCCCGATTCTAAGAATTGTTCATAACTAGTTAGAGCTTCTTTTAAATAATTTTGTCGGCCTTGAGTTACCAAGCAAATACTTAATTTCATAATTTCCTCCAGTAATCATAAATTTGAACGGAAATTTTCTTATATACCTCTTTGCTGTCCCAGTTAAGCTTAAAAGCAGGTGAGGATATAAAACTCTCAATACATTTCAACCTATAACTAATTTCTTCTGTAGATATTTTGTTTACAAAATTTTTAATTTCTAATACTGACCCTTTAGTCCAATAGAATAAATTATCTGGCAGGTTAAGATCAGAGTTTTGTGGGCCAACATATACAGGAATTGTCCCATTTATTAATGCATCAAATAGTTTTTCGCTGCAATATTCCGAAGAGTTTTCAACAACTAGTGCAAATTTATATTTCTGTAAAAGTACATGCTTATTTTCGATTACTCCTAAAGCAGTTAGATAATTAGTAAACAGACCTCCATACAGTTCTAGTACGTTAGGGAAAAACCCATTTTTGATTGAATTTAATCCGACAGCGACGCGATGGTAAATCCTTGTAATTAGATTAAACTGCCACATGTCACCAAATAAATCTATCTCTGCTGGTTTTAATTGCCTTGCAAGTTTTCTGCGCAGACGATAATTGGCATTAGATGTTGGACTAACTTTATTTCCAGCAATCATTACCATCTTATGTAATCGCCGTTCCCAATTAGATAATCTAAAAATTTCGGACTTTTTTAACTCATCTAAACGATTTTCTAAGTTTGGGTCATTAATGGCAGGCTTAGAGGGGTTTAAGTGATATTTATATGGCCAACCAATAAAATTAAAGTTGTTTGTTTGTTTAACAGGTTTCCCTGGATCGATTATTAATCCAAACTTACTTTCTATATTTTTGCGGTATTGGCTCGGAAACACTGCGACTGGTTCAAGTCTAATGAGTATAGAATGTTTATAGTTTCTTCCGGTTTTTAGGTATTTTTTGTATGATTTTTTGTCATAATTGATAAAAATTACCCCTTCGCAATTATTCAAATTTGTTTCTTGCATACCCATTTTGTTTAAATTTTCCACAATTTCTGAATACTTATTCGAACCATATAGCATTGTCCCAGAGGGATCGACTATTGCAAATTTCTCGATCAAAATCATCTCCAGTCAGACAAATGAAATATAAACTTAAATTCCAGAATAAGCACATTTTAGGGTAAATTATGTTTATTACCTAAAATATAAACTATTTAGTAGTATAAGACATAGTTAGCCTGGCCACTTCCGTATTTGTTTCGAGTGAGCATACTATGAAATCCACGAGTATAATTGAGGCTATGGGTTTCAACAAAATCTCAAACTTTGAACCCTTAGTAATTATTTCAAATGCTATTTCTGGCGGTGGTGCTGAAAAAAGCATGATGAATTTACACCAACAATTTTTAAGTTCAGGTATCAATTCTTTTTTAATAGCGTTGAATAAAAGTGAACCTGCAGGCAGTATGTTGAATATAAAGATACTAAATCGAACGTGGAATGAAGGTACAACATCAACAATTTTAAATTATTTTGAATTTAAAAAGCTCTTTAAACAGATTGACCCAAAAACTGTGATCGCGAATTGTGAATTGCCTGAATTATATATTGCTTTACAGAGTACTAAAAATAGAAAAATTATATGTGTTGAACATACTACAAAACCTTGGCACAATAAAGTTTGTATTGGATTGTTAGTAAGAATAATCTTGAAAATAAAAAAAGTCTATTGGGTGACTGTAGTTAGTGATAGACCTAAAATATGGCTTGGTAAAGCAAATCCAACTTACATTCCAAATCCCTACATTGTGGAAGATCATAAGTCAAATAATCACAAGCCATGTCTTGTATATATAGGTGGATTGAAGTCTAGTAAGCAACCTGAAATGGTTATTAAAGCTGGAATAAAAAACAATATCCCGGTACATATGTATGGTGATGGGCCATTAAAAACTCTGTTAGAAGAAAAGTATAATGATGAACTTTGCAACATTACATTTCATGGCTTTAATTCGAAAGTTTGGCGCCAAATTTCTAGAAAGTCACTTATTATCGTACCATCGGATTTTGAAGGGGACGGTTTAGTAGTTGTTGAAGCAGTAATTCAAAAATTTGCATTGTTATTACGCGATACCAAAGATTTTAAGAGATTTGCCTTTGAATCAAAACACTATTTTGGAACCTTAAGTCAGTTAAACACAATTATTAGTAATAACTTGGCAGACAGCTTTGAAAATCTGGTTGTTAACGAACAAAGTCGACTAGATTTATTTGTAGATCGGGATTTAAAACAGGTGGCTCTAAAATGGGAAGAATTTTTGCAGTTTGTGTCAACTAATTCAAAATGAAAAAAATTTCAAGCAGGTCGAATTTTGGTACTACGCCAAATACAAAACGGAGTTTATTGAAGACCTTAGTCCAAGTGCTTATAGGTGGATGGTTTGTGTTATTAATTTTGGTTATTAGACCAATAGTAAAAGTTTACTTTGCCCCTTTGGCTACTAGTCGAATTGGGCATTTTATACTTGATACTGAAATTTTACTTTTAATTATCAAAAGTGAAAACACCAGCCAAAGAGTTCGAAAAGTAGTTTTTTGGATACCGGATAAGTTCATTACTAATGAATTTGTCTACCAAATATGGAGTAAAAATCTTAAAATTCTCAAAAGCAACAGGCTGACACATTCAATTTATACATCTGCACTTGTGGTCGAGAAATTAACTAAGAAAAAACTTACTTATAGGTTTAAAAGTTGGGATGGATATCTACCATTTCTCCATAAGTTAGAAACCGAAAACACATCTTTCGGTATCTCTAAAGAAGATGAGCAAGAATGTCTTGAAACTCTTAGGGACCAGGGAATTGATACGGCCAGGCCATGGGTATGTCTATTGGCGAGAGATGAGGGATACCTAAATACTAGCCAACCAAATTTACTTTGGACCTTTAATTCTTACCGCAATTCAAATATTGACACATATTTGCAAGCAGCTGAATGGCTTGCTAGTAAAAAAGTTATAACATTTAGAATGGGAGTACATGTACAGAAACCATTTTTAACAAATAACAATCCGTTCATCATAGATTATGCCACTGGTGGGTGGAGGACTGAAAAAATGGACATTTTTCTTTCAATGAAATGTTTGTTTTTCTTAAGTACATCAACAGGATTAGATGCAGTTCCAATCGCAACTCGTAAACCACTTCTAGTTGTTAACTTAGCTCAACCACTTACAGGGTTAAGGACCAAGTCTAATCATATATTTATATTAAAAAAATTTTATTCTAAAAGCACTAAAAGTTTTATTGGTATAAATAAATATTTGAATATTGGATTATCAGGAGGGTTTTCAGTTGATAACCCTAGACATTTACGTAGCGAAGACTTTGAAAGGTTTGATATAGAAGTTATTGACAATTCAAGCAATGAGATTCTGGACGCAACACAAGAAATGTTCCAACTCGTTTCAAACCTACCATCAACCACTCCGTTAAGCTTAAATCAAAGAGGATACTGGATTAAATTTCCTTTTTATGACACTTTAGACGTTCATGGCCAACCAAAATCAAGAATTGGTAAAAAATTTATTGATCAAAATCTGTGGTTATTAGATTAGTTATCTCACTTATTTTTAAGCGTAAGTCCAAGAATAAACTTATTGTTTCTCACCATGAAATTGAATATTATTGCAATCTGAAGTGCCGCAACAATTTCTAAAGCCAAGTCTCCTATTGTTTGCAAATTTCCAGTTGGGTATGTAAGCCAAATACTGAAAACGAACACAATGGAATAATAAATTCTCAAATTTACTGGCATTAATGTCAAAAAGTATCCGAACGAGGCAATGTAGAAAATTAGTCTATAATCAACACTTAGTCCCACTACAAAACATGATATGAAAACAATAAAATTCAACATTTCTTTTCCAAATATAAAAGTGGAATTTTTTAGGTCAGTTACGTATCTGTTTTTATGTTGCTTCAGAAATTCTAAAGCAACATAAATAAAACATAAAAAAATCATTGCTGAAATGATATATTGTAAAAAGATATCTAATCTAATATTAATTTTACCCAGATAATTGCCTATTATTTTCATACCAAAATGATTATAACCAGCTTGAATTGGGAAGCCCGTCATTTTGGATAGATCACTGAGTATTATGAGTAAGGCAATGCTAGAGTATACAAAAGCTAAGATCTTGTCCATTTTTTTCTTTATCAGAATTATCGCGATTAATAGAATTGGTAAAGTATAAAACTTGATTAACGTACATGCTAAAATCAAACCAAGAGAACTTTTCACATATCCTTTTTGGAAAAGAATTCCAGATATGTAAATAAATATAAAAATTAAAGCGTCAAAATTTGCGCGTTCAAGCAAAAGCCATATCGGTGGAGAAATAAATCCTACAAATAGGGTCGTTTGGATAAGAGGATTCCAAAAATATTTACTTATCATAGATACAAAAATTAATAATATTGAGTATGTAAAAATATGTCCTATTTGTTCATGCCCGTGAAAAATTTTAAAAAAACTTAAAATTCTCAACGTGAATGAGCCATAACTCCAACTTGAACAATCGTCATTTATTTCAAATACTCTATCTCCAATTTTATCGTAGCACTCTGCATAATATAAAACAGTAAAACTATCAATATTTAAACGTTGAGCATCAGCATTTATGAATTTGACGATTGACCATTTTGTGGCATCTTGATAAACATAAAATACAACTAAGATTGAGTTAAAGATTGTGGTCAAATAATTAGGAAAAATTTTATAAATTATATTCAACATACTTTATAATACCATCTAACGTTGAACGAAACGAGCATTGAGTCTTAATAGGTTCCAAGACGGTTATTGAATAAAGATCATCAAATTGGGAGTTATTTAGACCAAATCTCAATAGATGAGTTTTGTCAAAATAACTAAATATGTGAAAAGCTATTTCTTGTAAGGTTAATGGGTTGCCATGCGTGACAACCTGACGCCCAAAATTTGCATAATTGAGTACATCTAATAAGCAAAGCGCATCATCTTCAATATGATGGTACTCCCTAATCTGTTTGCCAGATGACATTAAGAAAATACTATTGTTTCGTAACGCTGTAATGATTTGTCCTAAAAACATCTCTTTTTTTAACCTGGTCCCACCGTACCATGTGTGAAATTGAAAGTGAAATGAATTTGCATAACTATTTTCTTCAAGAAATAACTTTAATTCTTTTTTTACTATCATGTAGTTATTATGCAGAAATAAATCAGGATAGTTCTCATGAACTGAGCCCAAAGTTACTAAATTTAATTCAAATTTTTTACTTAAGTGATATAAATATTTGGGAAATTCTAAATTTACTCTTCTCAAAGACTCAAGAGAATAATTAGGCGAGGTGATACCTATTGTATTAATTAAGTAATCACCCTTTTGAATTTGATATTCTTTACTTTCGAGCGCTCGAATTTTTGGTGATTCATTCCATGTCTCGAAGATTTCTTTTCCAATCATCAACCGTTTATGCTCTGGAATTAATTGTTGAAGTTGTCTTGAGAAATTCCCAGTAGTCCCTATGATTATGTACGACATATTTATATCATACTAGAAACTACAAATCTAAACATTCCCTAGAACAGGTTCCCATTTAAATTTATGATCAGAATTCCTCAGATTCACCCCTGAGTTCCCAGGATAAATCCTTGCATGAATATGTGATGATCTTCCAAGTTAATTTATTAGTAAAATTTATATATTGTCTTTTATCTAAATAGATTATGTGGTTTCATCTCGAGTCTTATCGTTTGTTAATGTAAACGCTCCAATCAAAACGAAAAGTTTGTCCATTCTGGAATTTGATTTAATACTAATGTGATACAATATTCTTATTCTTAAGGAGACAACATGACTAATTCAAAACAAAAAAAAATATTTATTTCAATTTGTATTCCAGTATATAATGAAGAGTTAAATATACAAAATTTGTATAGTCAAATTAATGAAATATCAATATTAGTTTCAAAAAATGTGAATTTTGAATTTATCTTCACCGACAACAACTCATCGGATAGCTCATGGAGTATTATAAAAGCCCTATCCAGAACTGACTCAAGAATTCGCGCGTTTAAATTTACAAAAAATGTCGGATTTCAACAATCTATTTATTTTAATTACATGCAAGCAAAAGGAAATGCGGCTGTTCAAATCGACGCTGATTTGCAAGACCCACCTTCTTTAATTATTGACTTTATTCAAAGTTGGGTCGAAGGGTATAAAGTTGTCGTAGGAGTTCGACGGAACAGAAATGAAAGTAAAATTTTAAGTGTTTTCAGAAAAATCGGCTACTTAATCTTGTCTAGAATAGCGAGGTTTAGGATCACTGAAAATGCTGGTGATTTTAGGTTAATAGATCGTGAGGTTATAGAGATTTTGAGGCAATCTCAAAATCCAGATCCCTATTTACGGGGTGCAATTGCAGGATTAGGGTTTCCTGAGAAACGAATCATCTATGATCGCAATCCTCGAAAAGCCGGCCGATCAAAATTTAATTTCACAGCTGTGGTGAAACTAGGCTTGAAAGGAGTAATTAACTACTCGAATTTATTGTTAAGAGCTTCTCAGGTTACATTTATGTTTTCTTTGCTTTTGAGTTTAAGTGGGATCATGATGTATATTTTTTCGAAGCTATTTGTGAAAAACTCAAACTTTCCACCCGGTTTCACTAGCATAGTTTTACTTATCTTGATTTCATTAACCATAAATTCACTATTTTTTGCGGTTTGTATTAAGTATATTCAGAACATTCACCAGGTTGTAACAAGGAATGAACCAATCATTGTTTTAGAAAAAATCGAATAGCTTGAATTTGCAAAATACCATTGACCCATGAGTACTGATAATCCGGTCGTAAGTGTCGTAATTCCTTGTCACAATTCAGAATCAACGATTCAACAAACAATTAGTTCCGTGTTAAGCCAAACTTACTCTAATTTAGAAATTATCATATATGATAACTGCAGTTCTGATGATACAGCAAAAATTGTTCTTAATTTTCAAGATCCTAGAATAAAGTATTACAACAGTAATTCATTACTAACTATGAGTCAAAGTTGGACCGCAGCCACCAAGCTTAGCACTGGTACATATGTGCTTTTACTTTGCTCAGACGATTTATTGCAGGAAAACTCAATAAGTGTATTACTGAAAGATTTTTTCTCTAATACGAAACTAGTTCAAATCATTGGTAGGCGTAAATTAATTACTCTCAACGGAATTCTTGAATTTACACCACTATTTTATAGAGTAAAAAAGAAAGTAGTGTTGCAAAATAAAGACGTAATCCGAAAAGTTGTGCATTCTGGTTCGAATCCTTTCGGAGAAACACTCGTAGTTTTATTCAAGCGAATTCATTTGATTTCATGTTTACCCTGGTCAGAAAAATATTTTGCCCATATAGATGTTGATATGTATTTAAGAGTATCTAGACTGGGCGAAAGTTTATTAATTCCAGACATTGTTGGAAAGTGGCGTTTTGGGAACACAAAAAGCAGCACATCTAAAAGCAAAGATTTTTTCATTAAAGAATTCAGGGAACTAATTCTTGACAATTATTCCTATTTGAACATGAGGCCATCAACACCTTTGTTAGTTTTTGCTCTGGCTAAAAGTAGTGCTAAACGAACTATCAGGCATTCAATAGTAAAATCAGTTGCTTTTCTGAAACTTTAGAGGTCTTTAATATATAGTTAATTCAATTAAGGATCAAGATCGATTTATTTCATGCTAAACTTCTCAATGCAAATTGGAGATAAATGAAAAAAATTGAATTAAAAAATCTCAGAACTCAGATTCTCGGTTTAACTCGAGAGCATTCCAAAAATTTTCTCACCAAAAAAAGTTTTATACCGGACCAAGATCAAATTCCCGTTTCTGGTAAAGTCCTAGATTCTACAGATTTCGTTAATTTAGTGGACGCATCTCTCGATGGATGGTTTACATCAGGTAGGTATACCAAGGCATTTGAAAAAGGATTAGCTGAATTTGTTGGAACAAGGTCGGCACTGTTTGTAAATAGTGGCTCCAGTGCCAATCTCTGTGCACTTAGTGCTCTAACAAGTAGAAAACTTGGCGAACGAGCATTAAAACCTGGCGATGAAGTTTTAACAGTAGCTATGGGGTTTCCAACCACTGTAAACCCAATTATCCAGAATAATCTAAAGCCGGTGGTGGTTGATGTTGATTTAGATACCTTAGATGTAAATGTTGAAATGCTAAAGGAAGCAGTATCTAGTAAAACTAGGGCCATAATGATCGCCCATACCTTGGGCAACCCTTTTAATGTCGATGCGATTCAAGATCTTTGCAAGAAGCATAATCTATGGCTGGTAGAGGATTCATGTGATGCCCTGGGTTCAACATATGATGGTAAGAAAACAGGAAGTTTTGGTGATACCGCTTCAGTAAGTTTTTACCCAGCTCACCATATAACCACCGGTGAGGGCGGGG
>Ga0169931_10013710_pt1 | contig 11040 bp, 9 predicted proteins | sample Kivu_15m_20L_FD_129675 | JGI IMG/M metagenome (GOLD analysis project Ga0169931, IMG submission 129675) | Freshwater microbial communities from Lake Kivu, Western Province, Rwanda to study Microbial Dark Matter (Phase II) - Kivu_15m_20L... | ecosystem: Environmental > Aquatic > Freshwater > Lake ... | reverse complement strand
TTTCCCCAGAAACATGACCCGGACTGGCGGTGCCCGAAGAACCGTAATTGAGCGTTCCCATGGCCTTGCCCCTCGCGATCAGATCGGACAGGGACGAGACCGGCAGCGCGGGCTTGGCCACCAGGATCTGAGTGGAGTTGCCAATCTTGGTGATGGGCGCGAAGTCCTTGACTGGATCGAAGCCAGTCTTTGCGTAAACGTGGGGGTTGATGGCGATCGTGCCATCGAACGCCAGCAGCAGCGTGTAGCCATCAGGGGCCACCCGCGCGACCATCTCGGTTCCGATATTACCGCTCGCGCCCGCCCTGTTTTCCACCACCACGCTTTGCCCCAGCGCCTTCTCCAATCCCTGGGCGTAGGCGCGGCCGACGATGTCCGATACGCCGCCGGGGCCGAAGGGCACAACCAGGCGGATGGAACGTGACGGGAACTCCTGGGCCAGTGCGGGCACGGCCGACGCCGCGACGCTCAGGGTGAACGCAGCAAGGGCGGTTTTCATCCAGTGAAACATGTTTTGCCTCTCGGAATCGGGACAGAAAAGGATCAAGCCGAGCTTAGCAGCCGTCGTAGGGGATGTCGAGGTGAAGGGCCCAGTCCCGTTGTGCTGAGCGGCTCGGTCGAAACCGGCCCATATTCCGCGCATCGCAAGGCCGTTCAGCATCAGGGTTTCGGCCCTGGCCATCCACCATCTTGCGTGCTAACCTCCTCGCAGAAAACCCCTCCAGACCAAACGGAGCCCCCTCGCCGCCTCAGCCGGCCACGGGTGCGCCGATCAGGGAGACACCATGACCGCCCGATTTCGCCGTGCCCTCGTTGCCAGCCTGGGAGCCGTTTGCGGCCTTGCGTTTTCCGCAGCCTCAGCCCAAACCATCGCGCCACCCGCCTTCCCGTCCAAGACGGTCCGACTGATCGTGCCCTACTCGCCCGGCGGTGGCACCGACATCCTGGCGCGCCTGTTCGCGCGGAAGTTGGGCGAGGACTGGGGCACGCCGGTCTTGGTCGAAAACCACCCTGGCGCCAACACCGATATCGGCACGATGTTGGTCACTCGGGCACCGGCGGACGGTCACGTGCTGCTGCTGGCGACCCCGGCCAACGTGATCAACCCTCAGATCGCAGCCAAGCCAGCCTACGACGTGGCACGCGACTTCGTGCCCGTGGCCCTGCTTGGTGATGTGCCAAACCTTTTGCTTGTCCGATCGGGGCTGCCTGCCCGCAGCCTGCAGGAGCTCCTCGCCGCGGCCCGCGCCCAGCCCGGCTCATTGACCTACGCGTCAGGCGGCGTGGGAAGCCCCCAGCATTTCTCCCTCGAGTTGCTCAAGTTTGTGGCCAAGGTCGACATCCGGCACATTCCTTACAAGGGCGGCGGCCCCGCCACAAACGACCTCCTGGCCGGCCATGTCGACCTGATGGCCTCGAGTGCCGTCCTGGCCCTGCCACATCTCAAGTCCGGCAAGGTTCGAGCGCTGGTCGTGGCATCGGACAAAAGGCTGTCGTCCGCGCCGGACGTGCCCTCGGCCGTGGAGGCCGGAGTGTCGGAGTTCCAGACCAGCACTTGGTTCGGCCTGATGGCGCCGGCTGGCATCGCCGCGGCAACTGTTGTGCGCATCAACGATTCGGTCCGCAAGGCCATGAAATCACCCGATGTCGGCGAAAGCCTAGCCAGGCTGGGCGCCGAGCCCAACCAATGGTCTGATCAGCAATTTGCTCGCCTGATCACTGCCGAGGGGGCCAAATGGCGGCAAGTGATCAAGGCGGCAGGGATCCGGGCTGAATGACGCGGATCTTTCCGGGTGGCAAGCAACAATGACAAAGGGAGACACATCAATGTCGCATCATTTCATGCCAGCGGGCGCGCGAGAACGTACGCCGCTCGATGGTGACTATATGAACGGTTCAACGCGATCCGGGCGTCGGATGTTCAATGGCGCCCTCTTGGCAGGCGCTGCGGCCCTGGCAAGTCTGACTCCGAGTTTGAGTCATGCCCAGGAGAGCGCCTGGCCCGCGCGCCCCATTCGACTGGTCGTGCCCTTTGCACCGGGAGGTTCGGCGGACATGCTGGGTCGACTCGTGGCCGACGGGCTTTCGAGGGCCTTTGCTCAAACCGTTACCGTCGAAAACAAGCCCGGTGCAACGGGAGTCATCGGCTCGAGCGAGGTCGCACGCTCGAAGCCCGACGGGCACACTCTCCTGCTGGGCTTTGACGGTACGATCACGATCGCGCCGGTCACGCAGGACAAGGTCAGCTTCAATCCCCTTAAGGATTTCTCTCCGATCAGCAAGCTTGCGGACGTCGGACTCGTGGTCGCAGTACACCCCTCGATCCCGGCCCGCGACATGAAGCAACTGATCGACTGGTCACGATCCAATCCCGGCAAGCTCTCCTTCGCGTCGCCCGGACTGGGCAGCACAGCGCATCTCGCCGGTGAGCAACTGCGACTGGAAGCCGGCCTCGATTGGCTGCATGTCCCCTATGGCGCTTCGGGTAGCGGCAAGTTCGTCAATGACCTGATCGGCGGAAGCGTACCGGCTGCACTGATTTCCATCGCTGTGGCGGCTCCTTACATCCGTGAAGGCCGCATCGGCGGCGTCGGCGTGCCCTCGGCTGCGCCGAGCGCGGCCATTCCCGGTGTACCCACCTTTGCGCAAGCCGGCCTCGGTCGCTTCAACGTGTCGTCCTGGTTCGCCCTGCTGGGGCCCGCAGGTATGGCCCCCGCACAGATCGAGCGAATCAACGCCGAAGTTCGAAAACTGCTTGCCACGGCCCAGGTGGCCGAACGACTGGCCAAGGCAGGCATGGATCCGACCCCCTCAAGCGCTTCGGGACTGGGTGAGTTGATCGCCTCTGATCTCGCCAAGTGGCGCAAGGTCGCCGCCCAACTGCCAAAGAACTGAGGACGCGCGGGAAGCGCGCGAGCGCCTGACGCGACCCGCTATGCCATCGAAAACCGATCCACCCGCCGAGAGTTCCGCGATGTATCTGGCCAGCCGAGCAGACCGCCTGCACACACGCTTCACTCGCACGACCAACGAGGGCAAAACGATCTGGAGGACCGATTTCTTTGGTCCACCTCCCTCTCCACAGAGTTCGGATTCCGTGAGACCCGACGCGACCAATTCGCTCGACTATCAGCCTCCACGCCCGGGTGAACGCCGCGAGCCACAGGCCTTTTTGGTGGAGCAGTCCCCAGGGGCCGTCGTCCACCCGCACTTTCACTTCGTTGATCAGTTCCAGGTCGTGGTGGAGGGCAAGGGACAACTCGGGCGACATGACATTGAGCCCTACACGGTCCACTTTGCCGGCGGACACACCGGCTATGGGCCTATTCTGCCGGGGCATCAGGGGCTTAAATATTTCACCCTGCGCGCAACCGAGGATCAGACGGGTGCTCAGTACCTGCCTGCAAACCGCCACAAGATGGCTGAGGTCCCGCGACGCAACATTGTCTTTGATCCCATCGCGCCATTGAGCGCAGCCGATCTGGCCGCGCTCACGGCGGCGCGCCGACACACGCAGCAACGGAGCGAGGACGGTCCGGTGGTAGATGTGCTGAGCCTGCCGCCTGGGGCTCACGCAGATCTCCCCTCCCACCCGGGTAAAGGCGGACGGACCCTGATCGTCCTCGAGGGCGACCTGCGTCGGGGCGACAAGCGCTACGGGCGATTCTCCTGTGGTTTCCTCGAACCCGGCGAGACCCTTGCCGATCTGCTGGCCGGAGCCGGTGGTGCCCAGGTCTTGTGGCTCACTTACCCCGCACCACGCCCCAATCGGAGCGCTAACCATGCAGTTTGACCTGAGTGGCCGCTGTGCCCTGATAACCGGTGGTAGCGCTGGCTTGGGCTACGCGAGTGCACTGGAACTTGCGCGGCACGGCGCGCGCGTCGTGATCCTTGCCCGCGACCAACAGCGCGTCGAACAGAGCGTCACTCAACTACGCGCCGAGACAGGCGGTGATGTCATGGGGTTTTTGGCGGATGTCACGGACCGCGAGGCGGTCGCAGCGGCCCACGGAGACATCGTCGGTCGTTGGGGTGGAGTCGACATCCTCGTCAATAACGCGGGCGGATCGTCGCGCGGCACGATCGAGACCCTGAGCGAGGCAGCCTGGTCGACCGATTTCGAATTGAAGCTCTTCTCGGCGATTCGGCTGTCCAGGCTGGTGCTCCCCCACATGCGGGAACAGCGCTGGGGACGGATCATCAACGTGGTCAACACGCTCGCCAAGACCCCAGGTGCCGGCACAGCCCCAACGTCGGTGTCGCGAGCCGCAGGGATTGCCTTCACCAAAGTGCTGGCCAACGAAGTTGCGCGTGACAACATCCTTGTCAATGCGATCTGCGTGGGGCGCATCGAGAGCGAGCAGTGGAAAACCTTTTACCGCAACAGCGGCAGCCCACTCGCGTTCGCCGACTATCTTCGCGAAGAGGGCGAAGCCATTCCCCTTGGTCGGCTCGGCCAGCCCCACGAATTCGCCGGGCTGATCTGCCTGCTCGCCTCGGAGGCCGGCGGCTACATCTCGGGCACTGCGATCAATGTGGACGGAGGCCTTTCGCCGGCGGTCTGACAGGGTGAGTGCCGGGCGCTCACGCCCTGCTTCATCCTAGAGCACCGGAGCTCTATAGCTCTTGTACTCGACGAGCCTACTGGAATAGCATGCCAGGATGACTGATCGTCCCGGTCCCGCAGTGACCTCCGATGCCATCGTATCCCGCTTCGCGATGCGGCGAAACGCAGCCTTGCCCAAGCACGCACGGCTGCATGCGGCGCTGATCGAGGCGATCGAAGCGGGCGAACTCCCACTGGGCGCTCGGCTTCCGGGCGAGCGGGACCTGAGCGCAGCGCTCGGCATCAGCCTGGGCACGACACAAAAAGCGCTCACCCGCCTCATGACCGAGGGCTTTCTGGTACGCCGACACGGGCACGGGACTTTCGTTGCGAACGGCCGACGGCCCATCGGGGGCTCCTGGCACTACCGGTTCCTGGACCTCGACGGCCAGACCGAGCTCCCGGTCTACACGGTCGTGCTCGAGCGCTCCATCGTCACCGAATCCGGGCCCTGGTCCGAAATGCTCGGCCCGGACCCCAAGGGCTATGTGCGGCTGGAACGTCGTGCCGATATTGGAAACCTCTTTCAGTGTCACGGCGAAATCTGGCTGCCAGCCTCCCGGTTCGGCCGCCTGATGCGGTTTTCCGAACGCCGCCTCAATGACACCAACCTCAAGCTCCTGCTCGAATCCGATTTTGCAGCCCCCACGATCGAAGCGAGCGGCGCCGCCTGGGTCCGTCGTATCAGTGCGCGCGCCGCCCGCACGATCCGGGTCGCGCCCGGCACCTGGGGTCTGGAGGTTCACATCGTCACCTACGGGATGGGCCGGCAGGCGCTGTCATTTCAGCGAATGATCGTGCCACCGACCGACTACGCCTTGAAACTTGACTTCCCAGGCCCCTCTGGCAGCGCGCGAGTTGAAATGGCTGATCGAGGAGAGCCACGATGAGTCCGGTCCTGAGCGCAGATCCGCCGCGAACGGCCGCCTGCGACCTGCCCTCTTTGAGCACAGGCGAGACGCTTCCCGTCGACTGGCGTGCGATCGAATCGGCTGCGCGATCGATTGCCGGTCATGTCCAGGTCACGCCCTGCCTCCACGCGGCGACCTTGTCGCGCGAGCTTGGTTGCGAGCTCTGGCTCAAATTTGAAAACCTTCAGTTCACCGCTTCGTTCAAGGAACGAGGTGCCTTGAATCGCTTGCTCGCCCTCTCAGCCGACGAACGCGGGCGTGGGGTGGTCGCGGCGAGCGCGGGCAACCATGCCCAGGGCCTCGCATGGCACGGCTCCAGGCTGGGCATTCGCGCCACGATCTTCATGCCCGAGACCACACCCTTCGGCAAAGTCTCGCGCACACGGGTGCTCGGCGCAGATGTTCGTCTGGAGGGGGCGACCTTCAGCGAGGCCTACGAGGCCGCGCAGGCCTTCAGCAGGCAGACTGGCGCGGTCTTCGTCCACCCCTTTGACGACCCGCTGGTGATTGCGGGTCAGGGCACAGTCGCAGTCGAAATGCTCTCGCAGGTGGCTGCGCTGGACGCGCTGGTTGTGCCTGTGGGCGGGGGCGGATTGCTGGCGGGCATGGCGGTCGCCGCGCGCAGCCTCTCGCCATCCACACGGATCTATGGTGTGGAGCCAAAGGCCTACAACGCACTCGCGAGGCGGCTCGCCGGCCAGCCTCTTTTGACCGGCGGCGACACCGTGGCCGAGGGTCTGGCCGTTCAGGACGTCGGCACGCTGCCGCTCGCCATCGCACGCAGGCTGGTCGATGAAGTACTGGTCGTCTCAGAAGCCGACATCGAGCGCGCGGTCTGCCGACTCGCCGATATCGAAAAGACTGTCGTCGAAAGGGCGGGTGCCGCAGGCCTCGCAGCCATCGCCCGATTCCCGGATCGCTTCGCCGGACTGCGAGTCGGGGTGCCGCTCACGGGCGGCAACATCGACATGCGGGTGCTCGCCTCGGTACTGATGCGCGGCCTCGCCCAGGATGGACGCCTCGCCCGTATCCGAGTGCCGGTCGCTGACCGCGTGGGCACCCTCGCCCGCCTGACCGAGGCGGTCGCCCGAGCGGGCGCCAACGTGATAGACATCGAGCATGACCGGGTCTTCGGACTCGACTCGGTGCGACTCGCCACCATCGGCCTGTTGGTCGAGACGCGCGACGGGAACCATGCCGAACAGGTGGTCCAAGCGCTAACAAACTCGGGCTTCGACCCGGTACGTCTTGCCTGAACCCGATTGACTTTTAAAAGGAGCATCCGTCCGTGCCCGTCAATCCTCACATCGCCCGCCTGCCCTACCCGGCCGAAGCGCTGGGCCACGTCGCAATCGACGCCCCGGACCATCTCGAGGCCGGTTCCATGGCGACGATCCGGGTCCGTTACACCGCAGGACGTTTTGGGATCGACGACCAGGGCAGCATCCGCTTCCTGTTTCGGTTTGCCAGCGATGCCGGTCGCCCGCAATTTGAACGCCCAGGCGCGCCGAATTACGCGACCGTGAGCGCCTCGAACGGCACGACACTCGTTCCGGAATATCACCCTCGGGGCGCGTTCCGGCCCTGGTTCAAGGCGGTGCGCGTCAACGTCATGCGGGACGCCCTGCGCGAGGGCGACTCGATCGAACTGGTGCTCGGCGATCGATCCCAGGGCGGAGCGGGCTGGCGGGCACCCACGATGCGAGACGCCGGGTTCGAGATCCGTGTGCAGGCCGACCCCTTCGGTACGGTCGTCTATGGCGATGTGGTGGGCGGTCGTACGATCCCCGTCATCGCCGGCATGCCCGCCGTCTGGCGCGCGGTGCTGCCCACGCTCCGAAACGTAGGTGAAGCCTTCGAACTCGCCATCCGCGCTGACGATCGCTGCGGTAACCCGACTCCGACGGCGAGCGGTCGTCTGAGGCTTGAGCCCATCGGACCGCTGCGCGGACTACCGGCCGAAATCGAGATGCGACCCGGTGCAGCGCTGCGCATCGGCGCGCTCAAGGCGAGCGCCCCTGGGGTGGTCGGCGTTCGGGTCTTCGATGCGTCAGGACAACTGCTTGCACAGTCCAATCCGCTACTTGTTGAAGCGGGGCGGGCACTGCGTCACTGGTGGGGGGATTTCCACGCACAGAGTGAGGAAACCGTCGGGACCAACAGCGCACGCGACTACTTTCTCTTCGCGCGCGACTGGGCGTTCTGCGATTTTGTCGGTCACCAGGGTAACGACTTTCAGATTTCCGGCTCGTTCTGGAAAGAGCTGAATGCGCTCTACCGCGAGTTTCACGCGCCAGGCCACTTCATCACGGTACCGGGCTACGAGTATTCGCCGGTCACGCACCTGGGCGGCGATCGCAACATCTTTTTCTTCGATGAGGACCGCCCCATCCGCCGCTCCTCGCATGCGCTCGTCGAGGACCTCTCAGACCTCGACACGGACTGCAATCACGTGCAGGACTTGTTCGCCGCACTCAAGCGCGAGGGTGAAGACGTGCTCGCCTTTGCCCACGTGGGCGGCCGCTATGCAGACCTGAGCGCAGGACACGACGGCGATATTGAACGCTCGGTCGAAATCCACTCCTCATGGGGCACCTTCGAATGGCTGCTGTTTGATGCTTTCGAGTTGGGTCATCGGGTGGGCATCGTCTGCAACTCTGACGACCACAAGGGCCGGCCCGGCGCGAGCCATCCGGGCGCATCGATCTTCGGTGCCTATGGTGGGCTCACCTGTCTGGCCCTGCCTGAGCTGTCGCGCGCGGCGATCTGGGATGCGCTGAAAGTGCGACGGCACTACGGTACGACCGGCGACCGGCTCTTTCTTGATGTTCAGGCGCACTTCAAAGACGAGGCCACCCGCTACGATGACGATCCAAAGCTCAAGGCCGATGCCCGAGGCGTCGCGGTCAGCGCGGCCGCCATGGGCGACATCGTTCGGGTCGAGTCCGAGCGCGCACGCATCATGGTCCGCATGATCGCCGCATCGCCCATCGAGCGCATCGATCTGCGCTGCGGATCACGCACGATCGATACGATCCGGCCGTTTCAGGCGTCTGAGTCGAGCGCGGGCAAGCGGATCCGGGTGGTCTGGGAAGGAGCCGAGTATCGCGGACGTGGTCGCATGACGACCTGGGATGGTCGGCTGGCTGTCAAAGACAACGATATCGTCTCCTTCTCGCGCATCAACTTCTGGCATCTTGAAAAATCGCTGAGGCGGTCGGGCGCCAACGAACTCGCCTGGGAATCCGTCACCACCGGGAATTTTGCAGGTGCGGAACTCGTGCTCGCCGATGCATCAAGCGGCTCGATCGAAATCGACACGCCGCACATCCGACAATCGGTGCAAGTCGCCGAGATCGGCCAGGACGACACCGTGCTCGACGCAGGCGGACTGGAGCGTCGGATCCGCATCTTTCGGCTACCCGATTTGAACCCACACCTCGAGATGACGCTTGATCGCGAGATTGCAATCGCAGAAGATGGCGACACGCCGGTCTACGTCCGCGTCACGCTGGAGAATGGCCACCAGGCTTGGTCCAGCCCCATTTACCTCTTCCGTCGTTGAGGTCACGCGACCTCACCGAACACCCGTTCATTTCGCTTCCGACAAACACTTCCAACGCCTCAGGAGCCTGCCGATGAAAACCACGCCCGCCTGGCTGAAACCGATTGCAGCCGCCGCGTTCGCAGCCCTCGCCTCTGTCGCCTCGGCGCAGCAGGCTTTTCCCCAGCGCACCGTGTCGATTGTGGTTCCCTACGCCCCCGGTGGCGGCCACGACGCCACAGCACGGGTGCTCGCCGAGCGGCTGGCGGCCCGCTGGGGCAAGCCCGTGGTCGTCGAGAACAAGGCGGGCGCCAATGGCATGATCGGCGCCGAGCACGTGGCGCGCAGCGGGGCAGATGGGCACACCATCATGATGGCCTCTCCCGCCGAGATCGTGATTGCGCCCAGCGCCTACAAGAGCATGCGCTACGACCCGGCCAAGGATCTGGCACCCGTCACGCTCGCAGGCGTAACCCCGCTGGTGCTCGCCGCCCACCCCGCCGTCAAGGCTAATACCCTTCCCGAGGTCATCGAACTCGCGCGTCGCGAAAAGGGCAAATTGAGCTTCGGCACGGCGGGCGCGGGTTCGTCCCAGCATCTCGCCGGGGAGTGGCTCAATCAGCTCGCGGGCATCGATCTGCAGCACGTGGGATACAAGGGGGCGGGTCCTGCCGTGACAGATGTACTGGGCGGGCAGATCCCCTTCGTGATCGTTGGCATGGCGCCGCTCGCGGCGCACATCAAGGCGGGTAAGCTCAAGGCGATCGCCGTCACTACCGCCGCGCGTCTGTCTTTCGCCCCCGACATTCCCACCTTTGCCGAGGTCCCGGCCCTGAATAACTTCGAGGTCTCGCACTGGATGGGGGTCTTCACAACAGGTGGCACGCCTGCGCCATTGGTTCAGACGATCAGCGATGCGATCGCTGCCGTGCTGAAGGAGCCCGCCACCGCGGAGCGGCTGAAGGGGATGGGCGTCGACCCGGTGGGCAACTCGCCCAGCGCGTTCGCGGCCTACCTCGAGCAGGATCGCAGCAAGTTCGCCCGCCTCTTCAAACAGGCTGGCCTGACCCCCCAATAAGGACAGGATGAGCAACATGACCGACCGAGCGCCCTTCGATTTCGTGCCCATCGACCCGCGCCGCTCCACGGCCAAGCCACGCGCCAAGGGCTTGACCATGGTGATCGACGATGGCCTACCCTTGCGTTACGTGGACGATGTTCTGCAGGTGGCCAGCCCCTACATCGATCTGGCCAAGATCAAGACCGGCACAGCACGGCTCTATCCGAGGGCGCTCCTTCAGGAAAAGCTCACGCTCTACAAGGCACACCAGGTCCAGCCGTTCATCGGCGGCCAGTTTCACGAATTTGTCTTTGCCACCCTCGGGGACGAGATCCTGCCTCGATTCTACGATGAGGCGCTCGCGCTCGGGTTTGAGGCGATCGAGATCTCGGACAACACCGTCCCGCTCACACCCGAACAAAGAAAGGGCCAGATCGCCGGCGCGACCCGCGCGGGCCTGAAGGTCTATGGCGAAGTGGGTTCAAAGGAGACGCTCAGCGACCCGAGCTTGCTGATCCGGCAGGCCCACGACTGCCTGGAGGCCGGCGCGGTGCTGGTGCTCGTCGAAGCGGCGGAGCTGGTCGAAAACGGGCGCGTCCGCGCGGGCTCACTCGAGGCGATCAAGAGGTCACTCCCGCTCGACAAGGTGATGGTCGAATTGCCGGGCCCCTGGATCCATGATGTGCGCAGCTGCGACGTGGAGGACCTCAAGAAAATGATCCTCGCCGAGTTCGGCCCTGACGCCAATCTTGCCAACGTTGCCATCACAACGATCATCGACACCGAGGCGGCACGGGTGGGGCTTGGAACGGCGGGTCCGCTGAAGTAAGCGCCATGCTCGACCGGTGCGGAGGCTGATTCACCCCAGGAGCCGCGCCGCAGCGGGCTCCGGCGGGTCAGCTTGCCGGCGCTCAGCCCG
>Ga0169931_10013709_pt1 | contig 11041 bp, 11 predicted proteins | sample Kivu_15m_20L_FD_129675 | JGI IMG/M metagenome (GOLD analysis project Ga0169931, IMG submission 129675) | Freshwater microbial communities from Lake Kivu, Western Province, Rwanda to study Microbial Dark Matter (Phase II) - Kivu_15m_20L... | ecosystem: Environmental > Aquatic > Freshwater > Lake... | reverse complement strand
TTTATCTTTACTTGGTAATAAAGTAATTTGTTTTTTAGTTTTTTCGTGAAGCTCTTTTTCGTTTAGCAAAGTAACATTATCAACTAAATTTTTTTCGACTGCTTCTTTAGTAACTTTAATAGCTTTGACATCATGTTTAGAAGGAATTTCGAACATTGTTTCAAGTAAAATATTTTCAGTTATTGCTCTTAATCCTCTTGCTCCAGTTTTTCGTTCAATGGCTTTTTTAGCAATTTGTTTTAAAGCTTCATCGTCAAAATTAATTTCAACTTTATCAATCGCAAACAATTTTTTATATTGTTTGGTTAAAGAGTTTTTTGGTTCATGAAGAATTTTTGTTAAATCATCTTCGGTTAAGCCATCTAAAGGAGCGATAATTGGCAATCTGCCAACAATTTCAGGAATTAATCCAAATTTAATTAAATCATCTGGCTCAACATTTTTAAAAATATCTTTACGACTTAAATCATCCTTATCACGAATTTGCGCACCAAAACCAATGCTAGCATTAATACCTCGTGCACTTACAATTTTTTCTAAACCTGAAAATGCTCCAGCGCAAATAAATAAAATATTGCGAGTATCGATTTGAACATATTCTTGCTGACTTGTTTTGCGTCCCGGTTGCGTTGGAACCGAAGCAACTGTACCTTCAATAATTTTTAGCAAACCTTGTTGAACGCCTTCTCCAGAAATATCACGACGCGTGTTGTCTTCAGATTTGCGAGCAATTTTATCAATTTCATCGATATAAACAATTCCACGTTGAGCTTTTTCAATATCATAATTTGCTGATTGCAATAATCTGGCAATAATATTTTCAACATCATCACCAACATATCCAGCTTCGGTTAAGGAAGTTGCATCTGCCATGGTAAAAGGAACATCAAGAATTTTTGCTAGAGTTTGAGCTAACAAAGTTTTGCCACAGCCAGTTGGACCAATCATTAAAATATTGGATTTGTTAATTTCAATACTGTCAATGCTGGCAGTTGAGTTATCAACTCTTTTGTAATGGTTATAGACGGCAACAGCTAGAACTTTTTTAGCATATTCTTGCCCAACAACATAATCATCTAAAATCTTAGCAATTTCTTTAGGAGTGGGTTTGCCATTTTGGGTTTTAAATAACGGAGTTTTTTTAGTTTCTTGTTTTAAAATATCCATTCCCAGCTCAATACACTCATTGCATATGAATGCGGTTGGACCAGCAATTAATTTTTTAACTTCATTTTGTGATTTTCCGCAGAAAGAACAATGCAATTCTTTTTCTTCGTCTGTTTTTTTAACCATGTTTTAAAATATTTTATTTAATAGTTTGAGGTCTTTTATCGATGACTTCGTCAATAATTCCAAACTCTTTGGCTTTTTGTGGAGACATAAAATTATCACGTTCCATTGATTTTTCAATGACTGCAAGTTTTTGTCCAGTGTGTTTTGTATAAATTTCGTTCAATCGTCTTTTTAAATTAAGAGTTTCTTGGGCATGAATCTCGATGTCTGTAGCTTGACCTTGATAACCTCCGCTTGGTTGGTGGATCATAATTCGTGAATTTGGTAAAGCATATCTTTTGCCTTTTGTTCCAGCAGCTAGAAGCAGTGAACCCATCGATGCTGCTTGACCAATGCAAACCGTACAAACATCTGGATGAATATAGTTCATTGTGTCATACATCGCTAAGCCAGATGTAACAACGCCTCCTGGGGAATTTATGTAAAAGAAAATATCTTTTTTTGGATCTTCAGATTCTAAAAATAACAACTGAGCAACTATAAGTGAAGAGACTTGGTCATTGACTGGACCAGATAAAAAAATGATTCTTTCTTTTAACAATCTAGAATAAATGTCGAAGGAACGCTCACCTCGAGGTGTTTGTTCGATGACCATTGGCACTAAGTAGCTAGCTTGCTCACTGACATCGCTATAGTTTTGGGAAAAGTTATTAAACATGAATTTTGTCGAAAAAATATTAAAATAAGGTAATTAATTTTTTTAGTTTAAATTTAATTTTTTTTAATGCAATCTTGAAACTATCAAATTAATAAGTAAATATAGAACTATCTTTAATTCTTTTTTAATCAATTTAAGTAAATATGACTCAACAAAATTTTAACAATAACTCTTCAACTCAACAGCCTCATGAATTTTCACGAAGGGAAGATGAACAAGAAGATCTTGATAACACAACAAATAATCAGCAAGCTAGTAACAATCAAGCAGATAATTTACTTCTTAAAATCGCTGAGTTAGAGCAAAAAAATAATGAACTTAATGATAAATTATTAAGAACCTTGGCGGAGGTGGATAATGTTCGCCGTAGGTCACGCGAAGAGCTAGAAAAAACTAGTAAATTTGCGATCAGCAATTTTGTCAGTGAGTTAGTTGTTATCGTTGAAAATTTCTTGATGGCTAGCAGTAACGCTCCAAATGATGAAATTGATAAAATTCCGGCAATAAAAAATTATGCAACAGCGATTACTTTGACTGAAAAAGAATTGCTCAAGATCCTTGAAAAAAACCAAGTAAAAAGAATCTTTCCTTTGAATGAAAAATTCGATCATAATCTTCACGAGGCTATAAGCCATATGGAGTTTGATGGTGAAGAAGGGGTGATTTTGCAAGTTGTTCAAGCAGGATATGCGATTTCAGGAAGAATTATTCGTCCAGCATTGGTTGTCGTTTCTAAAGCGAAAATTTCTTAAGTAAAAAAATTACTTGCAATCAAAGACTTATTTTCTAAGATTGGAGGGATTAATAAGATATTTCTTGTTTGGGGATTGTAGCTCAGCGGTTAGAGCAGGACGCTCATAACGTCTTGGTCGCAGGTTCGATCCCTGCCGATCCCACCAGAATTCCTAACAGAATTCTTAAGAGAATTATTAAACTATTTTTTAGGTTAATAAACAAGAAAATTATCAAATTATTATTATGGTTTTTATGGTTTTTAAAACTGGTTTCAAAACCGGTTTTTAAGAGCAGAGCACCATTTGATTAAATCGTTTGATTAAATCGTTTGATTCAGTGGTTAAAAAAATGTTTTGAATGATTATTAAAATAATCATTAAGCTACCATTGTTTCTTTGTTCAAATTTATTATTGTTAATATGCCAAAAGTCAAAACAAACAGTAGTGCGAAAAAAAGATTTCGTGTTACTCGTAACAAAAAAATTCTTCATAAACAAGCAGGAAAAAGACATAATCTTGATAAAAAAAGCCAAGGTCGAATTCGTAAACTTCGTAAATCTGCTTCGCTTTCTGAGGGGCACAGTGCTAGTATCTTGAAATTCAAGATGCCTTATAGTCGTTAAGAAAATTTCTTAAGATTTACTTATTTTCAAATTATTTTATTTTTTATTATTAGGAGTTATCTATGAGTCGTGTTAAAAGAGGTGTTACCAAAAAAGCTAGACATAAAAAAATTCTCAAACTAGCCAAAGGTTATCGTGGACGTGCCAAAAATTGTTTTCGCGTTGCAATTGAAAAGGTTGAAAAAGCCTTAAGATATGCTTATCGTGACCGTAAAGCTCGTAAAAGAGATTTTCGTGCATTGTGGATTCAGCGTATCAATGCTGGTGTTAGAGAGCATGGCATGATTTATTCAAAATTTATCAACGGTTTAAAATTAGCTAAAATTGATTTAGATCGTAAAGTGCTTGCAGATCTTGCTGTTAGAGAGCCAGAGACCTTTGCTAAAATTGTTGAAAAAGCTAAAAAAGCTCTTCAAGCTTAAGTTAATTTTATAAAATCACCAAGGTAAAATGATTGCAAAGTTTTAAATTTATTAAATAAATTTATGACAGAAGCGATCATTTTATTTTGAATTGATGGTGATTGTTGATTTCTTATAAATTTGTTATTAATTTAGTTTATCTTAAAATTAAAATCAATCCAATAGGTCATGAATATTTACAACGCTCTTATCAAAAAAAACGACAATGGTAAAGTTGAAGACATCATCATGATTAAAGAAGGGTTTTCTTGGAAAGCCTTTGTTTTCAACACTCTGTGGTTTATATATCACAAAATGTTCAAAGAGATTATCATCTTGCTGGCGATTGGTTTTGCCTTTAGTTTTTTTGCAAAATTATCAAGTGATTTTGATAAAGTAACGATGCAAATCACTTTATTTTTTATGGTTGCCTTAAATGCCAATTATTGGCTTTGCGAAAAAATAAAACAGCAAGGTTATGAATTTGCAGGCATTGTTTTTGGAAGCAATGCAACTCATGCTAAACTTAGATTTGTGAAAAGAATGCAAAATAACGAACTAGACGAGGAGCAGTTTGGCGATGCTTTTTATGATCCAAAAAAATATTATCAAAGCAAGAAAAAAAAGAGCAAAAAATAATTTAAATCATGAAAATCATCATCATCGATTATGGCTCAGGCAATGTTGCTTCAGTTTTCAATGCACTACGCAATATTGATTCAAATTGCTTAATAGAAATATCTAATAATCCATCTGCACTTAAATCATCAACTCATATTATACTTCCAGGAGTTGGAGCTTTTAATGATTGTATGCAGGGCTTACAACGTCAGCCTAATTTTTTATCTGAACTTCGTCAGCAAGTAACCAAAGAAAAAAAACCGTTTCTTGGGATCTGTGTTGGTATGCAAGTTTTGGCTTCAATTGGCTATGAAAATGGCGAACATCAGGGTTTAAATTTTATAAATGGGCGAGTGGAAAAATTAACTGGCAAGAATTTAAAAATTCCGCATATGGGTTGGAACGAAATTTCTTTAAAAAATTACAAACATCCGCTTTTAAAAAATATTAACCAAGGTGATCATTTTTACTTCGCCAATTCTTATCATTTTATTTGCCAAAATGACAATAATGTTTTAGCGCAAGTGCTATACGGCGATAATAAAATCAATGCTGTTATTGCTAAAGAAAATATTATCGGTGCACAATTTCATCCTGAAAAAAGTGCTCAAAGCGGTTTACAATTCTTAGAAAATTTTATAAATTTCCGCCCCGTATAGAGAAAATCTTATTAAGATCTTGGCTTTTTGGCTTAGTTTTTTTAATTTGTTTATTAAAAAAATTAAGCCATTTTTATTTTTTAAGTGGCCCATTTATCAATCGCTTTATAAAGCCATGTCAAGAATATTAAAAAGACATCAGAAATTAGCTAAAGCTTTTTCCTTAATCGAGTTATCAATTGTAATATTGATCATCGGGATCTTGGTTGCTGGAGTTACGCAATCTTCTCGTTTAGTTAAGCGAATTCGTTTATTAACGGCTCAAAATATCACAAACTCTTCGCCAGTTCCAACTATTAAAGATTTGGCATTGTGGTATGAAACAACTTTGGAAAAAAGTTTTAATGATGCTGAAGAGCAAGATCTAGGTGAATTAACGATGTGGTATGATAACAATCCCCAAGCAACTTATAAACTCAATGCTTTTCCACCGCTCACCAATAACCGTCCAAAATTTATTGAAAATGGTATTAACGGTTTGCCTTCAGTTCGATTGGCAGGTGTAGACGATTATTTGCGAGTTGACCAAGTTGGAATTTCAGGACCGCAATTAACCTACTTCATCGTTGCTAGAAGAATCGCTTGGGTGCAAGATTCAAGTATTATTAACGGCACAGGTCCTTCAGGAAATGATTGGAATGCTACCGAATCTTTTACCGGATTTTATGAAGGCGGAGGTGGTGGAATGATCCCCGGAAGAAATTCTGGATTACTTTGTTTAGCAATGCTGGGCAGTCACCCTGGAAATGGTAATTCATTTATTGCTGATTCAGTTTTTAATGGCTCAACTAATATTGCGTACATCAATGGAACAGGCTATACTCCTGCTAACTCAACAGGCAATTTTAATATTACTCAAATTCATATTGGTCCAAGAATTGCAGGGGGCAATCCCTACATTTATTATAATGCCGATATTGCTGAAATCATTTTTTATTCGCGAGCTTTAAACACTGAAGAGCGTAAAGCGGTGGAGCAATATCTTTCCCGTAAATGGGCAATTAAAATTGCCAGTTAAATTCAATTTAAATTCAATTTTATAAAAATTATCAATCAGTTAACATGCTAGAAAATAAAAGATTTTTAATAAAAAATAACCAAGCTTTTTCACTAATCGAGCTATCAATTGTAATATTGATCATCGGGATTCTAATTGCAGGGGTTACCCAGTCGTCGCGATTGATTAACGCTATGAAGCTTCAGTCTGCAAGATCGCAAACCTTAGGTTCGCCAGTTTCATCAATTGCTAATTTGGTTATGTGGTTAGAGCCAACTCTGGAGAAAAGTTTTGATGCCAATGAAGCATCGGATGGAGCAGAAATTACAACTTGGTTTGATATAAATTTGCAATCAACGTTAAAAAATAATGCTATTTCTTCTGGATCTCAACGCCCTAGATTTACTAATAACTGTTTAAATGGTCTGCCCTGCGTAAAATTCGATGGCAATGATTATTTAGACACAACCCAGCAAATTGGTGGTTTAAAAGCCAGTATATTTTTAGTAATTTCGGCATCAAATGTTTCTGCTGGCGGATGTTGCACAGTTTTAATTAATGCTAGTAGCACTTGGATGTTAGGTAAAGTCCATTATCAATTAGATGGAACTGCAAATTTAAGCTCGCCAACTGGAGTAGCTTCTTATTTCGGAAATAGTTCAGCTGGACATTATGCAAACCGCAATGGAGTTCTTGCCAATACCCCTTATATTTATTCAGTTGTAGATCGCGGAACCTCGGTGGCATTATATATAAATGGTGCAACTTCAGGGGTAGGAACATCGGCTGGCAATCCAAGTGGAATGGTAAAAATTCCAACCACTCACAATATTGCCTCGTGGTTTGATGGCGCTAATCGCTCTCGCTACTTAAATGGTTACATTGCCGAAATAATTTTTTATGATCGCGATTTAAAAAACGACGAGCGAATTGATGTTGAAAAATATCTTGCCAAGAAATGGGCAATTAAAATTTAACAAAACTTATACATAAACAACTAAATAAAAATAAAAAAATAAGTTTAGTTAAAACTAGATTAAAAAAAATAAAAAATGTTAAAAATTAACAAAAATAAAGCTTTTTCACTAATCGAGCTGTCAATTGTAATATTGATCATCGGGATTCTAATTGCAGGGGTTACGCAATCTTCGCGATTGATCAATGCTATGAAAATTCAATCAGCAAGAGCAATTACTTTAAGTTCGCCTGTTTCATCAATAAATGGTTTAGTTTTATGGCTAGAAACTACTTTAGAAAAAAGTTTTGATCCAATTCAAGCAAGTAATGGCAGTGAAATTAGCACTTGGTTTGATATTAATCCCCAAACCACAACTCCCATAAATGCCACTCAAGCAACTACAGGTAGAAGACCAATTTATAACAGCTCAGGATCATTACCTTTGGTTAATTTTAATGGTGCAACCAATGGCCAATTTCTGTCATTGCCAGATAACACAATTCCTTCTGGCGATTCGGCGTTTACAATAATTTTAGTTTTTAGAATGCCTTATGATGGGGCGGTAAAAAATCACGACATATTGGCAGCAGGGCTGTGGTTGAATCCAATTAATTTGACAAGAATTTATAAACAAGCATCAACATATAGCGTTATTAATTATTTGGCAGGTGGTTCAACCACAGCTAGTCAAGTTTTAACCGGTAATATTAGCTCTGATTCTTTAATTATTTTTACCGCAATTTATAAAAGTTCTGCAACAAAAACATTGACAGGTTTTTTAAATTCTGCTCAATTTGCAACCGCTACAGTTCCTGATCCAAGGGCAACGGGTTCTAATTACCAAATGATAGGTGGCAATGCTTGGGTTAATTTTGAATATTTTCGCGGTGATATCGCTGAGATTATTATCTTTAATCGAAATATTAGTAACGACGAGCGAATTGATGTTGAAAAATATCTTGCCAAAAAATGGGCAATAAAAATTTAAGTTGAAAAAAGAGCAAATTTTTATAATATTTTAAAAAATATTTTTAACGTAAAAGTAAAAGATAACAACTTAAGAATTAACGCTTTTTCAAACGATGTCTTTAAGATTTAAAATTTCTCAAATTGTTGAGCAGGCTTTATTTGACAAAGCGAAAGGCTATTATCAAACCCACAATCCTTTGGGAAATGAGCAAGATTTTATAACTGCTCCAGAAATCTCGCAGATTTTTGGTGAAGTTATCGCTAGCTATTTATTAAATTATTTTATGCACCAAAAAACCCCTTTTGTGCTAGTGGAAATGGGTGCTGGCAGGGGCGTGTTGTATCGCGATATTTTGCTAACAATTTTTAACTTAGCAAAAAAAAATAACATTTTAGCGCAAGATTTTTTAAACAGTGCAAGCTTTGATATTATTGAAATCAATCCAGTTTTAAAAAAAATTCAGCAGGAGAATTTAAAAAAATTTAGCGATAAAATTTCGATAAATTGGCATCAAAATTTTTCACAATTTAAAAATAAAATTCACCTTCAAAATGCCAGAATTTTTTTTATTAGCAATGAGTTGCTCGATTGTTTTGCAATAGATCAATTTGTTAAAACCGATATTGGCTGGTGCGAGAGATTGATTGAAGTTGATGACCAAGAAAATTTGAGTAACCCTCGTTATGTTATTGATAATTTTTCGCCAAAAATTAATCAGTTTGTCATTGAAAAATTAGGCTATGAAATTGCCAATCAAGCCAAAATCAATGCTGTTTTTGAATATAGCAAATCCTTACAAGATTTTTATTTTGAATTATGTCAATGTCTTAAAAAATATCGTGGAATTGCTTTAAATTGTGATTACGGATATAATCAATACAGCGATTTCGCCAATACCTTGCAAGCTGTTAAACACCATCAGAAAATACCTGTTTTGCAAGCCTTAAGCGGATGTGATATTACCGGGCATGTTGATTTTTTTGCACTTGATAAAATTGCACATAGTTTTAAACTGTCAACCTCAATAGTTACTCAAAGGCAGTTTTTGCTTGAGCTTGGAGGTTTTCAGCGATGCCAAAATTTATCTTCGCAAAATCCTTCGCAAGCTCAACAGATTTCTCAAGCTTTTGAGCGTTTAGTTTCGCCTCAAGAAATGGGTGAGCTTTTTAAATTTCATATTATCTGGCAATGACCATAGAACAACAAAATATTGAAAATGATAAAATTATTTTGGCAAATAATATAAGCCCTGAATATCTCAATAATGCTAATGAAGCTCATAAAAATTGGCAAATTGAAGAAGTGCTTGAATTATTTAATTTGCCATTCAATGACCTGATTTTCAAAGCGATGCAGATTCATCGAAAATTTCATAATGCTAACGAGGTGCAGGTTAGCACCCTGCTAAGTATCAAGACGGGAGGTTGTCCGGAAAACTGCAAATATTGTCCGCAGTCAGCACATTTCGATACTGGTCTAGAAAAGCAATCATTGATGCCAGTTGAAAAAATTGTTGAGAGTGCAATTGATGCGCAAAATGCTGGGGCAAGTAGATTTTGCATGGGTGCAGCTTGGCGAAGCTTGCATGATCGCGATGTTGATAAAATTTGTGAAATCGTTAAAGCCGTTAAAAACACTGGCCTTGAAACCTGCATGACTCTTGGCATGCTCACTGAAAAACAAAGTCAAAAACTTAAAGAAGCTGGGTTAGATTATTACAATCACAACATCGATTCTTCCGAAGAATTTTATTCAGAAATTATAACCACCAGAAATTTTCAAGATCGCTTAAACACTTTGAAAAATGTTCGCGAAGCTGGCTTAAATGTTTGTTCGGGGGGAATTGTTGGGATGGGCGAAACTCGCGAAGATCGAGCAAAAATGTTGATAATTTTAGCTAATCTTGAAAAACAACCTGAGTCAGTTCCAATCAATATGTTAGTGCGTGTTAAAGGAACTCCTTTAGAAAATGTTGAAGCAATTGACCAGTTTGAATTTATTCGTACCATCGCCATCGCCAGAATCATGATGAATAAAGCCAAGGTTAGATTATCGGCAGGGCGAGAAGAAATGAATGAGCAAACTCAAGCCTTGTGTTTCTTAGCGGGAGCCAATTCAATTTTTTACGGTGAAAAATTGTTAACTACTCAAAACCCAGAAATTATTAAAGATCAAAAACTCTTTAAAAAACTTGGCATTTCTGCTAGCTAAAGGTTTTTCTTTTACTAAATAAATTATAAATTATTAAAAAAAATTATTTTTAATTTGAAATCATCAAGTAAGATGATTTTTATTGAAAAATATAATTGTTTTAAAAAAATCTTGATATTATAATTTTTCTAAAAAAAATTATAACTGTTTATAATTTTTAAAATTAATTTTTAGTAAATTATAACTCATAGTAAATTTATTTTAAAACTAATGCTACCAAGTGATCCAAATTTTGAGGTTAATGCCATATTGCCAGACAGTAGTAAGTTTTTATCTCAAGCACTTATTAAGCGAGATTATAAAACCCTTGCAAAGCTCATAGCGATTGGGGCAAATATTGATGCTAAAGATGGATTTTCGCAGTCAGCAAGGGATTTGTTAAATTTAAAACCTGATAATCATGCCAAATTTGCTGTTAAGATAGGGCAAATTTTTTCGTTAAAAATAAATGCTCGTGAAATTGATCGAAGCGAAGCTTTTCGATTAATAGATAGTTCAGCGAAAATTAGCTTAATGCAAATGCAAAAAGATTTTGAAGAAGCTTGTTTAAATCAAGATAATAAAAGAGTTGATGAGTTAATGAAAGATCACAATTTTGATGTAAATGACCAGCTTCATAACGGTGAAACACCGTTAACTTTTGCCATTAAAAATAAATATTATTTCGAAATTCAAAAATTGTTAAAAAGAAACGCTAAAGTTTCAATTGAAAATTATTTTAAAGAGACTGCCCTTTCTCTTGCAAACAAGGATATTGATCCGTTAATTATTGAAATCCTTAGCAATCCTCTGGGAGATTTTTCAGAAAAAATTTCTGCACACTATGTTGATCGATCTTTCCAGTTTGATTTTTTAAAAAAAGATTTTGATGAAATTTTCCAAGATGGATTTTCATCTAGACGGTCATCGTTTGCT
>Ga0169931_10013708_pt1 | contig 11041 bp, 7 predicted proteins | sample Kivu_15m_20L_FD_129675 | JGI IMG/M metagenome (GOLD analysis project Ga0169931, IMG submission 129675) | Freshwater microbial communities from Lake Kivu, Western Province, Rwanda to study Microbial Dark Matter (Phase II) - Kivu_15m_20L... | ecosystem: Environmental > Aquatic > Freshwater > Lake ... | reverse complement strand
TTGCGATCAGATTCAACCTCTCAAGTCGAACAACCCGTTCCGTCACCGCCACGGTCTCGCCGACAAATTTGTCGTCATGCACAGCGGCAACATGGGACTTACTCAGCGGCTTGAGGATGTGGTGGCTGCGACTCGCAGCAAGCATTGGCCCGAGAATGGAGTGCTCGCCTTGGTGGGAGATGGAGCGGCGAGGGAATCGCTCGAAGCCCTTGCCAGCGAGACTCCTGTGGGGCGGGTGCTCTTTTTCCCCTATCAAGCACGATCGGAACTTTCCACGAGTCTTTCAGCGGCTGATCTGCATCTGATTTCGATGGACCGTCGGATTACGGGGTGCTTATTTCCTAGCAAGTTCTATGGCATCCTCGCCTCGGGTACACCTGCACTGATGATCGCTCCGGCCTCCAGTGAACCTGCACAGCTTGTGGAAAAAAATCGGATAGGGTGGAGTATTGAACCGGGAAACCCGGACAGCATTGCCAAAACCGTAGCGCTGGCGCGCTATTCTCCCGATCTTCAAGCGATGGGACACCGTGCACGGGAGTTGGCGGTTTGCTCTTATGACCGGAATGTTGCCTGCCAAATGTTCGCTGGCATGCTGCGCGAGGTGCTGGACCAGGCCGATCGACGGGTCGAAGAATTTGGTACTCCGCTGCAAACGAGCCTGTCCGCGGATCGCAATCTGTCGGATATCGGCTCATGCTGAGCACTTTCAAACCACTTGGAATTGGAATCAGAGGAACCCGGCATCGATGAACAATCCACTGCGAGGACGGATTCTGGTGACGGGGCATCGCGGGATGGTGGGTTCTGCCCTCTGCCGTCGCTTGCGCCGCGAGACCGAGGCGACCGTGGTGACCGTGGATCGCGATGCCCTCGATTTAACCGACGAAGCGGAAGTCGATGCCTACTTTGCCTCTGCCGACATCGAGACTGTGATATTCGCCGCCGCAAAGGTCGGAGGGATTTGGGCCAATCAGTCTTATCCGCTCGAGTTCCTCAGCGACAATGTCCGCATGGCGATGGCAACGATCCATGCTGCGCGGCGGCATGGCGTGCGACGTTTCTTGTATTTGGGCAGCACCTGCATCTATCCTCGCGATTGTCCGCAACCGATCCGCGAGGATTTTCTTCTCACCTCGTCGCTCGAATCGACCAACGAAGCTTACGCGCTGGCCAAAATCGTTGGGCTCAAGCTCTGCCAGTATGTCCGTCGCCAGTTCGGTCTCCTCTACCATAGTGCAATGCCCACGAACCTCTATGGACCAGGCGACAACTACCATCCCGAGCACAGCCATGTCTTGCCGGCACTGCTGCGACGATTTCATGAAGCAAAGTCAGCGGGGGCCGAGGTCGTCAGCATTTGGGGAACGGGTTCACCACGCCGCGAATTCCTGCATGTCGATGATCTGGCCGATGCGATTGTTTTCCTCCTGACTCTCGACAATCCACCCGACTGGGTGAACATTGGGACGGGCGAAGAGATGACAATTCTTGAGTTAGCCCGTAAAGTTTCGGATGTCGTCGGTTTTACGGGGCGGATTGAAACCGATCCATCGCGTCCCGACGGGACTCCGCGGAAACGAACGGATGTTTCGCTGCTGCACGGTTTGGGCTGGAGTCATCGAATCGATTTTACTGAGGGGCTCCGTGCGACATATGAGGACTTCCAGCAAGCACTCGCGAAGGACCTCCTGCGTGCTTTGTAAATCGGTACCAGTCCCGCCGGCTTTTTCGCTCTCCTGCGAAGGAGCACTGAGCGGCTCTCCGAAGAGGGGTCTGACCCTTTGGAGGCAGGTCGATTTCATTGGTTTTTGCGTCTTGCCGGAGAGGGTCAGACCCCTGCTCGGAGAGGCGCTAGGGAATCTTTGGGCTAGGTTGTTTTGAAGCGATTACTTCCAATCGTCGTCTGGGTCGCTGCGGTGCTGGTTGCGATCCTTCCGTGGATGATCGCGCTGGACAGTGGCGGCGTCTATCCGTGGAGTCGCTGGCTCTTGTCCCTGCTGGTCCTCCCGGCGGTGCTGCTTGCCTACGCTGTCCCCAGCGATGAACAGGCCGAACGATCGTTTCGCCCGCATCTGCTGACACTCCTTGCGATGGCGATGGCGGGTTACGTCCTGGTCCAGACAATTCGCCTGCCCGCTTGGATGGTAGGCCTTGTTTCTCCAGGGGTCAGGGCTGCGTGGTCCCAGTGGCTGCCTGCACCAGCGGTTGCCGATTCTCTGGCTGGCTCGGGCTGGATCCCGATGTCCATCGACCCTGGTCTCACGCTTTCGTACTTTGCGTATTTCGTGCTCTGCGCTGCTTTCGCCTGGTGTGGGGCGACGCTCTTTGGCACGCGCGAGCGGGGGCGCCTGATCCTTGTGCTCTTCGCGGTGTTGGGAGCGACGCACAGTGTGCTGGGGATCTGGCAAATTCTCTCAGACCCCCACGAAACGCTTTGGGGTATTCCGGCGACCAGTCCCTTCGGCCCGTTCGTGAATCGCAATAACGCGTCGGCGCTGCTGCTGGTCTCGCTGGCGGCATGTCTTGGGATTCTTGGCTGGCGGCTCTCAACAACCACTGGTCACGAATTCGGAGACCGCCAATTTTCCTTCAGCTCGCTGCTGGACCTATTCTCCGATCGAATCGCGCTCCTGACATACATCGCGCTGGCGCTCGTTGTTTCCGGGCTTATCGCCTGTGGTTCGCGAGGGGGATTGGCTGGTGCGATGTTTGGCGGCGCGCTGGCGATAGGGCTGTTTCGATCGTCCAGCATTGCGCGCCGGCTGCTAGCGATCATTGTCGTGGTTGGACTCGGCGTGGCGATTCTCTTTGTTCGGCTTGAGGTCCGCCCACAAACGCTTGATCGTTTCGGGGCCAGCGCTGAAGGGCTTGCCGAAAGTATCCTCAGCGACCAGCGATGGACGCACTGGCAAGATACGTTCAGCGCACTGCCCGCTTACTGGGGAACAGGAGCGGGATTTGGGACCTACCGCTATGCCTATCTCCCGTACCAGCTCCAAGGAGCCGAGCAGTGGTTTGTGAATGCCGATAATTTGTGGCTCGAATGGATCCTCGAAGGAGGACTCCCAGCACTGCTGGCGATTCTTGCTGCGGCTGCCCTGATGATCCGCGCGCTCCTTTCGCTCCGCACCGTCCACGACCCGATGGATCATGGCCTCGCAACCGCAGGATGGTGTTTGCTTGGCGCGCTCGCGACGGGGCAGACATTTGATTTTGGATTGCTCATGATTGGCGCCGCATCCGCCGCGGCGCTCCTCGCAGGCGTCGTCATCGCACGGGCCGTGTCGCATGGCTCCGATGCATGGTCGCTCTACTCGCTGCTGGAGAAAAAACTCCGTCTTTCACGACGTGCCGTGCGCCAGGCGCCGCTCTGGACCGGTGGCGTACTCGCCGCGACGCTGCTGTTGGCTGGGTATCTGCTCTATCGCGAGGCCAATCAGGATGCGCTTGTTCGCACCGCCCAGCAGGTCGATCCCCAAGACCCGCGTGAAATTGAGCGACTGCTGACGCGTTTAACCGCAAGCGACACGTCCTTTCGCCAGGCGGAAATTCACTATCAATCCAGCCGCCTCCACCTGCTGCAGGCGAACCATCAGCAGTTCGATTTTGTGGAGCAGCTTCCGGTATCGGCGGAGTGGCCGCTGGAAATCGAAAACAGCAATCTTCCGCGGCTCGTCGCCCTGCGAACGATCCTTCACCGCCGCGCGGAGTCGGAACCCGAGACGATCAAGAATTTCGATGCTCTCTTTGGTGCACTCCTTGAGGCCAGCCAGGAGGCTCAGTCCAGCGCAAGCCGCGAAGCATTCCGTGCCCTTGGCTCCTGCCCGCTTGCCCCCGAACCCCGCTTTCTCCTTTTGCAGGCAGAAGTTCCAAACGGGAAGACAGAGCTTGTCGAGAACCTTTTCCAGCAATTGATGCAATTGCGACCGCAGTCTCGAGGAGCACTTGAAGCCCTCACGCGGCTTTCGACTATTTACGGATTCTGGGATCTTTCCAGCGAGACAGCACAGCGAATGCTCGTCCAGCAGCCGGAAAAGAGCGAGCAAGTGCTTCGATTGGCGCGTACTCTGGGGCATCCTCGTCCGTTCGAGATGATTCCGCAGTCCAGACCGGTGATGTTTGCGCTCGGAGAGTCTTTTGTCAGTCAAGGGAGCCCGGAAACCGACGAGCTCCGCGCCGTTCAGGACTTTCTCCGCAAAAATCCTCCGAGCAAGCGGCAGGACCTGGCCAGGCATCACCTTCTGCTGGGAAGAATTGCCAAAGTGCTGCAGCAACCGGAAGAAGTGCTGGCCAGCTATGAAAAAGTAATCGATGCCGAGCCTCGAAATACTTCCCACCGTCTGCTCTACATCAATTATCTCCGTGAGATCGGGAGATTGCGGCAGGCGAAGGAGTATTGTCGCGGGTTGATTCGCGAACGTGAGGAGACCTCGGGCGAGCTTGTCGAACTGCTTGCGCGGATTCAAAAAGATATCGATCGCACGAATGCCGAATTGGTCGTTCCCTCAAGTCCCTTGGTTCAGTAGCGAGACCACTTGTTGATCCAGCGAGCGACGTCAGTGCCAGCTACGGCGGCAGCTCAAACTTCGGCTCCGCTGGCGGTTCCTTCGGGCCATCGAGCGGTAGCTGGCGGCGAGGTTCCTGCGGGCGTGGGGGACTGTCCCTATGTGTTCATTCCAGGCGTAGGACATCTCGACTACGTTTGTGGTGCATCGAAGAGCACGACGATGCTGGCAGCGCGGATCGAACCAAAACCGCTTGTCGTCTTCGATGGGGATCAGGGGATTGTCAAAAGACTTCCGCCGGAGTGCGATCAGGTATGCGTGCTCGATTCTCCCAATGCGATGCTCGGGGGGATTCGAGGAGCAGTCATCGTGCGGAAATTGGGATTTTTGTGGGCTTGGCTTCGGTATGTTTTCCGTCTACGACGGGTGCTGAAGGGTTGCCGCGCGCGGCTTGTTTACACCTGCAACGGCGCGACTTTTCTGGCTTATCCCGCGATTGCCATGCTTCGTTTGAAATGGGTCATCGGGGTACGCGGCGGAATTCGCAACAGCTGGAAATGGAGATTCGTGATTCGCAAGAGCGACCGTACATGCGTCCTTTCACACCAGATGAAACAGGAGCTGGTCGATTGGTTTCCTGCGGCGGATCGCGATCATGTCGGACAGCGGATCACGGTTCTCTACAATGGCGTGGACCTCGAAGCATTCAAGTTTTCTGCGACTGGTCGCCAGTGGATTCGGGAGCGCATGGGCCTGGGTGCCGATGCGATTTGCATCCTCTATGCGGCTGCCTTTCGGCCATGGAAGGGTCAGCTTGCTTTTCTCCAGCGCACAGTGCCTGATTTACTTTCGCATCCTGCGGCGACTGGCGGGAGAATCCACGTTGTGTTCCTGGGCGGGGCGACGGAGGCGAAAGACCAGGATTACCTCGACCAGTGCCAGCAATTCGCCAATACTCAGGGGTGGGACCAGCAGATTCACTTTGTCGGTTTCGATACGGAGGTGATTCCCTGGTACTCTGCCGCCGATCTTGTCGTCTTGGCATCGGAGCATGAAGGGATGCCGCGGTGCATCATCGAAGCGATGTCATGCGAACGGCCGGGTGTTTGTTTTCGAGTTTCCTCAGTCGATGAATTACTGACGGCCAACGGTGCAGGTTACGTCCTCGATCAAGGAGATTATCGAGGTCTCTGCCAGGTACTACTCAAGCTCAGCGATGACGCGGAGCTCCGCGAGCAGATGGGGAGTCGAGGCCGAGCATTTGCCTCTTCTGAGCTCGATATTCATCATGTGACCACGAGCTATCAAAGACTTTTCAGCCAACTGGTTCAGGGTAGACGATCGAATGCCTCAGAGCCTATGCGAAAAGGGGGCTGACCCTCTCCGGCACGTCCCAAAAACCAATGAAATCGACTTGCCTCCAAAGGGTCAGATCCCTTTTTGGATAGGCTCTCAGTTGCTTGAGGGTACTGCGTCGAGTACGAGTTTTGATCGCGGCAGGATCAAAGCAGGAATCTTGGTGTTATGCTTAGATCACTGAACAAGAAGTACATCGCCCAGCTTTTCGTCGAAGTGCCGCGTTTTGCGCGGCTGATCGCGCGGAGCATGGTCATTCTCTACTTTGTGGTGCTCGTCCTGCTGGCAATGCTCAGCGATGGCATGCCGCTTCTCACAGCAGGCCGAGTCGCGGCAGTCGGGCTGATGCTGATTCTCTCCTGCTGGCCACTGCTTTTTTCAATGCCAGGAGTCGGCTTTTTACATCCTTTGTACTTTCTCTCAGCGTATGGATTTGTCAAAGGGACGCTGCTCGATTTACCCGGATATGCTTTTGGTCTAGAAACTCATCCAGCGCTGCCAACGCTGAGACCCTTTGAAATAGGCAAACTGCAAATCGAAGCGATCCTGCTGGACGCTTTGGCGTGGCTGATGATCTACGCAGGGTTTCGTATCGCCAAAGGTTTTTCATGGCGGAGCCTCCAGTTTCATGAAAAGCCGCAGCTCGAGTTTTGGGGAGCGGTTCTCGCCTACATCCTCGGGATGCTCTCTTTTGTTCTCCTGGTACAAGTGTCTGGAGGGTTCGAGCAGCACCTAAAGAACATCGCGCGTGGGATGGATGCCAAGGTCTTTGTGGGGAATCCACAGTTTGCATCGACGTATGCATTTCTGGTCACCCTGACGATGATTGCCCCTGCACTGCTGTTGCTCAAGAAACGCGACGCAGCGCGAAGGCCGCTCTTTTGGTTGCTCGCACTGAGTTCTTCGGTCCTTCTTTTGCTGGTCAATGGACGCCGGTCTGCGATTCTCCGCCCGACACTTCTATTTTTGACTTGCTGGGTCCATCGTAATGGGAGACTCCCGATTTTCTCAATGGTGGTCATCGCGATTGTGCTGCTGCTCAGCATCGGCGTGGTCGGGGAATATCGGCGATCGAATTGGTCGAGTCCTTCGAATCGAGTGAACTTCGATGCGGTTACGGATTTAAATCTCGAGCAAGCGTTTCAGCTCTCCCTTGGCGAAATTCAGACGCGTCGTGAAGGAGGTCCGATCTATCCGATCATTTACCGAGTGCCTTCCGAAATTCCCTTCCTTTACGGCATGAATTACTTCGATTACATCAAGCGGTTTACCCCCCGCATTCTCTGGCCCACAAAACCTCGTGGGATTGGTGTCGACTGCGCACGGACTTTTTATGGAGTGACCTATGCGATCCCCCCTGGGCCACTTGGGGAAGCTTACTGGAGCGGCGGCCCTCTCGGCGTGGCGATTGTCTTTTTCCTCTGGGGCATGCTCTTAAAAAGTCTCTTCAAGTTTTTTCTCCGCTTTCATCAATCGTCCATCGCCTGTTTGCTGTACCTCATGACGCTCGCTATGCTCACGCCCGATGAAACCGGATTCCGATCGTGGTCGTTCCTGTTCGTTCCCACGGTCTCCCTGCTCTTCGCCACCGGCATGCTGACTGTCCGAACTGGAATCAAGGTCGGATGAACGACCGACGAGTCTGCAGAGCCGAATCACGAGAGTTCGTTTCCTACTGAACATGCGCGCGACCGTCATTCTCGACCATAAATTCCTCCAAGCTCCGGACGGACGGATTGCTTCGCTGACAATGTTCGGTGATTCGTTTTGGCAGCGGTATCTTGAGGTTTTTGATTCGCTCCGAGTGATTTGCCGCGCACGACCGCTGACCGATCGCGACCAGGGATACGTTTTCTGCAACGACCCACGCATTCAGTTCGAGCCCGTTCCCTACTATGAAGGACCCCAAGGTTTTTTCTGGAAATCCCTCGCCATTCGGCGACGAATGTGGCAGTGGTTGACTCCTGGGGAAGCGTACATCCTTCGGGTCCCGCAAATCCTTCCGAATGTGGCCTTCAGCGTGCTCAAAAAGAAACGCATCCCCTTCGGCGTCGAAGTGGTCGGAGACCCCTGGGACCTGTACGCGCCGGGTGCGGAAAGCCACCCCCTCCGGCCGCTCATTCGCCGCTGGTCTTCCAGTCGCTTGCGGGAGATTTGTGCGCGGGCTGAAGCATCCAGTTATGTGACCCAAGCAGCTCTTCAGCGGCGCTACCCCCCTGCGGATGGATCGTTCACCACGCATTGCTCGAGTGTGGAGCTGGAAAAAATCGAAGCGGTCCCCCGAAAATTCATTTTTAACCAGCGCCCGGCTCATTTATTATTTGTGGGGGCTTTGAATCGTCTTTATAAAGGACAGGATACGCTTCTCGAGGCTGTTTCGGTCTGTTGCCATCAATTGCAATTGCCCGTTCGGTTGACGGTGGTCGGGGAAGGACAATACCTGCCACGCTTGCGTCAGTTAGCCAGTGAATTGAAGATTGTCCAAAGGGTTGAATTTGCTGGTGGACTCCCCCGCGGAGAGGCTGTTTTTCAAAAAATGGTGCAGGCGGATCTCTTTGTCCTTCCTTCTCGTCAAGAAGGCCTTCCCCGCGCCATGATCGAGGCAATGGGGACGGGGCTTCCCTGTATTGCTTCGGACGTCGGAGGGATCTCCGAACTGCTCGATGCTTCCTCGCTTGTGCCTCCTGACAATCCGCTGCGATTGGCTGAGGCGATTGTCAAACTAGTTCAGAACCCGCAGCGGATGGAGGCCGAATCGGTGCGGAATCTGCAGACCGCTTCGGATTACATTTCTGCGGCGCTGCGGCCTCGGCGAGTTCGTTTTTATGAATCTCTCCTCGCCACCGTCAGGGGAGAACGAATTGCCTAAAACGCGGGTCGGATTGTTTGCCAATAGTGGCTGGAATTTCCTGAATTTTCGTCGGGAGCTCATTGAACACCTCGCAGGCAGTGGCTACGAGGTGCATCTTATCGCTCCCGATTACCTGGATGAAATTGCGGCGCTCGGGGAGGTTCACCCGTTCCAGCTGAGCCCCGCCGGGATGAATGTCTGGCAGGAGGTTGGCGTCATTCGTCGTCTCCGTCGGCTCCTGGCCGATCTTCGCCTCGATGTACTATTAACGTTCACGATCAAGCCGAACCTTTATGGCTCGCTGGCCGCCCCATCACGGACCAAGGTGATTTGTAATGTCACCGGACTCGGAGAAATGTTCCACTCCTCGCGGAGCCCGCGTGCGATTGCCATCCGCGGGCTTTATCGCGTCGCCCTCTCACGCAGTTCGTTGACGTTCGTGCAGAACGACGATGACCTGCGGATGCTGCAGTCGATGACGCTGATCAATCCTGCAAAACTGCTCCGCATTCCTGGTTCGGGGGTCAATACGGTATGGTTCTCGCCTCGGGAATCCACCGAGGACAAAGACGCTCAGGAACCCCACTTCCTCTTTGTTGGTCGATTCAGACTGGACAAAGGTTTTATGGAATTTGTGTCTGCCGCAGAAACGCTTCGCTCCCAGGGCTTTCGCGCTCGGTACACGATGATCGGTGCCCAGGAGCCGGGCCGCCGGTTTTCAGTGAGCCCCCAAGTGCTCGATCAAATTCGTGCCGCTGGCCTGATTCGGCTGATCGATTTCCAGCGAGACATCCGACCGTTCATCGCTTCGGCCTCCTGCGTTGTTCTGCCGTCGTATCGCGAAGGTCTGTCGCGCTCGCTGCTCGAGGCCGCCAGCATGTGCAAGCCGGTGATCACGACGGACGCTCCAGGCTGCCGTGAATCGGTTGTTGACGGGAAAACTGGGTTTCTCTGTCAAGTCAGGTCGGCAGAGGACTTGGCCAATGCGATGGCGAAATTCCTGCAACTTGATCGAAACCAGCGCGAGTCGATGGGTCGGGCCGCTCGCTCCTATGTTTCTCAGCACTTTAGTGTCCAGCGCGTCCTCGAGATTTATTCGCGCCAAATAAGTATTCTTTTGGGTGATGCGGCCCCAGTGAAAAAGGTGGTTCTCCCCGCCATTCGGGACGCAATTCTTCCACCCCAAACGGCGGACATCGACTGATTTTTTCAACGTCGCCGCTGCTCCTCACGACCCCGCCTTCGAATTACGTCCTACGCTTTGAAGAGCCTTCGTTTTCGACCACGTCAAGTTTGCTGAATTTGACGGTTTTTCACGCGTGAAACTGATGAATTCCGGAGAGGACGTTCGAATCGCTGGCCCGAAACAACGCTGATGTGTAACTTAAATCAAACATGTCTCAACGTCCGCCCGGAGGGGTTTCTTCCCCGCTGGCGGGTGTGGTAGGCTCAATCGTCGAGCACTGAATCGATCCACTGGCGGATTTCATCTATGCAAGGTACGGAAGACCAAACACGAACTTCGCTCCCTGCGCGCGATTTCGAAGCAGTCGCTTCGGCGGAGCTCGAGTCGGAGGGGAGTGTTGATTTTCTCGCAGCGATTTGGCGTTATAAGGTAGCCGTTTTCTCTCCCGCGCTGGTCGGCTTGCTCGTTGGAGCAGTCCTTTATTTGCGGCTTCCGGAAACCTTCGAATCGGCCGCGCGGATGCTGGTCGAATCGGATCAACCGCTGATCCTCGACACCAATGGCGGCAGTGTGATTGGTGGGACCCCGAATGCCGAAGTCATCCAGGCTCAGCTGTTTTCCGACAAGGTTCTCAGCTCTGCCGCTCGATCGGTCGAACGTGCCGAAGCAGAAGCGGATTTTACCGATGGCGAAGAGCGACCGAGCGAGGTTTTGCGTCGCGAGTTCAGCGATTCTTTTCCGTTGTTTGTCTCCGAGACGTTGAATTTTATGCCTGAGACCGACGACAAGAATCAGTCGTCCAGTGTTGCCTTTCGGATGGCCATTCGGCACACGAACAAGAAACTCGCCGAGTTCACGGTCAAGGCACTCCATGATTCCTTCCGGACCTATTTTCAAGACAAACGCGAAGGGACGGTCAAAGAGCTCAAGAACCTGCTCGAAGAAGCCCTCAAGCTGCAAGGTCCCAAGGTGGAACTTGCGGAAGAGGAATACCGCAGTTTCCGAATGAAGACCAATCTCCAGTGGGATCCGACTGGAATCGCTATCAATCCTTACCGCATCGAACAGGAACGGCTCAAACATAAGCTGGCCGAATTGCAGCTGGAACTCGATGCTGCCAATCTGGAACTGGGCCTGATT
>Ga0169931_10013707_pt1 | contig 11042 bp, 9 predicted proteins | sample Kivu_15m_20L_FD_129675 | JGI IMG/M metagenome (GOLD analysis project Ga0169931, IMG submission 129675) | Freshwater microbial communities from Lake Kivu, Western Province, Rwanda to study Microbial Dark Matter (Phase II) - Kivu_15m_20L... | ecosystem: Environmental > Aquatic > Freshwater > Lake ... | reverse complement strand
TGCCCGATTACCAAGCCGGCTTCGACGCCATACTCATTTAGCGTGACGACCGTGTTGGTGCTGGCGTTATAGGTGCCACCGAAACGCAGGTTGAGCTGGGTGGGGCTGCCATAACCGACCAGCAACCAATACCCGTTTGGTGCGGGGCTGACCGTACCAACCCAGATGTAGGCAGAACGGTCGGATGGATTGATCCACCACTGGCCGGCAAATTCAGGTGTTGGGGCGGTTTCACTGACCTGGGCGATGCCGTAGTCGGCAAGTTGTTGGGCAGTGACGCTGTTTTCGGCAAGGAAGGCACTATTAAATGTGCCGGTGGTAATTTTGCTGGCATCGAGATCGGGAATGTCTGCGGCAGCAAGAGTGGTGCCGGTGCTGACGTGGCCTTGGGCGTCGACCGTGACTTTGGTGTAAGTCCCAGTCGAGACGGTGTTGGTATGGTTTAAGACGCCGGCGCCAGTGACAGTAAGGCCGGTGCCGGGTTGGATTGCGCCGTTAGTGCCGGAAGCAGCTATCGGTAGATCGGTAGCGGCAAGAGCGCGAAAGGTTGGAGCGGCGGCACTTCCGGTGGTCGGACCAGCGAAAACTGTTGCGGCAGTTTGGGTGTCGAGGCTGGTTGTGATGGTGGCGCTGAAATTATCCGGTTTGGTGACAGAGAAAGCCAGCGGCGTCGTGTCGCTGAATGTAATGGTTTGGATGGCAGAGACTTGTTGCCAAGCCGAACCAGTCCATACGTAAGCGAGGCCGGTGTTGGTATTGACCCACTGCTGACCTTCGTAGTCGCCGCTGCCGCTAGGGGCGTTACCGCTTACGACGGTGGTGGAATCGGCAGCTAGTTTGGGGCCGGTGACGGCGGCTGCTCCAATCTCGTCGGTGGTGACGGCGCCGGTGGCAATCTTGGCGGTAGTGACCGCATCAGTTGCCAGGGCTGCAGCGCCTAGGCCGGCGGCGTCAATTTTGGCTGTAGTAACCGCGTTATCGGCGATTTTGGCGGTGCTTACGGAACTATCCGCATAAGCTGCCGTGCCAAGGCCAGAAGCATCGATTTTGGCTGTGGTGACAGCGTTATCGTCGATTTTTGCTGTAGTTACAGCACTATCGGCAATACCGGCGGTGGGCAGCACCACTTGCTGGTAGGCGCTGCCGTCGAAAATTTTGAGGTTGCTGTCGGTACTGTTAAAAAAGCCGCGACCTTCAAAATTGTCTGTGGCTGGTTCGACCGAGTCGTAGGCAATGCTCGCATCGTCGGCCAGTTTGGCGGCGGTGACGGCGTCGTCATCCAGAGCTGTCGTGCCAATCTTGGTGGCACTAGCTTGGTCTAGCTTGGCTAAGTCGATGCTGGAGCTGTCGGCCAAGGTCGCGCCAGCCTCGAACAGGTCTTTGGCGGTGACTTTCTTGGTTTCGCTGGCCGAGATGTCTACGATGGGCAGAACATCGGTGGCCGCCACATCGCCCTCGGCGAGTTGCGTAAGTTGTGTAATCCTCTGGTCGGCCACGCTTTCGCTCCAGCAGGGGCAGGGTCTTCTGGCAGTTTAGTCCGTCACTTCCGTTAGCAGGAAGTCCAGGTTTTGCTGGAGACGGAGTCTGTCATCGTCTTCCTTCAGGATGTAGCCCGAAGGTTCGCCGATCAATAGGCGGATTTCGCCTGTAGTCACAAAGTCAATGACGCAACTGATTGCTTGGTCGGGCCGCACCTCAATTCCGGTGCGCGTAACCATCGCATCGAACTCGTAATAAATATCTTTAGTTTTTGAGTAGGTATCGCTTTCCACCAGTTGCAGAAAACAACTAAATTCGCTGCCGATGTCTGTGCGGTTAATGAGTTGCAACATCAATAACGAATTTTCAATGAGGCCGCTATTTTCAGTATTAAACAGGCAGTCGATCGAACCAGCGCCGCTTAGAAGGCCGGCTGAATACATCTTTTTGAAGCGATCAGACATGGTGGTTGTGTCTAATGCTTCACGGTCAGTGTTAAAACTGAAGCCAGTTACGTCGCCAAGGACGCGCTCCACGGAACCGTAAATTTGCACATCAACAGGTAATGCAGCCCCGGTAAAAGTTTCTAGCGTGTACTCAACGGAACGGTCGTTGTTGATAGCGGCGCTAAAAGTTTCAAATAAACGCAGACCGCCTAAGGCATTGACGTTGCAGTAGACGGTGACTGAGTTTTGGGTCGCTCCACCGCCATCGGGCCAGGTTGCAGTGGGGAGAAAATCAAGGCCGCGTGCGTCTGTTGTGGTAATAACAATTTGATCGCCGGTTAGCAGATTGTCGAGCGATCCATCGAAACCGACACGGTTAAGAGTTGTATTAACATCGGCAGGCAAAACAAAACTGCTAAATGTGCCAGGGGATTTGCGGCGGAGTTTTACTTTGCCGTAATGGCCTAGAAAAAAAGTCATGAGTCAACCAACTCGATGAACGGGCCGTCTACGGTGAACTGGATGCCGACAGAAGACAGTTCTCCAGTGCTTACTTGGATAGAGGCGCTGGTGATATAAGCGTTAAATGCGATGTCGTCTTTGACATCGGCGCCGGCTCCAGCAGTTGTGCCAGCTCGTAGAACAATTCCGACGCGGTCTGCTGAGGTCACACCAGCGGTGCTGGTTTTCATGATCTTGTTCAGAAACTGCTCGAACTGGACGCCCGGCTCGGTGCCGGTGGTGCCTTCGCGGCGGTAGTACAAGACGGTGGCACTGCCTGTCGAGCTGACCGCGCCAGGTGTAAAAGACTTGACGGCGGTGTCGACGGTGGTGGTTTCGAGTAGCTCCAGGCTGGTTTCGAGAGACCAGTCGCGTAGCTTTAATGCTTGCTCGGTAGTCGCAGGGTTGGGAGCCGTCGTAAACGAGCTACTGAGGTACAGAGCGCCAGTGCGGCCCGTAAAAAATGCCATAGCTGGCAGCCTTTTTTGTCAGTCTACCGCCGTATTGTAAAGAGGCTATCGCTGAAATCCGAGATCAGCGCGTTGTCGTTGGTGTCGCAGGGGAAGATCGTGGCGCGGACTGTAACCTGACCCTCTTCGTCCATTTGGACGTCTGAGACACGGAAAACTCGTTTGCGGCGCACCTGCGTTCCAAGCACAAACAACCACCCTTCGCGGGTTGCAAGAGATGCGGCGGTATTGTTTGTAATGGTGGCTGTAGTAGAAACAACATCGTTGCCGCTGCGATACAGCAAAACCGAATAGTTGCCGTTTGGTACAGAATTGTCTAGGGGGATATTTAGTACACCGCCTGCACCAATAGAGCCGGTGCGGATGCTATCCCAAGAATTGAAGCCGATATCTACGTAGATGTAGGAACCCGGGGCGATGGGGCTAGTGGTTGGAAAGGTTTTGAACTCGACGGCTGTGCGGACATGCCTGCGGGTGTTACACAGTAGTTTGCCGAACAAAATGGCTTGGGCTTCGTTGGTGACAAATGCAGAAATGTCAAATGTTTGGCGTATGGCGTCAGCTTCTACGGCATCGCGCAGTTGCACGGAAACGGACTTGTTTACGGCAAAAACTCCATTGCTGTCCAAGCTGCGGTAAATGACTGTGGCGATGAGGTCTTGGACGCTGGAGTCATAATCCATGAACTCCTCTTTGTAACTGTCTTCGATGATGTTGCCCGGATTAAACAGAGCACTGATGCTGACGCGACGATCCAGGGCGCCGGTTGTGCGGTTGTACGGCACGGCGGGGACTAGAGTTTCGCGGCCGCCGATACGAGCAAACTCCAGCAGGCTAAACGGGGCAGTCTGTGTCCAAAACTCGCGCCAGTTTTGACGGTCAGCAATCAGACCGTCCATAAATAGATTGTTGGCACGGCAAAAGCGTTTGGTAATGGCAAGTTGCTGTGTGTCGACACCTTCCAGTTCGGCATACGTTCCAATTCCGTCAGTCGCGTCGATGATGGTGTCGAGGAAAATATCTGGTGCAAAGCAAGTTGGGCCGTCGGGATTTGAGGGGTAAGTCAGATTAGAGGTGTTTAGACGCCGGACAGGTTTGCCTCGTGTGACAAACGCGGTAAAAGCACGCATGTCTTGCAAACTTTTACCGCTGAAAACGTTGAAACCGATCAATGACAAGTTTTGGTACAAACGACTTGTAAAAGTTTCGGTCTGTTGCTCGCTTACCGCTGTGATGGTGAACTCGGGGCCGCGCTCGAAGGAACTATTAACTTGGGTATCTGCGTCGAGGCTGAACCAGTCCCACTCGTTTGTTTCAACCGGAGATTCGTTAATAGGCGGTAAGGGGTAGCGGGCAGTAGCGATGCTGTCACGGGTAAATCCGGTGAAATATATGCTGCGCCCGTTCGCTAGAGAAATAGTGGTGGCGTCGCCGGAATTTTGGATGTAGTGATAACGGACTCTACCGTTTGGAAGTCGTAACTCAGCGCGCTCCTGAGTTTCGGCGATTGGGTCAATGACAGGTTCTAGTTGGAACTGCCAGTTTTGAGCTGTAGAGCCACCGTTAAATTTGAGGTAGATATAGTTGTCTTGGTCGGCAGCACGTCGAACAGCAAAAATGCCAGGAATATATGCCCATGCTCCACCGGCAATGCGATAGCGCACTGTAAATAACGCAGTTCGATTTGTGATGCCGTTATCACTGGAAGCGTATCCGGGCCGGTTTCTACTTCCATATCTTTGCTGGCGACCTGAAATTCTACGAAAAAGTTGGCATTTGATTGCAATGTCTACAATGTTGCACGCACTGAGCGTGTTGTATGAGGCTTCTTCAATACGCACCAAGGCTTTTAAGTAGTACAGGTCGTCGCTTCCTTTTGTTGCAGCATTTTCTAGTGCGATAAAATTTTCAATGTCGGTTCTTTCTGTTTCTGTTAAATTACGGACAAAGTTATATGAAGTTACATATATTTGACTAGGGCCTCGTCCTGTGTAGTTACTTCTTTGTGTACTTACACGTTCCCAAATTTGACCAGATTGTAGTAAATCGGCTGCGGTTCGTACTGCAATTCTTTGAGCTGTAGGGATAGTACCGCCAAAAGAAGGGGCAACATCTCTGCCGTCTAGTGCCAGCAGATTGTTGACTGTTTGCCTTACGCGCGCGTATGTGGGGTCATTTTTATACAGAACTGCAGTATCGCTGATTTCGTCGTAGGTATATGGCAAGACAGGGGCTTTACCGGCTTCAATACATGTCAAATCCACGGTTACAGCGCCTTCGTCGGTGCTGGTTCCATTTATGCGGGTGACACGGAAACGGGCAGAACCAAGTTTGAAAATACCTGCGTCGTCAAATACGCTGGCAAATGTGCGCCTGGCGTCCATGGCGGAGCGCGTTAAATCGTCATCGAAAGTGACGCCGGTGGGCGGATTAGCCGTGGATGCAATGGTAATTCGCATCGTATTGCCGACCGCAATACTGCGGAGTGCCCCAGTCCAGACGGTGGAGCTGGACATCGTGATGCCTAGTGCTGTACTTGATTTATTGCCAGCTTCGTTGCGGAGATAGGTTTTAACGTTAATAGGTACGGGACTATAACCGCCAAAAGTAGCCGAGCTGCTGGGGGAATACGCTTGACTAAATCCGTCGACGCGAGTGTTTGCAGTGGTGGGTTGGATACGGTATGGATTGTCACTGGTGCGACCGTATTTAGTGGGATCTTCAGCCGAAGATCCGTACGCTTCATCACTAAACTGCAGTGCTCCAGTGCCGTTGTCGTCGAAATACAGCCACTTGTTTTGGGCGACAAGGCTGGTTATGGGCGTTTGCCCGAAGGCTGATTTGTCGCGGTCGATAGCAGTGATGGGGCCGCCGGCAAGCGCCATCAGCATCTGCAAAAATTGGTTACTGCCGTAACTGCGGACAGCAGACCAGATCAGCGCACCAGACATGCGGACACCGCCGCTTGTATTGACTGTTCGATCGGTATAAATCAGTGGGACGGTATCTCCGTACTTTGCAAGTTCTTGGGCGCTGTTAAAACCAAAACGCGGTGAAAATCGTTGTTCGCGTGTTTGACGTTCACCGAATCCCGATAATGACGGGATGGAAGGGCGCGGGGTTAAAAGTGCTGCTCCAATTTGAAATAATGTGCCGATAATTGTAATAGCTAAGATATACCATTCAATGCCGTTTTGAGCGTCAAATACAGTACCTTGTTTCGGATCATTGTATTGTTGCTGGAGAGCGACAAACTCCATGTACTCTTCTTTGGTGATGCCGAGGGCAGCAATTAGATCGTATTCGTAGGGAAGAAGTTTGCGCGTCATTTATGCAACCAAAAGTAGCGACCGCCGGAAGGGGGTATTGGTCCACGGATTACGCCGTGTAGGCCGATGTACAAAATGTCGTCAGGAGCTAAAACTGTTCCCATCGCTCCACCATTCTGCCCTTGCAGTAAAACGACTGCATGGGAACTCTGCTCGTCGAGTGGCGTGGAGTTTTTCAGTAGCCAGCGGGGGATGACGCTTTTGGGCCAAGTATCGTCAGTGTACTTAGTGAAAATAGTCAGCAGTTCTGGTGTGTAGTCAAAATATCCGAGGCGTTTGTGTACTTCTGCCGCCAGCAGACAACAGTCAACCGTACCAGCTGCATTACCTGGTAACGCAGCCCATGCGCGTTGGAGTCCGATTAAGTCGTTGGTGTTTATCACTGGAGGATGATCTGGGAATCCAGAGGTAGGGGGCCGACTAAAGCACGATCAAGGGTGCGGTTAGGGAAGTTGGTGGCCACACTGTCGATGGCACTACGGAAGCGTAGTTCGATTGTTGTTTCGCTAAGGCTACTGCCGGTGCCGACGTAATACTCGGTTTGGACGTTGTTGGTGTATGCACCAGAGGCGGTGAGCCAGACGGTTGTGAGTTGGAGGCGGCTGAGGCGATTGCCGTCGCCGGATTGCAGCAGGCGTACCCCTACTTCGATGTTAGGGAATAGGACTTGCAGGACGCTGTTTTCGCCATTGAGACTGGCCATGGAACCTTCGGCGCGGAATGGAGCGAAGGTATAGGTGCGGCCGTTGGTAATTGGGTAAACCTTGTTTTCGTTGGCGAAGTAGTTCTGGAATAGATAGCGACCGCCGTTGCTGGCGGTCAGATTGAAGAATTGGCAGATGCGGATGTCCATTAGGCGTCGTAGCGGGGGTCGCGGATTTCGCCAGCCAAGGAGATGCGGACACGGTTGATGCCGGGGCGGACAGACTCCACTTCGGGCGGACCAGCATATTCCCAGCGCAGGTTGTCCACGGAGGCGTTGGCGCGGGCAGCGAGAGTGCTGCTCATGCCGGCCGTGATGCTGGTGCTTAAAAGGAAGCGGGCGTTAGCGGCGGTTTGGCTGCGGTAATGGTCGATCAGGGTGACGACGTTGGCGTCGCTGATGTTGTCGAAGCTGAGTTCCAGGGCTGCGCCGTAGGGGGAATTGCCGAAGGTGCGCTTCACCACAGCGCCATTCAGTGAGCGGTATGCACGCTGGGGATATACGCCGGGCTTGAAGCTGCGGGCGGTGGGGGTGATCGAGGGGAAGTTGGCCATCAGCGCATACCCAGGCGGCTACGGGTTTGGGGGGATTGTTGGATGCGATCTAGAGTCATGGTCATGCCGCGTTGGGCGCCGTCGCGGGCGGCTTGGCGGCGAGTGGCGGCCATGGCAGCTTCCAGCTGGTCGCGGCTTACATACTCAGTATCGCCGAAACGGGTCGTCTCGAAGCTCATGTTGAGGACTGGTGCGCCACCGCCCATGCCGCCGCCGGCCATGGCTTCGCGGAGGCCCATGGCGTTGACGCCGAGGCGGCCGCTGCCGTCGCGCTGAAGTGGCATGATCGCCTCGGGACCAGCTTCGCCCATAAGGCCCGTTTGTGTTGTGCCACCGTTGGCAAACTTGAATAGCGTCGGACGGTTGACGATCCCGCCAGCAGCGAAAGCTGCGATGCCGTTGGAGAAATAAGCGCCGTTGGCTGCGCGTATCCCTGGAGCAAGTCCAGGCAATGGGTCGATACTTCCGCCTGGCGTAACGTTTACACCTGCTCCACCGCCGCCGCCACCGCCGCCGCCACTGCTGAAGCCGATGCCCAAGGCTTTGAGGATAGTGCCAAGGATCATCATCGTGATTTGTTGGGCGATGATCTGGGCGGCCATGTTGACGAAGTTTTCGCCGATGCTCTTCATCATGTTGGCAATCGCTTCTTGGCCGCTGGACGCACCAGTCACAATTTCTTGGAACGCATTGCCAAAGGCTTGGCCGATGTTGTCGGCGGCGGCGATGGCTATATTTTCGGTGTTAGTAAGTTCAGTGATGCTGGTTTGCAGCTCTTCCATGCGCTTGGCGCCAGGGCCTTTGATGCGGGCGGCGGCCATGTCACGGTAAAGCTGGGCCTCAGCTTCGCTAACAACCAAGCCTTGTTTTTTGTAGTCGAGGATTTGAAACTCGATTTCACGCAAAGCACGAACGCGCTCGTCTTTGATCGCGTCGAGTTCGTTTTGACGTTCCAGGCCGGTGATGATGTCTTGGAATTTTTCTACGCGATCGGCTTCGATTTTTTCTAAATTTTGAGCAGTTTTGAGACGGGCGTTTTCAATTTCTTGGAGCCCTTTGACGACAATGGCTTCTTGGGCACGGGTATTCGGTTCGTTGGCAAGAATCTCAGCGTATTTAGCTTGAATGTTAAGAATGTCTTCTTCGCCTTTTAAGCGAGCGGCGAGGAGTGGGTCCTTGGCTTGCTCCGCTTGGAAAATACGATCCTGTAAGGCAGCTTGGATTGTGAGAAGTTCGGTCTCGGCTCGGGTGTCGCGCAACAGTTTTGCAACGCGCTCAGCTTCGCGTGCGGCATCGCTGGCAGCTTTATCTGCTTTATTACTTCCTCCGCCGGCCGGCGTCATCTGCCCTAGGCGAGTTATACGCGGTACAGCAGTTTTAATTTGTTGTTGCTGGCTGCCCGGTACGTATCGACCGTACATACCAGTGTCTTGACCTGTTTGTTGTCTATTTCCGCCTGTAAAATTATTTATGATGCTAAAAAGATCCACGACTGCTCGGAGTCCCGGAATCATTAAAAGAATTGCATTGGTTGCACTTTCTACGTAATTAGGAATAGACAATAAAGCTGTGGCCGCTTGGGTTCCAACGTCAATTAAATTGGCGGCGAGTTCAGCTACTTTTATTGTTAAAGGGGATAAAGCATCAATAATTTTAGTGAAACTATCTGACGATTTTTGAACAACGTAATCAAAGGAAGTATTTATGTCGTCGACACTGCCAGAAAAAGCTGTAGCAACGTTATCTGCTAAAGTTTGGAGCCTAGAAGAAATTTCTTTGAAAGCTATTTCATAAGAACTCTGAAGTTTTGGCGCACCTTTAGCACTTTCATTAGCAAGATTTACAAGTGTATCTAGTAAATCTTGGACGGAAATTTTTCCGTCTTTTGCCATCTGAAGAAGTGCACTACGGCTTACGTTGTATTTAGTTGCGAGAGCTTCTTGTATAGGAATACCTTCGTTTGTTAGTTGGTTTAGAGTTGCCTGTGTAACTTTACCGGTTTGCAGTGCATTAGTAAAAGCGTTTGTAAGCTTGTCAATTTTTCCGTTGTAGGCTTCGGTTAATGTGCTGGAAAGTTGAATAGCAGCTGCTTGATCTTCTAGAGAAAGTCCCAAGCCTTGGATACGTACGACGGATGCTTGGAACTTGTCAAATTCCGCTCCGGCTTGTTTGAAAGCTGTAGAAAGTAATTGGGTTTGTCGGGCGCTGAAACCGATGTCGGAGGCAAGTTCTTTGACTTGGTTGGCTTGGCCGGCAATTTGACCGAGCAAGGTACCAAGCAACGAACCTGCAAAGCCGGCGGTGCCCCCAAACAAATCGCCGACAGCACCACCAATGGCACCACCCGTTGCTGCACTTCCGCCTTGTCCGAACAGTAAAGGAAAAGCTCCACCGATAATGGCATTGCTTACAATGCCTCTTATCTTTCCGCCGCCTCCGCCGCCTGGGCGCCCCGCTCCACCGCCTGGGCGCCCCGCTCCACCGCGAGGTGGCAATGCTGGACCTTGTTGACCGAACCCAGCATTACGCATGGATGGAGGTAAAGCCGCTCCTTGTTGACCGAATCCTGCGTTTGCGGCTACCTGTACTTTGCGTCTATTTGCTGCTTCTTGTGCTAATAAATAGTTTGTACGTCCGATTAAAGCATTTTCTCTTTCACGTGCTGTAATTACTTGCTCAACAGCACGTCTTTGTGCCTCAGTACCGTCTGCGGCTCGGCGTAAAGCTCTTTCGGCTTTTGCGACTGCGCGTGAATAATTTTCTACACTAGCTACGTTAAAATTTTTACCTTCTAAAAGTTTTGCGCGTCGATTTAATACATCTATAGAATTACCTAATTTATTTATAGCGCGCATCGCATCTGTTATTTCTCTTCCGCCTTTTACGGCGATCTCAATATCGGCTCTGTAGGCCACGGCGCCAAGCCACAGTCTGGTACTTCAGTTTACGACAGAAAAAAGCCGCCGGGGTTAGCGGCGGCGGTGTTTGGCTTTTTCGATCTCCTTTTGCTGGTCCTCGTTGAGGATTTGGAAGTAGGCGCTCCAGGTGAGCAGTTCTTCGGCGGTCATGCTGGTGCGGAGCTGGCTAAGGGTTAGTCCGAGTTCCTTGGCGACGCCGAATTGGAGCATTAGCCAGTTGTCTTTGCGGAGTTCGACGCTCAGGGCTTTGGGTCGAGAGCCTCGGTGTCGTCGGTCAAGATCGCCAGCATGAGAGCTTGGAGGTCTTTGTCCTTGACTTCGTTTTTGAGGACGTCGATTTCGCCAGCGCTGAAGAGCTTGCTGCCGGTCTCGTCGAGAGCTTTGTTGACGAGTAGTTGAAGGGCAAAAGCGTTGGCGTCTTCGGATTTGGCCTGTTTTTGAGCGCGCTCGCGCTCGGCCATGGTCAATGGACTGACCCACATCTCGAAGATGCTGCCGTCAGACAGCTCGACTTCCTTCTTGGTGGGCTCCAGGTTCGCGGCCTTGCGGAGGCGATCCAGGGCTGATACGGGGGTGGGGCCGGGCATAAAACCAGGGATTGGTATGTTCTACTGTAGCGGATTAGTACAAAAAAGCCCCGCT
>Ga0169931_10013705_pt1 | contig 11044 bp, 11 predicted proteins | sample Kivu_15m_20L_FD_129675 | JGI IMG/M metagenome (GOLD analysis project Ga0169931, IMG submission 129675) | Freshwater microbial communities from Lake Kivu, Western Province, Rwanda to study Microbial Dark Matter (Phase II) - Kivu_15m_20L... | ecosystem: Environmental > Aquatic > Freshwater > Lake... | reverse complement strand
TTTATTTTGAATGTGTTGAACTCGGAAGGAGAAAGTTTTCGAACAACCTCTTTTGTCTTTGGATTCAAAATTTTAATTTTTGCCTCGGTTTGAACTAAAGTATCATCCAAATCAAAAATCAAAATTTTATCCGACTCTCTTCCTTTAATTTTAAACATTTTAGTGTCATTTCACATCTTGAATACACCTCCAGGGCAGACACTCTTGGATAGCTTTAACCTCTTTGGATTTCTCTGTAGGGTGATTTGCATCAAATTCTACGCTCTTGCCCCAAATTGTTTCTGGGGGAGGAACATGTAAAATATTTAACCATCCCCGAGGATGTTTAATAACTATCCGAGAGAAACAGTTTCGACTACAAATACAGACAAACCAGACGTCCGCCATGTTAGGAATTTTGAATTCTTTCGGTTCTATTTTTAATGAGTCTGTGTGGTATGCCATACAACCAGTACCTAAAACGTGAACAGGTACATCTTGAATACACTCGTGAGCGAAATGGTGGGTTCTAATTCGATCTTTCGTCCAATGTTTTATTTCATTGGGATACATTTCCCCGTGTACTCCAACAGCACATTTTTTACCCCTTTTATCCAAGGCCCCTTTTAATTTTTCAACATAATCAGGAGGATAAAGAATATCATCATCTACGGTGAAATAATAGCCTTCAACCTTATCCGCCCAGTAAAACTTACCAGCATCACCCAGGTCACCTTCGTCTTGAGATCTGACAATATTTACTTTTTCGTGTTGTAAAAACCAGGGTACTTCCTCAAATCCATTGAGATAAACATTCAATTGGTCTACTTGAGGCAAGATAGAAGCCACCGATCTCTCTAGTATTGGAATTCTGGCCGGTATCGTAGCCATGTTGGCGTAAATCATATTTGTCAAATTTGAAATAAAGTGCAATATTGGTGTTTACCACCTTGATAAAATATCGGGTTTCTTAAGGCGTATACTTCTCCTTTTGATTGTTGATTTGCCATTATTACATCACAGGGAAGAAAATTTCCACCAAAGTATTTTAATCCGGTCTTTTCTTTTTCGGAAATAATTTCTTTCCCTTCCAGATTTTTCTCGAGCTCAATAATTAGATTATCGACATAATTCATATCGATATACAATATAGAATGAGAACTCAACATGTTGAATACACGAGAAATTTCAGTATTTATATTATTGAATTTTATTCCGTTGAGAGATGAAAGGCTTGGATAAATTGATGGCAAAAATCCCCATGAACTTAATCCTAAATAAACACACTGTGAATTGATTGGAATTTCTATTACCCGTTTAAATGAGTTGATTTCAATATCATCTTCTAATATAATAAAAGGGACCCCTTTCGATCTACCAATCTTCAAAGCATTAAGCTGGGAAATAAAACAACCTCTAAAAACACTATCTTGTGGAATCCCCTCTGCTTTGACACCTTCGACCCTTTCAATTCGAGAAACTGCAATACCTAGCGAGGAAAGTTTTTTCAAAATAGAATTTTTTCTATCTGTATGTTCTTCCAGATTGATAAAATAATAGTTGATTTCAGATAAATCTAATTCCACAATAGAAACTTAATTGATGTGTTTATACTATAAATTATCATGATAAGTTTCAAAGAAATAGGGTATTTAGGAAGACTTGGGAATCAGATTTTTCAATTTTCGTCTACTTTGGGAATAGCAAGATTAAATAACACCTCTCCCATTTTTCCAATCAATAACATTCACGCCACCAAGGCTACAGGTACGTTAGATGAATCGACAGGTAAACGAATGGAAACAAAATTAGATTTGTTATCTTGTTTTGATATAAATCTTAATTTTTTTTCGGATATTGGCCATATAAAAACTTCATACGTATACGAAGAAAAAGATTTCAAATATAACTCAGAGACAGAAAATTTGCCAGATTATGTGGATCTTTTTGGATATTTTCAAACAGAAAAGTATTTCAAAAAGAATGAGGATGAGATAAGAAAAAATCTCGTTTTCAAGGAAGATCACACAAACTTCATTAATAATTATATTTCTAAAATTAACGAGATAAACGGGAGAAGAACCAAAATATCAGTTCACATCAGAAGAACCGATTACTTGTCATCGGGGGGACTTCACCCCTTGTGTAGTTTGAATTATTACAATCAGGCTGTAGATATATTTGGAAAAGAAGCTATTTTTTTAATTTTCTCCGACGATCTAAAGTGGGCGAAAGAAAATTTTAAAGGTGAAAATTTTTTATTTGTCGAAATAGGAGACCCATTCAAAGAACTTTGTCTAATGTCAAAATGCGATCATCACATTATAGCCAATAGTTCATTTAGTTGGTGGGGTGCATGGCTAAACCAAAAAAAAGATAAGAAGGTAATAGCACCTTCTTTATGGTTTGGTAAATCTATGAACAAGGACACAAGCGATATTTATTGTGAAGAGTGGATAAAAATTTAGAAAATGATATCGGTATTATTTCCAACCTATAATGGTCACAGATTTATTATGAAATCTCTTGATTCTGTTATTAAACAGACTTACCAAAAAATTGAAATACTTATTGGATTCAATGGAGAAAATCGGGAAAGCAAAAAGATAGTATCAAATTTTCAGGATGAAAGAATAAGAATTTTTGATTATGGGGAAGAAAAGGGAAAGGCTAAAACTCTAAATAAATTGTTAAAAGAGGCAAGAGGAGAAATAATAGGAGTACAGGATGATGATGATATTTGGCTTCCCCAAAAACTAGAAAAACAAATAAAAGAGTTCCCAAATTATGATATTGTTGGGACCTTTATAGAATATATTGATGAAAATGATGGACCATGGATAGAAAATAACGTTTTGAAAAAAGGACCAACACTATATACCAATCACAGCGAAATAATAAGAGGAATATTATCAGGTGATAATCAGATAGCAAATACTAGTGCTTTAGTAAAAAAGGAATGTGCCTTAGAAGTGGGCGGGTGGGATGAAAACCTTGATGGGGTAGAAGATTATGATTTTTGGATCAAACTCTCAAAAAATGGAAAATTGTTCTTCAACATACCTGAAGTTTTGACATTACACAGAATTCATAGTACAAGTAATTTTAACTCTAAAAAATTGGGTATTTCAATTGATGATTTGTTAAGAAAAAATATGATAATCAATTATTAACTTTTAAATATGCTCATTTCTTATTCTTCTCTAATATCAAAATACGCATTCAAACCTGTAGGTATTCTACACGTTGGCGCTCATGAGCTAGAGGAAAGAGAAGATTACTTGGCATCAGGGGTTGAGAAAATTATCTGGGTCGATGGAAATCCTTCCCTAGTAGAAAAGGCTCAAGGTATATTGAAAAATTCCAATCAGGAAAAAGTATTGAACGGTCTTGTTCATTCGAAATCAGACTTAGAAGTTGATTTCAAAATAACAAACAATTCTCAATCCTCTTCTATTTTGGAATTTGGTAATCATAAATTACACCACCCCCACGTGGATTTTATTCAGAATTTGAAAATGAAGACAATCACTCTCTACGATCTATTAGAAAAAGCATCCATCCCTAGGGGGGAATTCGATTTCATTAATCTCGATATCCAAGGGTTAGAGCTTCAGGCTCTTAAGGGACTGGGGGACTATTTTTTTGACCTCAAGTACATTTATTCAGAAATAAATACCAGCGAGGTGTACAGAAATAACGACACATTGGACCAAATTGATTCGTACTTATCCCAGTTCGGTTTCTCCCGGGTTGAAACCTGTATTACTGAATATGAGTGGGGCGATGCTTTCTATTTAAAGAAATAGAAATAATCTTGTGTGATTAATAAGAAATAACTAATGATAACACTAGCAATACCTTCATATAACAGATCAGATTATGTCATCGAATCATTTTTGGGAGTAGTTTCTGACAATAGAATAACTGAAATTCTAGTAATCGACGACTGCTCTGATCAAAAAATTTATGATAATTTACTAAATTTGATAGAATGTTTAAAGATATCCGAATTAAAAAGATTCTTTCACAAAATAAAAATTTTGAGAAATGAAAAAAATCTAGGCTCTTTTGGGAACAAACTTAGGTGTGTTGAAGAATCGAAAAACGATTGGGTAATATTGCTGGATTCTGATAATTCTATAGATACTAGCTATATAAATTCTATAGAAAATAAAAGAGAAGAAAAAACTATTTACACTCCTGTTCATGCTATTTGTAACTCCTCTCATTTAGATTACACGAAATATTCTGGTTTTTCTATGGATAAAAATTATTATTCGAAAAATATACCGGGGAAGGAAGACCCTATGCTGGGTTCCATTTTGAACACCGGTAATTATTTTTTCTACAAAAAAAATTATCTATTGGCTGTCCGAACCGAAAATTCTATCCTGAATTCTTTTGCGGCTGATGCTTTTTATCTAATTTATCTGTGGATGAAAAATATTGATGGTGCTAAAATTCAGGTGGTAGAAAATATGAGGTATAAGCATAGACTTCACGAGGGAAGCCATTGGATAAATAATTCAAACGCTAGTAATCTTTTTGTTGATGAAATAATAGAAAAAATAAGAACATGGATTTAAGACCTGATTGTCCTTTTGAATATCCTCCTTTCAATAACAAAATTTTTGAAGAATTCTTCTATGATTACTACACAAAGGAGAATCCAAAAACAGATAGGGAATATTTACCGATTTTTTGGACTTCTTTTTATTTAAGGAGAAACTATGGGAGGGAAGATATTTCAGATCTCCAACAGTATTTAAATCATTTGGATAAAAATAAGAAATACTTTACCTTGGTTCAATATGATGATGGAATATTGAATGATGTATCTCACTTAGATCTTTATATTTTTTCTCTAGCACAGGATAAAAAATACGATTTTATCTTGCCTACTACCTGTTTGCCTAGACCAAACATCAATAAAAATAGAGAGAGAGATATTTTTTGTTCTTTTTTTGGTCGATATAAAGGGGAGTTAAATCACCCCATTCAGGATGAATTAATCTCAATTCTACCAAAAGAAAAATATAATGTCGGTAAGTATGCGGACTATTCTACATATTGTGACTATCTGGAAAGATCTAAATTTTTTATATGCGCTAACGGAAGAAGCCCAACAACTTTTAAAATATGCGAATGCTTTCAAAGCGGTACTATTCCAGTTTTTATATATGATAAGAAATGGATTCCCTTTGAAGATGAAATAGATTTTGAGAGAGCTTGTGTTTTAATTAGTGAGAACAATATTGATAAAATAGACTCTATACTATCTAATATTTCAAAACAAAAAATCTCAGAGATGAGAGAGTATGGTGAATTTATATACAATAACTATTATAAATACGAGTCGCTTTCTGAAAAAATAATAAAAAAATTAAACGATTTGTCATGAAAAAAATACTTTTTTGTGTAGGTGTATTTGATGATAAAGACTATAGATACGAAATATTTAACAATCAAATTAAGAAGAGAAATGAAGATTATTGTTTATATCATGGATTTGAATATTTACATATTACAGAGATTCCTATTTTTAGAGACCACTATTCATGGTCTAGAATAAAATTAGCCAATGAATTAATTTCTCAAATGGGTGATGGAGACATTCTAGCAAATATAGATGCAGACATGTGTATAGTTGATGGAAAAGAACCATTTATTACGAAAAAATCATTCGCTTATTCAATAGACACTGGTAATTCACATTGCTTAGGAAATTGGACACTAAGAGTTAACCACTGGTCAAGAAATCTTTTACATAATCTTATAGACGATAAAATTTATAACTTAATATCAGATAGTGAATTAGTAAAAATGTGGAAAGAACAAGGAATATTATATCATATTTTTGGTATAAAAAATCCACTGACAGATGATTCACATTTTTTATGTGACATAAACAAGATGAATTATGCATACATGGAACAAGACTATGGTTTCCGACTTTATGAGATTTCAGAACTAATTGAGAATATTGAAGTCTTGTCATCTGATTGGAATGTCCCATATTTACCAGGTGATAGATATTTCATTTGCAAACATGACTCTTTGATCATAAGACACTGGAGTGGTGGCCAAATTTGGGATAAAAATCTGTATAATAATCCGATAAAATTTTAAATAAAAAACAAAATGTAATAATATGAATAGAGGAGAGTTTTTAGAAAATAATACAAGCTACGGTCTTATGGGTTTAGACTTAGCGCTAAAGGAGTATTTGGATTTTCCGAATGGTTTTTTCATAGAAGCCGGAGCAAATGATGGAGTATCTCAAAATAATACAAAAATATTTGAAGATCTATACGGATGGACAGGATTACTTGTGGAGCCTTCATTTGATGCATTCAGTAAATGTGTTGTAAATAGACCAAATTGTATAAAAGTAAATTGCGCACTTACAAGTAGTGATGAAATAAAATCTCTTTATGGAGATTTTGATGGACACTTGATGTCCAGTATCAACGGAAGTAGAAGAGAATCAGAATTTTCTATTCAAGTTCAATCAAGAACACTAACTTCAATACTTAATGAGTATAAAGTAGAAAAGGTTGACTTTATAAGTTTAGATGTAGAGGGACATGAGTTGAGTGTTTTACAAGGAATGGATTTTAATAAATGGGTACCTAAGTATATTCTTATTGAGATAAATAGGGATGCTAGAAAATCAATAGAAGACTATTTATCTACCTTCGGGTATAAGAATATTAGAAACTTGTCTGATTTTGGACCATATAACAATCCTCTTTGGGATGGAACCCATAATGATTTTTTATTCGAGTTGCAATAAACAAATTCATACCAAAAAGTATAAATTTATAAAAAAATAAACAGATTAAGATGAAAATAGTAATAACCGGAGGACTTGGGTATATCGGTACCGAGCTATGTAAAATTTACTCAGGAGAAGCGAGATATAAAGATATACTAGTAGTTGATACAAGATTTGTATCTGAAAGAGTAAAACAATTAAGAGATTGGGGTATCAGATTTTTACAAGCTGACTTATTTGATAGTTCTCTCGAAATTGAATTAAAAAATGCAGATGTAGTTATACATCTTGCTGGAATTACTGATGTTGCCTATACTCAAACTGAATCAAATACTGAAAAGGATAACGAGATAACAAGAGTAGGTGTAGAAGGCACCAGACATATAATTAAAAGTATAAATAATAAATGTAAAATTATTTTTCCATCAACACATGTTGTGTATGAAGGTTTTACTGAAACTAAATTAGATATCACAGAAGATGTGAATCCTTGTCCAGTTTTGACTTACTCAACCGGTAAAGTTCAATCTGAACAAGATTTAATAAACTCCGGTAAGAATTATATAATTCTAAGATTAGCTTCTGTTTATGGTTACTCGACAGATACCATGAGAGTAAATATTATGCCAAATTTATTTTCAAAAATAGCATCACAAAATGGTATAATTAAATTGTTCTCAGGTGGTGTTCAACTAAAAAGCTTAGTTCCACTTATAGATGTTGCTAGATGTTTTAATTTTATGGCTGAAAGTGACTACAATAAAGAGATTTATCACCTATCTAAAGATACTATGACTGTAAAGGATGTAGCTAACTTATGTAAAAAATTCAGTTCTAATTTACAGATTTTAGAAACTCAAGATGAAATTCCTAATTTAGGATATACTATTTCAAATAAAAAGCTTTTATCTACTGGATTTGAATTCAGATATAATTTAGAAGATAGTATTAAAGAAATGATATCAAACTGGTCAGAGAAGTCTCAACCAGAAGAACTTGAGTATATTCAGAGAGGTGAAAAAGAATTTATTGATGATAGAGGAAAAATTTCAAATTATGAACTTACCGAACCTATAAATCTAATTGGTTATATAGAATCAAAAGCAGGTAGTGTAAGAGCAAATCACTATCACCCAATACAAGAACAAAAATGTCTTTTAATTAAGGGAAAATATATTAGTGTTATAAAGGATCTTTCTGACCCTAAATCCGTGGTTGAAACGAGAATAATAAGTCCAGGAGATTTGGCTATAATAAAACCCAACGTAGTACACACAATGGTTTTTCTAGAAGATTCAATTTTTTTAAATCTAGTTAGAGGAGAGAGAGAACACGAGAACTATGGAATAACTCACACTATCCCATATAAATTGGTAGACGATCGCCTCTGTAAAAATTTGATAGAACATTACAAAAAAGAATGTAGGTCTTGCGGAAATAGCAACTTAAAAGATGCTGTTTTTTTAGGGCTGTCTCCCCTAGCTAATAATTTATTGAATTCACCTGAAGATGAGAACGAATTATATCCACTGGAAGTTAAATTTTGTGAAAAATGTAAAAATTCTCAACTCTCTTTTATTGTTCCGCCTGAAAAAATGTTCGATAATTATCTTTATGTTTCTTCAACAGCACATTCTTTTAGAACACATTTCGAAAATACAGCAAAAAAATATATTTCAGAATTCAATTTAAACAAATCTACCCTAGTTGTTGACATCGGAAGCAACGATGGTATTTTCTTAGCTCCTTTAATTGAAAGGGGAATTAAATCAATTGGTGTAGAACCAGCAAAAAACATAAGTGATTTGGCTAACAAAAGAGGAATTCCGACCATAAATTCATATTTTAATTCTGAAGTAGTTAATAAGATAATTAAGGAACACGGAAAAGCAAAAATAGTAACTGCTTCTAATGTATTTGCCCATTCGGATAAATTAGTAAACATGGCAAATTTGGTCTTCGATCTTTTAGAGGAAGACGGGACTTTTATCATAGAGGTTCAATATTTCTACGATACACTGAATGATTTGACTTTTGATAACATTTATCATGAGCACTATAATTATTGGACTGTCACTTCTCTAAATAATTTTTGCATAAATCTTGGATTAAGTCTTTCTAAAGTCGAAAAAATAGATACTCACGGGGGATCTATAAGGGTTTACATAGATAAGAAATTCAACCCCGACGACAGTATTTCGAACTTATTACAAGTTGAGGAACAGTACGGAATGAATAATATAGAGATTTACAAAGAATTTTCAGAGAGAATCTTAGAAACTAAAAAGAATGTACTAAAAAATATCAATTTTCTGAAATCAAAATTTGGAAAAATTGCGTCTTATGGATCTCCTGCTAAAGCAACAACTGCTTTAAATTATTTCATGATAGACAACTCCATTATTAATTTCACCGTTGAGGATAATCCACTCAAAATTGGAAAAATAATTCCCGGAGTTGGTATTCCTATTAAGGATAAAAAATTTCTTTCAGAAAACAGACCCGATGTTATCATAGTCCTTGCCTGGAATTTTTTAGAAGAGATTAAAAAAAATAATAAAGAAATTGAGGATTTGGGTACTAAATTTATTTCCATAAAGGATTTACAGGATCCATTATTTGAGATATATAACTGAAAAAACTGTCATGCCATCAAACACAGAAAATTTTTTATAACCACGAGATTCATAAAACGAGCAAGACTCAAGGAATGAAATTCCCCATAGGTGAATATTTTCAAGAGGCGTGAGCATTTTTTAAAAATATGAAAATATGAAGTTTACTTTCGGAATAATAACTTCCCCATCGACTAGAATCTATTTAGAATCTTGCGTGAACAGTATAAAATCACAAAAAATAAATAGTGATTCTTTTGAAATAATAATAATTGGAGATTCTAATATAGACCCAGATCAAAATATTAAAACAATAAATTTCAATGAATCTTTGAAATCTATGTGGATAACGAGGAAGAAAAATTTGATAACTGAAAATTCTTCTTTCCCTAATATTTGTTATCTTCATGATTACGTTAGCCTCGAGGATGGATGGTATAATGGATTTTTGGAGTTCGGGGAATCATGGGATATTTGTATGAATCCCATAGCCAACCTAGACGGAACAAGATGCTTAGACTGGATGGGATTACCAGACGACCCTGTTTACGGAAATGTAGTTTTACCGTATGAATATAAGGGTTCTCCTGGAATGTACATCCCTGGGTATTACTGGGTGGCAAAAAAGATTTTAATGGAAGAATTTCCTCTGAATGAAGATTTCGTTTGGAACGAAGGAGAGGACATAGAGTGGAGTAAGAGAGTTTTGGGGGGATATCCCCAGAGATGGCTAAAAAATTTATCCAAATTTGAAGACGGATCAATTATAATTAAGCGGCATAATTATGTTTTAAACCCCTTATCTAGGATAAAATTTCTTAAACAAAAAAGTTTTCCCCTAGATTTTTTTAAAGAGTACGACTTACACAGCGGAAGAGAATCACGTCCTTTAGAGTCAATAAAAGAAAATTACTATTATCTCAATTTTAACCAAAATCCTTCTAGATTATCATGAAGCTAATAGTGTTTGATCTGGATGGTGTTACACTATAAGCTAAAGGAATAGACAACAACAATGATCTTTATAATTAGATTATGAATCGGGATATTTCATTTGAGCCTTTACCAGAATGGTCAAGTAAAGAATGGTATATTTGATAAATTTTCTAGACGGAGGTGAACCCCACAATAGACTCAAAAAAAACATTTTAGTTGCTCACTTATAATTAAATTTTATAAAAAATGAAATTATCATTCAGGGGATTTTGGCCCGAATTTAACCCCAGAACGCACAGTGCGTTCAACTGGATAATAGATGAATTTGGTTTTGTATTATCGGATGAAGATCCAGATATCGTAGTTTTTGGATCATGGTCACCACTTCCAAAATATAACGAGGACTTTGTTAAGGTGTATTTTACCGGTGAAAGGATTGTTCCAGATCTTAGTGTTTATGATTTTTCATTTTCATTTGAGAATTTAGAAAACCACAGGAACTTCAGATTTCCCTTATATTTATGGCATCATGATAACTATTTTGGTTTAAAATACAGAGAAAAAAAGAACTGGGCTAAAGAAAAAAAGAAATTCTGTAATTTTTTGTATGGTAACAATAATTTTTCTTATAAAGGAGTAAATTCCAGAATACAATTTTTCTCTGAACTTCAGAAATATAAAAGGGTAGATTCCGGGGGAGGTACTCTGAATAATATGGGGTTCCGAGTTGGGG
>Ga0169931_10013704_pt1 | contig 11044 bp, 11 predicted proteins | sample Kivu_15m_20L_FD_129675 | JGI IMG/M metagenome (GOLD analysis project Ga0169931, IMG submission 129675) | Freshwater microbial communities from Lake Kivu, Western Province, Rwanda to study Microbial Dark Matter (Phase II) - Kivu_15m_20L... | ecosystem: Environmental > Aquatic > Freshwater > Lake... | reverse complement strand
CATCACATTCTGCTGTGCGGTGAGATGGGGAAGGAGATGGAAGGCCTGAAATACAAACCCTACTTGGGTACGGCGAAACAAGAGTCGGTCCGCTTCTGAGATTGCCTGCCATGATTGGCTGAGGATACTGACCGTACCTTCTTTAGGCGCCTCCAGGCCGGCAAGAATATTGAGCAGGGTGGATTTACCGACGCCAGATTCTCCGAGCAGCGCCACCTGCTCAGTTGACGAAAGAGAAAACGTGAGACCACGGAAGAGCCATCGATCGGGCGCGAAGCAATGCCCAAGGCCACTGACTTCTACAGCAAGAGAACGATCCATCACGCGAGGGCGGCCTGTTCAAAGATGCATGAATACGGCATAGTGTAGCGATGGATGGATTCGCACCGGTGATTGTGATTGAGGGCTTTCTGGGACTCGGGGTTGTGCTCCTGCTCTACTGGCTCCATCTGCGAGAAATGAAACAGATTCGCGCTGAAAAGGCCCGTCGCGCAGCACAGGAGTCTGCCCCTCCAGATGTGCCAGTGCCGTCCGCGCACGAGAGTGTAAATTCTGGTGCAACGGCCGATGCACCTCCCCGTCACCCTCGTTAAACGCTAGAAGGAACTCTGTGCCTAGAACACTGCCGTCGCTGTCTTTCGCATTTTGCGTGCTCTTGCTCTGGGGAGTCTGCGCCTCCGCGCAGGTGACGATTCGTCTGGTGGGCGATGATGCGCAGGGCGTGCGGCATTTTCTGGACATCGACCGCATCGAAACTGAGGGCGATATCCGTCGGTACTGGCGGGTACAGAATCTTCCAAAGCGTAATGAGGTCGGTGCCCTCTCCCTGCGCACCCGTCAGGAACTCAACTGCGCAGCCAAGACCCTCCGAGACCTCATGTCGGTGCACTACCAGGGCGTTCAGGCCTCGGGGCCCATTGTCATCACCCTTGCCAATAAATCGCCAGACTTCCACCCATTTTCAGACGGCACCCCAGACTTTAAGATTTACCAACGGGTCTGCCTTGGCCTCTCGCCTGGCTCATAGTCTGTTGCAGGTGTCAGCATGCACCGGATGATTTAAGGTTTTGAGGTAGCGGTCGATAAAAGAGACAGTTAAAGGTCTGTCTCTTGTACAAAGGACGCGTTCATGCCGCTTTTTCTTAACCAGTTTCTCGTGACTTTTCTGCTGCTTCCGTTGGTCGTGGCATTGATCGTCTGCTCCTTTTTATTTCCTAAAGTCTTCCTGTCGGAAGAGATGGTGACCTTTCTGTTTATGCTCACGACCATCACCATTGGCGTGGTGGTTGCCCGCCCGGGCCTGCTGACTCCGATCCGCAAAAAAGGGCCGCCCAAAGGCCCTGCTGTTGTTGTGCTGCCTGGGCCGCAGGTGGTTCGCCTGCGGGGCAAGCCCCAGCCGGGCGCTCCTGACTACGGCAGGCCGGAATTCGTACCCGACGCTGCCGCCCTCGCGAAGAGCCCTGCCCTGGCGCGTGCGCATGCCATGCAGGTGCGTGCGGCGGAATTAAAGAAATCTACGCCGGTGCGTGCGAGACGCCCCAAATCCTTGGCTGAGCAGGCGGCCGAGCAGACCCCGAATATGACAGCGATCTGGGGTCTGGTCACCCTCATTCCCGCTTTTTTCTTTATGAGCTTTATCTTTTCGCAACTGCCAACAGAGCAAGGAGAGCTGCCCTTAAGTTTTTATGGCGTAGCCATTCTGGGTTCGATTTTGTTGGGGGTGGCCTGGGCGGCGGTGGTGCCCTCGCCTAAGCAGCGCAAGATCACCAAGATTCTCAAAGAACGCGCTAAACAGCAGAAGGCCCTTGCCAAGCAGCTGGCCATGGAGAAGGAACTCGCCGAGAAAGCAGCCATTGCAGAGTCGAAATTATTGGCGGCTCGTGCCCAAGAACAGGCAGCCCAGAAGGCCCTGGAGGCGGTGCAGGCACAGGCGGCCGGTCTCGATACCGCACTCTCCGACGCCGAGATGGGCGAGATGGTGGAGATGCAAGAAGGTGAGACCCTCGAAGATATCAAGAGCCGTCTAAAGCCCAAGAAGCCCAAGATTCCTCTGGAGATGCTGAGCTCGGCCAACACCTATGACGACAAAGTGGCGCTGATTCGATTCCTGGTCAGCGAAGATTCCGGTCGTGTCATGAAGGCCTTCCAGCAGATGATCAAACCCGCCTAATTAGGGATAACACGGTCTATAGGCTATAGTCTCGGGTTGTGCGGGCGTCGTTCAATGGCAGGACCTGAGCTTCCCAAGCTCAAGACGTGGGTTCGATTCCCATCGCCCGCTCCAGGGGTCGCAAGACCCGTTTATAGACCGCTGCCCCGATCGCATCTCAATCTGTTTTGTTTTTAGGGTAGCTTTAAAGAAAGTTTCCCTTGAAAACATTTGCAGAACTCGGGCTCTCCGAGCCTATTCTTCGTGCCCTTTCCACAGAGGGCTTCTCTGTTGCTACCCCTATCCAAGAGCAGTCGATTCCTGTGCTCATGGCGGGCAAAGACCTTTTGGGTATTGCACAGACCGGCACCGGCAAGACTGCGGCCTTCGCGCTTCCCCTGCTTGAGGGCCTGAAGAAAGGCCGTAAGCCGATGCCCAAGGCGCCCTCGCATCTCATCCTGGCCCCCACCCGTGAGTTGGCCGCCCAAATTGCCCAGACCCTCGAACGCCTCGGTCGCCCACTGCAGGTGCGGGTTGGCCTCGTGGTTGGCGGTGCGAAGCCTGGCCCCCAGATTCGCGCCCTGGGCCTAGGCCTGGATATTCTGGTGGCCACGCCGGGCCGGCTGATGGACCACATGCAGGCAGGACACGTTCGACTCGACCATACCCGCAGTGTGGTACTCGATGAAGCCGACCAGATGATGGATCTTGGCTTTCTTCCGGCGATTCAACAGATTCTGAGTAAGCTGCCGCGCCCCCGTCAGACGGCGCTCTTTTCGGCCACGATGCCGCCCGAGATTCGGCGACTGGGCCAGGAGTTTCTTACCAACCCGGTGGAAGTCTCGGTGGCCCCTGCCGCGCAACCCATTGCCAAGATTCAGCAGACCCTGCTGCTGGCTAACCAGGGGGATAAGGCCCAGACCCTCGTGGGGCTGCTAGAGACCGAGCCTGTAAATCAGGCCATCGTGTTTACACGCACCAAGCACGGCGCCGATCGCCTAGAGAAAACACTTCGCGCCAAGGGCGTCAATGCGCAGGCCATTCACGGTGACAAGAATCAGGGCCAGCGAGATCGCGCCCTTGCCGCCTTTCGGTCCGGGCGCGTCCATGTGCTGGTGGCCACCGATGTGGCCGCCCGGGGTATTGATGTCGAGGCAGTCACCCACGTCTTTAACTACGACCTGCCCAATGTGCCTGAGGCCTATGTGCACCGTATTGGCCGTACGGGCCGCAATGGCCGAGAGGGCCATGCGATTTCGCTCTGCGATCCGAGCGAGTATGGGCTGGTGCTACAAATCGAGCGGCTTACCCAGGTTCGACTCCTACCGGATGGCGTTCGCCGTCCTTCGCCCGTGCGGGGATTCAAGACTGGGTCGGGTCGACCGAATTCTTCTGGGCAGAAGCAGCACCAAAGGAGAGCCAATGCGCCCAAGCCACATGCCGTGTCGTCTTCCTCGCCCCATGCCCCCCATGCCTCTCATGCCGCGCCGAAAGGGGCAGGTAACGCGGGTGCTGGCCGCGGTGCTTTTCGCCCCGCTGCTCGCACAGGCGCAGATTCCGGGGCTGGAAGACCCGGACGCAAAGCCGCCTAACTGCCTGGTCAGCGAGTTTCGCAGTCTTGCCCTTTCTACCAATGAACTGAAGCGGGCCCAAGCGGCCCGCACCTGGATTTTGGAGAAGGGCAAGAATTGCTCTCTCGACCGGCTGGTCACGCTGCGCAACAACCGCAACCAGTGGCTCGGCCATGCCGATTCGGCTGAGCTCGCGGGAGAGATTGACCGGCTTATAGAGCTGGCGGCCAAAGACGAGCCTGACGTAATCAAGGGGCTCTACACCTCGCCTGCACCACCCGCACAGCCCAAAGCGGAGTAAGTTCCTGCGCCGCGGTGGGCGGCTAACGCAGAGCCGAGGGCCGGGGTAGCTTTGCTGCCATGGCGAGCCAGTCACAGACCGCCCGCGGCATGACCGACAAGGCGAGTCTTCTGCGGTCGTGCGTCCCACCCACGCTGGGAAAGCCCACGTGGCCCCCCACTGGCGGGCGCCATATCGATACATAGCTTCCCACCTGCGCTTCGGTTGGCAGACTCGCCTGCGGCACAAAAGGGTCATTACACGCGTTCACGATCAGGGCGGGAATAGCAACCGACGGCAACACCGGCTTTGCAGAGGCTCTTTTCCAGTAATCATCGACATCAGTGAAGCCATGCAAGGGCGCGGTAAAGGCATTGTCAAACGCGCGTAAGGTGGCGGCACGCTCGACGGCAGCAAGATTAAAGAGCCCCGGATACTGTTGATGCTTGGCGCGCGCCTTCTTCACCATCGTCTGTAAGAAATGCCGCGCATAGAGCCAGCGGTTTAGCCCCCGATCAATACTCTGGCCCGAGGCGGCAAGATCAAGCGGCGAGGAGATGGCCGCGGCGGCCTGCAGTCTGGGGCCCGCGGTGCGCACCGTGTTCCCCTTCTCACCTGCCCAGCGCATCAGGGCGTTGCCGCCCAGAGAAACACCGACTGCCAGAAGCGCCTGTTGGGGCGCCAATCGGGCGGCAAGTGTCGCGAGTATCCAGTCAATCTCGTCATAGTCCCCCGAGTGATAGGCGCGAGGCATCCGGTTCATCTCCCCCGAGCAGCCGCGGAAATGCACCACCACATACGCCCATCCATTCTGCTGGGCAGACTCGCCAAAGAACTGGGCGTAGGGACTCCTCGAAGACCCCTCTAGGCCATGAAAAAGTACGAGCAAGGCCGATGGGGCAGCAGTCGGTAATGATTCCGCGCGGGGGGCTGTGGGCGAGGCAAGCCAGTCTAGGTCGAGGAAGTCGCCATCGGGCGTTGTAAGGCGCTCGCGACGAAAGCTCGGCGGCGTCGCGAGAAATCGATGGCCAAAGAGTGCGGGGAAGATCGTCTGCAGATGGCCGCCCTTGAGCCACACGGGTGGCTGCATCTCTGGGCAGGCGCCCATATCCCGAGCGCCGCCCGCAGGCATTCCAAAATTCATTAGACTGCCGCTCATGTCTGCTGCTCCCTCTCTCGACCCATCCGCTCTGCCCTCGTCTGATCCGGAATTATCCCTGGAGGACGGAGCGCTGCGTCTCTCGCTCTGTGGCGACGATATGGTGCTCGTGGAGTTTCTTGTCGATGCCGAGAAGAGTCACGGCCCAACGAGCACCTCAACCTCGTCGGCCAATCGTTCTGTACGGGCCCTGATGCGTCAGCTCGCGCAAGACCCGCTGCCCTTTGTGATGGATCAGGTGGCCGGGGTAACCACCCTCGCGGTACGCCTCACCAAGGCCGCCCAGCAGGAATCGTCCGTAGAGTCCTTTCTCTTGGCGCTGCAGGCGCGCGCCCGACAGTGTCTTGGAGTCGACGCGCCGAACGGAAAGACGGTGGTACTTCACGCCTGTTTCGATGCCGAGTTTGCCCCAGACCTTGCGGAGGTGGCCCATGCGCTGGGCCGTAGCCCCCGCCAACTGATTGACGCGGTGTTGTCCGCGACACTTGACGCCGAGGTGGTGGGATTCATGCCCGGCTTTGCCTACCTCGGGGGCCTACCGGCCGATCTTGCGCCACCGCGCCGCCGAGCGCCCCGGCCCGCTGTTCCTGCTGGGTCTGTGGCGATTGCAGCCGGACAGGCCGCGGTCTATCCCACCGCTACGCCAGGCGGATGGAATTTGATTGGTCGATGCCCTGACGTGTTGTTTGCCCCTGATCGCAAGGAGCCCACCTTGATTGGGCTCGGTGACCGCGTGCAGTTTCGGGAGATCTCTCGAACCGAATTCGAGGCCCGATGGGCGCAACGATAGAAATTGTTCGACCGGGGCTGCTCTCCACGGTGCAAGACCTGGGTCGCCCGGGTCGCCTAGGGATGGCCCTCTCACAAGGGGGTGCCCTTGACACCTCTGCCCTGCGGCTTGCCAATGCCTTGGTGGGAAATGCGCCGAACGATGCCGTGCTAGAGATAACAGCCGTCGGCCCCACGATTCGATTTCCTCAGGCCACCGCGCTCGCCTGGACAGGCGCCGACTTTGGCATCGAAGTACACCATCGCGGGCAGACCAGCCGACACCGCGGCTCTCACCGGCCGGTCGTGGTACCCGCTGAAAGCCTGGTGCGATGGACGCCGCCCGCGCGGGGCTTTCGGGCATGGGTCGCATGTGCGGGCGGCATTGCCACGCCCGAGGTCCTCGGAAGCCGCAGTAGTCATTTGGCTGCGGGGCTTGGCCCTGGGCGCCTGCAAGGCGGAGAGACCCTCCCCTTGGGCCCTGCGGCAGACGAGCGGACAGACACTCTGTTGCGTGCTTTTGCGAGCACCACTGCCCTAGCCACTGACACGCGTCATGATCGGAACCCAGGGCTGTGCGTACCCCGCTGGTCGATTCCGCTACAGTTGCCGCACGATCCCGCAGCGCTGACCCTGGCCTGCTTTCCGGGCCGCCACTACCATCTGCTCGCTACTGAGCAGAAATTGCAGCTCTGGCAGGCACCCTACGGAGTACATCCCCAGAGCAGCCGTCAGGGGCTCAGGCTCGAGGCCGTACCCCTTGCAGACTATCGCGCAGCCAATATCGCGAGCGAGCCCGTACGGTATGGCACGGTACAGCTTCCGCCAGAGGGTATTCCGTACATCTTGTTGGCCGAGCACCAGACCACCGGCGGTTACCCGCGGGTACTCGAGGTCTGCAGCACTATGGCACCCACCCTTGCGCAGGCTGGTCCCGGGGCCCGGCTGCGATTTATTCCCACGACACTGGCAGAGGCCCAGGCGCGGCGCTTATCGGCCGAGACGGCCCGCGATCGCCTTGAGAAAGCAATTGCCGCAAAATTGGCCCTATGAAAAACACCATCGACTTTAATGCAGACGTCGGCGAGAGTTTTGGCGCCTGGACCATGGGCCAGGATGCTGCGCTGATGCCCTTCTTAAGTAGCGCCAATATCGCTGCCGGTTTCCATGCAGGGGACCCCGCCACCATTGAGGCCACGGTGGCCCTGGCGTGTCGCCATCACGTGGCCATCGGCGCCCATCCCAGCCTGCCCGACCTCATGGGGTTTGGGCGCCGCACGATGGCGATTACCCCGGATGAGGCCCGGCAGTTGGTGGTCTATCAGGCGTCGGCGGTGCGCGGCTTTGCCGAAGCCGCGGGGTGCCGTCTGCATCATGTGAAGCCGCACGGGGCGCTCTACAACATGGCCGCCCAAGACCTTGCCCTGTCTAAAGCCATCGTTGCGGCCACTCAGTCGCTGGGGGACAACCTCGTGCTCTATGTCTTGTCGGGCAGTACCATCGAGGCCGTCGCGCGAGAGGCTGGTCTGCGGGTAGCCTGCGAGGTCTTTGCCGACCGCCGTTATGAGCCCTCGGGTGCACTGGTATCGCGCAAGGACCCACGCGCGCTCATTACCGATGTGGAGGAATCGATTAACCATGTATTGCGCATGGTGCGCGACGGCGTCTGTATCGCAGTGGATGGGGCACGTATTCCCTTAGAGGCCGATACGGTGTGCCTTCATGGCGACCAGCCAGAGGCCGTGGCCTTCGCCCAGCGGCTCTATGCGGAGTTCACAGCCCAGAAGATTCGTATCGAGACCATGTAAGCTAACCGTGTTTTCTTACTCTTTTTCCTTCGGAGACCAACCATGAATCGCAGACTCTTTGGACTCGCCCTCTCGGCGACGCTTTTCTCTGCCGCCCTACCGGTCGCTGCGCAGACCAAGTGGGATCTCGCCTCTGCCTACCCACCGGGCAATTTCCACACCCAGCTTCTTAATTCATTTGCCTCCGAGGTGGACAAGGCCTCCGGCGGAAAACTCAAGATCACGGTGCATTCCGGTGCTTCCCTCTTTAAAGCGCCCGAGATCCTGCGCGCTGTGCGTGGCGCACAGGTGCAGGCCGGTGAGGTCTTGCTGGTGAACTTCCAGAATGAGGCCCAGATTTTTGGTGCCGACGGCATTCCATTTCTCGCGACCGGTTACGACACGGCCCAGAAGCTCTACCGCGCCCAGAAGCCACTTCTCGAGAAAAAGCTGGCTGAGCAGGGCGTCATGCTGCTCTACTCCGTGCCTTGGCCTCCACAGGGTATCTATAGCAAGAAGCCCATCAGCTCGGCTGCCGACCTCAAGGGCATTAAGTGGCGTGCCTACAGCCCCGCAACAGGCCGCATTGCGGAACTCGTAGGCGCGCAGCCGGTTACCGTGCAGCAGGCAGAGCTGAGCCAGGCCATGGCCACTGGGGTCATTGAGGCCACCATGACCTCTGGTGCCACCGGCGTTGACACCAAGATGTGGGAGCAGATGTCCCACTACTACGATGTACAAGCCTGGCTTCCCAAGAATGCCGTACTGGTGAACAAGAAGGCCTTCGATAGCCTGGATGCCGCCACTCGCGATGCAGTTCTAAAGGCGGCTGCCGAAGCAGAGAAGCAGGGCTGGGCCAATTCGCAAAAGGTCATGTCAGACACAACGGCGACGCTCAAGGCCAATGGCATGAAGGTCGAGCCGCCTTCTGCCCAGCTGCGCGGCGACATGCAGAAAGTCGGTGCCACATTGCTTGAGGAGTGGTTGAAGAACGCCGGGGCCGAAGGCCAAGAAATGATCAATGCCTATCGGCGTTGATGCGGCGTTTTCTCGATCGACTCTATGACGGCGCGGGTATTCTCGCCGCGCTGTGTATGGCTGCCCTGCTGGTCACCGTGCTCGTCACGATTGCCAGCAGGGAGTTTGATTTTCAGGTCTCGGGTATCGACGGGTATGCGGGCTACTTCATGGCCGCCTGTGCATTTCTCGCTCTGGCCCACACATTCAAGCGTAACGAACATATTCGGGTAACGCTCTTTTTAGGGCTGGCGAAGGGCAGAGCGCGGTTCTGGATTGAGCTCTGGGCGCTGGCCGCGAGCAGTCTGCTCTCCGTTCTTCTGGCCTTCTTTAGCCTACGCCTTACCTGGCAGTCTTACGTTTTTAAAGACATCTCCACCTCTATGGATGCAACACCGCTCTGGATTCCCCAGATGGCGATGGCCCTAGGGGCCGTGCTCTTTGCGGTGGCCGTGCTCGATGCCCTCGTATGCCATCTGCGTGGAAAGCCCTTCGTGACCTCAGCAGCAACCCAGGAATTTAGCCATGACTGAGTTCGCGATGGCGGGGCTGCTGATCCTGAGCCTCTTTCTGATTCTCGCCAGTGGGGTCTGGGTGGGGCTGACGCTGGCAGGCGTGGCCTGGATTGGCATGGTGCTCTTCTCTGCCCGGCCTGCCGGCGATGCGATGGCGGTAACCATCTGGGGCGCCTCCTCAAGCTGGACCCTCACCGCCTTGCCACTTTTTATTTTGATGGGCGAGATTCTCTTTCGCACGCGTCTGTCTGAAGACATGTTTAAGGGGCTCGCCCCGTGGTTAGGGAGCATTCCAGGTCGGCTGTTACATACGAATGTTCTGGGCTGCACCATCTTTGCCGCAGTATCGGGATCGAGCGCAGCCACCTGTGCCACGATTGGAAAGATTACCCTGCCGGAGCTCAAGTCGCGAGGCTATCCGGAGAGCATGGTCATCGGGAGTCTCGCGGGCGCGGGCACGCTGGGCCTTCTGATTCCGCCTTCGATCATTATGATCGTCTACGGGGTGACGGCCGAGGTCTCTATTGCCAAGCTCTTTATTGCGGGCCTGCTGCCTGGCCTTCTGCTCGCAGCCCTCTTCTCCGGTTATATCGCGGGCTGGGCGCTGCTCTCGCCGCATGCGGTGCCGCGCGAGGACACGTCACAGCGCCTCATTGAGAAGCTTGTCTCACTCTTTCGGCTCGCCCCCATCATTGCGCTGATTGCAGGGGTCTTGGGTACCATCTACTTCGGTATCGCAACCGCCACCGAGGCGGCCGCCGTGGGTGTCGTCGGGGCATTGATCATCGCCGCAGCACAAGGCGTATTGAGTCGCAAGACCCTGGTCGATGCCTTTATGGGCGCCACGCGCCTGTACTGCATGATTGCCTTCATTTTGGCAGGCGCGGCGTTTTTAACGTTGGCGATGGGTTATATCGGCCTGCCGCGTTTTTTGGCTGAGGCTATTGCTGGCATGGGCTTGTCTCGGTTCGAACTCATTCTCGTAATCATGGCGTTTTACATCTTGTTGGGATGCTTTTTGGATGGCATCTCGATGATCGTGCTCACCATGGGGGTCATTCTTCCCACCGTATCGGCGGCGGGTATCGATCTCATCTGGTTCGGTATCTTTTTGGTCATTGTGGTCGAGATGGCCCAGATTACTCCCCCGGTGGGCTTTAACCTCTTTGTACTCCAGGGTATGACGGGTCGCCCCTTGGGCTACATCGCCCGAGTGACCTTTCCGATGTTTCTGTTGATGGTTCTTGCCGTGCTCCTGATCTATCAGTTCCCCGGTATTGTCCAGTGGCTGCCTGCACAGATGTCCCGTTGATGCGCTAGGCGCGTCGCGGCCAGTCTCTCTTCTCCTCACTTCAGCCCCGTGTCCCATTCGCCTCAGCTTCGGCTTGCCCTTTTGTTGTTCGTTGCCTCCGGCCTCTGCCTTTCGGGGTTGGATGGGGTGGGCAAGCTGGTTCTCACCGAGTCTGGCCTTTTGTTGCTTGTCTGGTCCCGCTATGTAGGGCATCTGGTGCTCTCGCTGCCCATTGCCTATGCCTATGCGGGGCCCCGGTTTTATCAGACCGCGCGCCCCGGGCTGCAGATGATTCGTTCAACGCTGATGGCACTCACCACCCTGCTCTTCTTTGCGGGCGTGCAATGGCTGCCCCTGGCCGAGGCCTCTGCCCTTGCCTTCACCGCACCGATCTGGGTGGCGCTTTTTTCCTGGAAGGTGCTCGGAGAGCCGGTTGCCAAGAGCGACAAATGGATCGCCGCCATTGGCTTTTCGGGGGTGCTTCTCATCGTGCGGCCGGGTACCGAT
>Ga0169931_10013703_pt1 | contig 11044 bp, 1 predicted proteins | sample Kivu_15m_20L_FD_129675 | JGI IMG/M metagenome (GOLD analysis project Ga0169931, IMG submission 129675) | Freshwater microbial communities from Lake Kivu, Western Province, Rwanda to study Microbial Dark Matter (Phase II) - Kivu_15m_20L... | ecosystem: Environmental > Aquatic > Freshwater > Lake ... | reverse complement strand
CCTTGTTCCGGTATCATTCAGCGGGGTGATGTTTAACGTACGCTTTGTGGTATTGGCTACGGGGAGTAGTTCGGTGAAGTGGGACTTAGGCACGGCGGGGAATTGTGAGTATGCCGATGAATTAGCCGAAGTCATTGCAAATACCGAATGGGTCAATGGATCAATATCAACGGGGCTAGCTGCTTGCCCTTCAACTGCAGGAATCCTCAGCGGTAAGCAAGTGATTTGTGTTAATAGGACCACCGTTTTTTCTTCCACTGTACTCGGTGGTATTTGGTCGAGCAGCATGACAGGTGTGGCTACCGTAAATCCCACCACTGGATTAGTAATGGGTATAGCGCAAGGCAGTACAAGTATAATTTACACGATCACAGGATGCCCCAATTTAGCTATTTCACGAGAAGTGACTATAATTCCCTGCATCCCATTCCCAACCTACCTCTGTTTACCTAACATTACAACGATATCACCCATGTCCTTTGGAATAGATAGTGTGGTAAGCGGCGGAAATATTAGCAATGATGGAGGAAGTTCAATCATTATGAGGGGTGTTTGCTATTCCACATCCCCAAATCCCAACATAAGTCATGCGAGAACGGAAGATGGTTCAGGGATTGGCCTATTCCACTCTGTAATTCGGGACTTGAATCCATCTACGACATATTATGTGCGGAGTTATGCAAAAAATTCCGATGGAATAGTAACTTATGGTAATGAAGAGATTTTTTTTACAAATGCATCCAGTAATCGATAAAAATAACAAACTTTAAAAGAATACATCATGAATAATTCATACCTTAACCCCAAGCTTTTATCTTTTTTAAGCTTATTCCTTTTGATTTTGCTCGGCTTCCAGGCAAAATCCCAAAGTATCAGAATAGGTAGCGATACGATTTGCGCGGGGGAAACCGGTTTTATTCCTGTTTCAATTGCAGATGGACAAAATATAGCAGGATTCTCTTTGACCATTTTGGTCTCAAATCCTGGTATTTCCTATCTCGGTATAGATAGCCTTGACCCAAGACTTAGTTCTGCCCAAATTTCTTTTGACAGCGTGAATCGTCAATGGAATATATTGTGGTTCAGCCTGTATCCAATAGGTATTAACGGCACCATTTGTCGTTTACAATTAAGATCATCCGGCTCAGGGCTGGATTCAATCCAATGGTTGATAGCAAACAGCCAATTAAGTGGGCCGTTCTTTTCGTCTATCCCGATTAGCAGTTATCAGGATGGCGCAATGGTCGTTAACCCAGAATCTGTGCCTGTTTCGATCTCAGCCTCTATTTGTGCCGGTCAACAATTCAGCTTGGGTAATCAAACTTTGACCAACAGCGGCCAATATTCTGCTATTCTACTAAATCAATGGGGTTGCGATAGTTTAGTAAACCTAAACCTGCATGTTCAAGATGGCGACACAACAGCCTTTGGAACATTGAACTCAGGAGTTATTTATCAAAATGATTTCGAAACTCATGCAAATAATTGGAATACGGGTCAAAGACATGGATGGAATGGGACAACTATGTTAGGTCCTTTTTCAAATGCTGATATTGTTTTTCAACAAACAAATTTGCCGGTACATGATAGTATTGAGGTAGAGTTTGATTTTTTTATACATGATTCATGGGATAATACTGAGGGCTTCCAATTTAATTTAAATGGACAGGTTTTTGGGACCTACTATTTTGGTTATTGGTACATTCCAAACTATTCAAATTTCACCTATTTAGGCGATTTAGGAACAAGATGCCTGGGGGGATTTTCCACCAGGAAATACAAAGCAAAATTCAAAGTTCCTCATACGGCCGCTGCTATGGAATTCAGGATTAATGTTTGGAATGCACAGGATCCCTGTGATGAGTCATGGTCGATAGATAACTTTGTTGTACGTATCCCAAGCCAGCCATATTCGATTTGTCAGGGCACTCCTTTTTGGGTGGGAAATCAAAATTTGACAAGTACTGGGCAATATTCTATAATGTTGCAAACAGCTGCGGGGTGTGATAGTTTGGTTATAGTAAATCTCAAAGTGAATCCAAGGTCGGATACCACACATTTATATAAACGTCTCTGTTTCGGGGAGAGTTTTACATACCAAAATCAAAACATTACGAATGCGGGTATTTATCATTTTGGTTTAGTCAATCAATTCGGTTGCGATTCAATAGTTCGATACCAAGTGGATAGTATGCCAAATACGGTATTGGTGGGTTCTACGGGCGATTGTATCGGCAAGCAATTATTTGTCAATACCACTATGGAGGATTGGTCCAAAATAGAGTGGCGCGTTGGTAATGAGGTTATTCGAAGCGCCAACAGGAAATACAGCAGTTCTCCTACATGGACCCACCCGAGCAGTCATCCAGCAGGAGTTTTTTATCATCAAAGTAGTAGGTCGATATTCCTCGTGGAAACAGGCAATCACCGGGTAGTTAAATGGTCTCCGGGCTCTAATCAGGCTGTTGTAGTTGCTGGTGGAAATGGGGCAGGCTCTGGGCCTCACCAATTGAGTAATCCGTATGATGTTTTTGTAAATTCTTCGGGGGTAATCTATGTGTCAGATAATGGTAATGCCAGGGTACAGCGATGGGATCCCGGGGCTACTCAGGGGGTAACTGTTGCTGGAGGCCAAGGTGTTGGTGGAGGCAATCATCAATTAAATCAACCGTATGGTATTTGGGTCGATAATCTCAACCGAGTTTATGTTGCAGATCATGCAAACAACCGAATTATGCGATGGAATCCTGGTTCAGGTTCTGGCGATGTTTATCGTTATGTTGATGGGCCAACAGATATCTTGTTTGATCAAGCGGGGAATTTTTATAGTACAAGGTATAATTTACATTCTGTGCTTCGTTGGCCTCTGGGATCAAATCAAGCAGAGGTTGCCGCTTTTGTCCAGAATCCTCATCAAATCACAATTGATCTATCCGGTAATTTGTATGTAACACAACACGCATCACATCAAATTTCAAGATTTACCTACAATTCACCCCGTGAGGAAAATCTTGGATTGGCGATTTCATGCCATCCTTTTGGAATTGCACTAACAGACTCAGGGTCCTTGTTTGTTAGTTCTCATCATTGTGGACACACACTCCAAAGATTCTCTTTTGAAGCAGGTAACGGTATGGATACTTTGACGGTTCCTAAAACAGGAACTTATTCTGCCAAAATAACTAGGTTCAATGGGTGCAATGTAAATAGTGGTGTTATCAATGTTTTTGGAGAAACACCGACCCTTACTGGCCCAGAGCAACAAGAGTTGTGTGATATGGATACCATAGAGCTTGAAGTGGGTAATTACAACAGCAGTTATCAATATCAATGGTTTAAAAATGACTCGATTATTCCTGGCGCAACCTCTTTCACTTTGCGGGTTTTTGATGGAGGCCAATACAAAGTTCAAGCATTAACATCGAATAACTGCTTAATTTCATCTTCTATATGGAGTATAAGGCAAGCGCCCCAAGGCAATATAATGGCCAATTGCCCTAGCAATATTCTCAGTATAAACTCATTCTCTCCCAATATCAGCTCCATCGAGTGGTATAAGGATAGCTTGTTGGTTCAACGAGATGATTTGTCAAGTTCACACATATTTACGGGCGCATGGGGCCATAATAACCCCAGAGGGGTCTTTAAGGATTTGTTCAATAATATATACGTTTCTGACACAGAAAATGACAGGGTACTTAAGTGGGCTCCTGGATCTAGTCAAGGGGTTGTAGTCGCAGGTGGTAACGGCCGTGGGTCAGGATCCCATCAATTGAATAGACCGGCAGGTATAGTGGTTAATAGTGAGGGAGTTTTATTCGTAGCTGATCAATTTAATCATCGGATCATGGCTTGGTATCCGAACGCCTTGGTTGGCAGTGTTGTTGCTGGAGGAAATGGTGTTGGCAATGGCGATCATCAACTTAATCAACCTTATGGATTGATTCTGGATAATCAGAATAGAATCTTAATTTCTGATCACCAAAATCACCGCATCATGCGATGGATTCTTGGCGAAAGCAACGGTCTTCGTGTTGCAGGTTTTAACGGTGTAAGTGGGCAAGGCCTCGAATTTCTAAATGGCCCAGCAGGCATACAACTAACCCAAGATAGATACCTATGGATTGCTGATATGAATAATCATCGAGTCCAAAAGCGTGATCTTACTTTATCGAATTCAATAACTGTAGCCGGTGGAACCAATTCCGGTAATCAGCTTAATCAGCTTAATCAGCCAATTGATATTGCAATTGATTCTTTTGGTGGTTTATATGTTTCAGATTACACTAATCAAAGGGTTGTCTTGTGGCAACCAGGCGTTCAAGAGGGCACGGTAGTTCTTCAACCCAATCAAGTGAATGGACCTAGGGGATTGTTTTTTTCACAAGAGGGAAATCTTAATGTGGTTTGTCAAGGTTGGGGTGATGTTCGAAAATTCCAGAAAGAATTATCATCTGCCAGGGTCTTTCGAATCATCGACCATGGCACATATACGGCTAAGATTATATCAAATGGTGGATGTTCTATCAAGGCAGCGGGTTACGCTCGGATACCCAAGAACTCGGTTTTTAGTACACGAAATCAAGAAATTTGCAAGGGTGATACGGCCATATTGAAAGTTAGATATGAACAGGGCTTTTCATACCAATGGCAAAAAAACGGAATCGATATTTTAGGCGCTACCGACACCTCTATTACGGTTATTCAACCAGGTACCTACAGACTCAAAATTTCAAGTGGGATTGGATGTGTATATTCGGCAGAGACTCGAATGAGTGACGATCCCACTGTCACATTGAATTCGAGTGGAGGATCATCTTGTACGCCAGGTATATTGTCAATTGCGTCAACAGAACCTCGCATTAGTGGAATTGATTGGTATAGGGATGGCTTGTTTCAACATCGTTGGCATGCGAGCTACGATAACGGCAGCAATCAGACCGGGGGATTGAATCAGCCACATGGAATTCATGTGGACCAATTTGGAAACGTTTATATAGCAGATTCTCAACATGATAGAATTATTAAAAGGGCCGCAGGGACTGGAATTATTACAGTAGTGGCGGGTGGTAATGGAAGGGGTAATTCATTGAATCAATTGAATTTTCCGGTTATGGTTTATGTGGATGCAATGGGTTGGATTTATGTGAGCGATATGAATAACCATAGGATAATGAAATGGATTGAGGGACGGCCTCAAGGAGTTGTTGTTGCTGGTGGTAACGGGCCTGGATCAGGACTTCATCAACTCTACCACCCTCACGGAATTTGGGTTGATGAACAAGGACGCTTGATTATATCAGATCATTCCAATCATCGCGTATTAAGTTGGGTCCCTGGCGCCAGCCAAGGTCAAATTATTGCAGGTGGAAATAATGCTGGCAATGGGCCAAGCCAACTTAATCATCCATGCGGCTTGTTTGTTGCTCAAAACGGAAGAATTTTCATTGCTGATAATCACAATAATAGAATTCAAGCTTGGCATCCTGGGTCTGCCATAGGCGAAACAGTTGCAACAGGTCAGGCCCCTTGGGATGTTGCTTTGGATGGTTCGGGAACAGTTTACTTCACGAACCTTAATGCCCATCAAATTGTTCAATGGCAACCGTATGATCAATTAGGTAGAGTTGTGGCTGGAATTAATGGCCAGGGTAATGGTTGGCAGCAGTTGAACGGACCTAGAGGATTGAGGGTTGATCTAGATGGCCGAATATGGTTATCTGAAGTTGGACGAGGCTGGTTAAATCAGTTTACGCCTGAAAATTTAATTGGTAAACCTTATCAAACTCAAGCTGCTGGAAATTATTCTGCCATAGCTCGCACCTACAGTGGCTGTAGAACTACTATGACAGAATCTGTTAATTTCGTACCGACTGCAGCAATTAATAGCTCACATAATGATGTTGCATGTTATGGAGACACCCTTGTTTTGAATGTAAGCCAACAATTCGGCAACATTTATCAATGGCAGAAGGATGGAGTCAATATTATTAATGCAACAGGTTCAGAATTTAGGGCTGTTTCACCCGGAATTTATAGACTTCTTGTTATTAATCAGGTAGGTTGTAGCACTTTTTCCCGCGAAATTGCGATCGAAGAACAACGCGCCATACAAATTAATACGCTATCTCAATGCCCTAACGATACTACTGGCCTTTATTTAGGAATTACGGGGAATAATCAGGTTTTAGTTGGTATGGAATGGTATAAAAACGGCATTATTCATGGACGACAAGAAGCACGCTATTTTAACAGCGTTTTGCAGCTAAATCAAGTTGATTGGGGATCTTGGTCGCCTGGTTATGGATGGGGAACAAATGGGATGAATTGGCCTCATGGAATTTCTGAAGATTCTCAAGAGAATATTTATGTGGCAGATACAGAATTCGACCGTATAGTGAAATATTCATCTACTGGTGGTCAAGGAATTGTAGTTGCGGGTGGAAATGGAAGAGGATCAGGATCAAATCAATTGAATAGGCCATTGAATGTTTACGTTGATGAAAGAGGCTGGATTTATGTAAGTGATTATGGTAATCATAGAATAATGCGATGGATACCCGGTCAAAACCAAGGAGTTGTGGTTGCTGGTGGAAAAGGGAATGGCCCGGGGCTTCATCAATTATCAAATCCGCATGGGGTTTGGGTTAATGGTAAAGGAGATATATATGTATCAGATTTCGGGAATCATCGCGTTATGCGGTGGAATCCTGGCGCAGATACCGGGGTAATTGTAGCAGGTGGTAACGGAAACGGTAGTAGTCCTAATCAGTTGTATCACCCATCAGGGATTTATTTGGCATTGAATGGAGATTTGTATATTGCAGATAATTACAATCATCGAGTTCAAAAATGGTCCCCTGGGGCTGTGCAGGGGATTACCGTTGCAGGTGGGAATGGAGCGGGGGGCGGTCTAAACCAATTGAACCATCCATGGGATGTGTTCGTAGTAGGCTCTGGTTCAGTCTATGTTAGTGACAGAAATAATCACAGGATCATGTTATGGCGACCAAATTCAATGGATGGTCGGGTTATAGTTGGTACTAATGGTTACGGCAATAATTCAGGACAACTCAATCATCCTGCTGGTATCAGGGTTGATAAGGCGGGAAGAATAAAAATCTCCGAAGGAGGTCGTGGTTGGGTTAGTGTTTTGGAACATGAAAACATTAATAGCCTAATTTATAAAACATCAGATGCAGGGAATTACGCGGCCAAAACATTTACCAATGGTGGTTGTAGCATACCAAGTGATAATTGTGGTATATTGATAGAGGTAAGATCAAGTTCGGGACAGTTACTATGTGAAGGCAGTAATACTATTTTATCGGGAGATTCAATTCAAGGCTGCACTTATCAATGGTTAAGAGACGGAAATGAGATACCAGGTGAGGAGAGTTTTAGGTTGGTTGTGACTCAAGTAGGAGAATATCGTTTGAGGGTTATTAGTGCTATGGGATGTAGTGCGTTATCATGCCCATACAAGGTTTTACCAATCTCGTCTGGAAGGATTCAGGTTTCAGGTTCGACCTGTTCAATGGGACAGACTGGGTTGAGTCTTATTTTTCCGTTGGACACTCAAATTGTTGCAATTGACTGGATGCGGGGAAATGAGGTAATTAAACAAAATCAAATCGCATACAATCCAATTGGGGATGTTGAGCAAGGGGCCAGTCAATATCCTAATCATTTAGCATTGGGAAGAAATGGTAAAGATTTGTATGTTTCACAACACAATCAACATAGGGTATGGAAAAAGAATTTAGAGACAGGGGATATCATTAATGTAGCAGGTATGGGGGGTTATGGTAGTGGTCTTAATCAACTTAATGCACCTCATGGCGTTTTTGTACACCCCAACGGAGAGTTGTTCGTAGCTGATTTATCAAATCACAGAATTATGAAATATGAAGCCAATGCGATTAGTGGAACTGTAGTTGCAGGTGGCAATGGTGCTGGATCCTCGGCATATCAATTGAATAATCCTTATGATATGTGGGTGGATGCTTCATATAATGTTTACATAGTTGATCATTCCAATCATAGGATCCAAAAGTGGTCTCCTGGATCTACCGCAGGAATTACTGTTGCAGGTGGAAATGGTCAAGGAAGTGGGCTGAACCAATTGAATCACCCCACACAATTGGCAATGGATGCCAACGGATGTATGTTTATTGTTGACAATCATAATCATCGAATAATGCGATGGTGGCCGGGAGCATCAACTGGTTCGATTGTTGCTGGCGGTAATGGAGTCGGTAGCGGGCTTAATCAACTATACCATCCCCATGCGATTCAATTGGATCCCTCCGGTACTATGTATATCAGCGACAATCATAATCATCGAATAATGCGCTGGATTCAAACTAAACCGGAAGGTCAGGTTTTGTTGGGTGGTCTTGGCGCCGGAGCGTCGATGGTACAACTATCGCATCCACAAGGAATTAAGATTAATAATGACGGGAGAATATTTGTTTCAGATCACGGCAATCATCGTGTTATGACATACGCTCCATTGAGGTTGGATACCCAGGGTGTAATACCGATAACTTCAGGTAGTTATTCTGCCAAATTTTATTTTAAAAATGGATGTACCGCTAATAGTAATATAATTCGCCTGGGTAGTGACACAACTAATTTTGGATTGGAACCATACACAGTACAAAATAATTTTTCGCAGAACAGCACGGGATGGAATACCAATCAACGGTTTAACTATTTGGGTAACCAGGCCCTTGGCCCTTTTGCTAATCAATCTTTGGTGTATTTAAATCAGAATTTTCCACCCTACGATACAGCATACATCGAGTTTGATTGGAATATTCATGATTCATGGGACAACAACGAGCCATTTTTTGTGACGGCTAATGGTCGTTTGTTGGGAACGTACTATTTCTGGACTTGGGGAACTGCAAATTATCCGCAATTAGAACCACTGGGACAAACCGGAACTCGTTGTTCGGGGTATCCAACAAGAAGCTACAGGGCTCGATTTGCCGTACCTCATGGTGGCGGAAATGGCGTTTCATTCTCCATCAATCAATGGAATGCAGAGGATCCTTGCAATGAATCTTGGTCCATTGACAATTTTAAGGTAACGGCCGGTCGGAGTGTCAATCTATGTCAAGGCGATACCGTTTGGATGGGATCCATGCCCTTGGTGAGTTCAGGCTTGCACCGCCTCAATTTAGTCAATCAGTTAGGTTGCGATTCTGTTGTTCAGGCTTATGTGCAAGTGAAGCCAAGGCCTGCCGATACAACCATTAATGCACAACTTTGTGCCGGGGGTAGCTATTCCTTTGGTAGTTTAAACTTGACTCAAACCGGACGCTATACCCGCGTAATTTCTTCCAATAACGGTTGTGATTCAACAATTCATCTGGAATTAATGGTTCATCCTGTTTACTCCACCCAGGCCAATAGTAGTCTATGTTATGGGCAGACATATGATTTTAACGGAAGTGTTTTGTCCACGAGTGGTGTTTTTACGGCAATCTTAACGAGTACAACAGGTTGCGATTCTACGGCGACCCTTCATTTGACTGTTGCAGATTCAATTAATCCCACGGCAATGGTTCAAACGCTTTGTATGGGGGATACCCTGAACCTGCAGGGGCAAGCTTATTGGCAAACTGGGAGCTATACGGTGGTTTTGATTAGCCATTCAGGTTGCGACAGTTTGGTCTATTTGGACTTGCAGGTTGGTAATCCGTCGTCTACGGTTGTTTACGATACGATTGCTTTCGGGACGGGGATTTGGCTAGGAAATCAGTTACTAAATACAACAGGGAATTATTCTATGATGCTCAGTAATTATCAAGGCTGTGATTCATTGGTAACTGTCAATCTTTTTATATTGAACAGCCCGCTTAAGGGGGTTCTTCGATATCAAAATTCTTCTTTAACCCCAATGGGAAATGTACGTGTAAAGTTAATATCATCTAATAATTTGATAGATAGCGCCTTAACAAGCGGACAAGGGTATTTTGATTTTGGGATTCGTCCTGCGGATACCTATCAATTGATTTTTTCAAACCCAAGAACATGGGGTGGGGTAAATGCTACAGATGCATTGGGTATTTCGAGGCATTTCACCAATCTTCAGTTGTTGAACGGATTAAAAAGAAAGGCTGCCGATGTTAATGTAACGGCATCAATTAATTCAGCTGATGCATTACTTGTCTCAAGGAGATTTTCTACTATTATCAATAATTTTAATGCGGGCGACTTTGTTTATTCCGTAGATACTTTCTCACTTGCCCAAGGAGATAGCCTTTTTCTTGATGTTCGTTCATTGTGTTTTGGTGATATTAATGGGAGTTACAACCCTGCTGTAAATGCTAGAACAGCATGGGGCCGTATGGATGAAATTGGCGAACTCGTTACGGATGATGGAGTGTATTTTCTGGACTTGAAAGCCAAAAGGATGATGGATTTAGGTGCGATATCGTTGAACCTTCTTTTACCAGAAGGAATTGAGGTAATCAATGTTTATTCAGCCAGCACCGTGAGTGATGAACCTGTTATATATAAACAGCTTGGACGTAACGTGAGAATTGCGTGGCATCATTTGACGCCATGGGTGTTGGAGGAAGGGAATGCAGTGATTCGTTTAGAGTTAAAGGGAAGTGTAGATGGTTGGCTAGAAATTGACGAATATGAAAGTGAATTAGCCAATTCTGATGGCATTGCTTTGATTGATTTACCTTTGACCGCTCCTCGATTAAAGGCTCAATCGCTTTCAACTCCAATGAGCGCTACAATTTTTCCAAATCCTTCGTCTAACCGTTCATGGTTGAATCTTGCAATCAGACATAAATCTTCTTTGGAAATCACGGTTATCGATGCAATTGGGCGGCAGGTATACCAACAATCCATAGTTGATTTAATTGCAGGTGAACATCGATTAGAATTACCTTCAGATGAATGGTCGGACGGTCACTACAATGTCATGGTTCAAGCCATGAACGAGGACGGAGTGGTTCTAAAACGAAACCTAAGGCTACAAAAGAGACCTTAAATAGGGCTCCTTTTGAATCATTCT